>SDBV01001996.1_pt1 | contig 30574 bp, 15 predicted proteins | sample 2277081 | NCBI WGS metagenome assembly SDBV01 (sample SAMN10402039, study PRJNA504765) | marine sediment metagenome | isolation source: marine sediment core GS10_PC15, 223 cmbsf | place: Arctic Ocean: Southern Knipovich Ridge | collected 2010 | reverse complement strand
CAGGAAGAGTATTATAGTTTTAGCGGATTTCCTGACGGCAGCCCCGAACCTCAGCCATGGCAGGGCTATTCGAGTCTGATAACGGCAAGCCATCAGTCGATGGGTAATGGAACAAGAAGAACCTCTCTGGTAACCAGCGAGAATGTGCCTACCCTGATAGCCTGCGGCCAGTACGATGAATATAATCAGTGGCTGGTTTTCCCTAAGCTTGTTGGAACTTATGAATCCCTTAATGCCAATCATCAGGCGTTCTGGATGGTTGACCGGGGCCATGAGTTGCCTTACGGCTATAACGCTGAGCGTGATTTCGATATGTACGATATGTGGCACTCTTTCTTCGATGCATATATGAAGCCCGGCACTGCGCCGAAGGTTATGTATATCAATCCAAGGGACGGCAAGACAGGTGTAGGCAGCCTGGCCGGTTATATCAATTCGATACCCGAGACATCTTTGCTTCCCGCCGATGCGTATGACTTTGTATCGCCAACCAATCCGATCACGGTTAGTTTCGTTCCCGCGATGGATGCGGCAACTATCGTTACAGGCGGCGGGATAGAGGTCGTCAAGGTAAGCGATGGTTCACCGGTAGCCGGGAGTTGGACAGGGATTCAGAAGAACTCCACATTCATCTTTACACTCGCCGGACATCTGGAAGAGGATACCGCCTACAGGGTAACGGTTACCACTAATGTCAAAAGCGATGCCGGTGTGAATCTTGATACGGCGAAGGTCTCGGAATTTACAACAGGTTCATTGGTTAATATTGATGATCTGTCCGTTTTTTGCAGTGAGTGGTTAAATGCTGTAAGTGCGGGCAGCGGCTATGACTTTGACGGCAGTGGAGTTATAGATATTTTGGATTATGCCTACTTTGCGAATATCTGGATGACAGAATTTTAGATAAAAGTTAATTTTGACGGTACGGTCAAAAGTTAAAATGGTAGCAAAATAATATGGATTTCGGATTCAAATATGAAAAACAGAGGTCTATTCAAAATTAAGGAGTAAGGATGATGAAAACTAGAATGTTATTATTATGTTTGATGGGTGTTGCCGTTGTTTTTTCAGGGGTTGTAAATGCTGCGGATGAAACGGTGGCCAGCGACGGCTTCGGTGACGGACTACAAAGCAGTACCGGTTTGTTGGATCTGAACTGGTGGCAGGTAAATAACAGCAGTAGCTACAATTTAACAGTTGCAGATGATGCGGTAGGTATCGGTGCTGGTAATGCGTTGTTTTTAGAAAATACAAGCGGATCGACAACTCGTCGGCTGGTTGCTAATTTCCCTCGTACTGTTCAGTTAGCAGCACCTGGCGATTATGTTGAATTAAACTTCGATCTTCGTCTTACCACGGCAACTTCCAGTTCTAACGGTCTCAGATTTGGTCTTTACGACTCCGTGGGCACTTTTGTAACGGAGGATTTAAGTGGTACTGATGATACGCTTGTTGACGATGACCTCGGCTATATGTTCAGAATAGCAACATCTGGAGGTGGGTCAGAACTGCGGCTTGCGCGAGACAGGGGGCTTGGTGCACTTCTGGGAGGAGATGATCCTCAAACTATTACAACAGATCTGATCTATGGTTCTATTGCTGATATGCTTAAGCATGACTTTAAATTCATCATAACAGTCATTGGTGCACCTGCTCTTGGCATGCAGTGGGACCTGTATATTGATGATGATGCCAAGGTAAGCCCAGCATTGAGCGGTGTATTGTACCTTGCGAGCCTTGATGATGAGTATACAAAATTTGACGAAGTTGCTTTTGCTGCTTACGGCAGCGGCATTGATTTTGCTATCGATAATGTTGAAGTGATAAGCAATAGCGTTTTGCCTAATACGCCGCCAAGCGTTGATGCAGGCGGGTATGGGATCATGCCGGTTAATATCCCATACACTCTGTCAGGTTCTTACATTGACGACGGTAATCCTACGGGTGGGCTTGCAGACGATACATTTAAGTGGAGTGCTGCCGACCCGTTGAATGATCTCAATATGGTCTTTACCGATCCGGGTGACTGGGTGCTGGATCCTAATATTACAGTTTTGGATCCAGGTATGTATGCTGTTCAACTGGAAGTCAATGACGGCGATGGCGCTATAGGTGTTGAGGATCCAAATACAAACGGTACCGGCAGCGATATCTTTTATGCTCATGCCAAGGATGCATCATTGTTCAATGCCCTTCAGGGGCGTTGGAAGTTTGACGGCATAGACACTGACCCCGATGACTACTATTACAACTATACAACAGTTACCGGCGTTCCGGCCTTTAACGAAATAGATGAAAAAATAGGCGGAAAATGCCTGTCACTTGCTCCGGGCGACGAGATCCGCTACGGCTGGGCACTCGGTGCCGAAAACAGCGTTAGCGTAGCATTCTGGATGCGGCCTGACGCGGCTGCTCTTGCAGATACGGCAAAAGGCATTGTTTCTAAGTATCCTGATGACGGCACTTCTAAATTCGGCGGCTGGACAGTTCAGTGGCGGGCCGAGAACACGATGCGGTTCCGTGTAAACGATTCCTGGGGCAACGGAAACGGCGATCTAATAGTGACAGATCCTAATGGATTTAAATTCGATGAGTGGGTGCATGTCGCGGCAACTTATGATGGTGATACCGGAGTTCAGAAGTTTTACCGTAATGGTATTTTGATGGCTGAGGGCGATTCGCCTCACGTATCGTTTGATCCGCACGCAGAATTCAAGATCGGTACTTCTAACTGGGCAGGTATGTTAGATGATATGTATCTGTATGACTATGCGATCGATCTGGCAGAGGTAAGGGAACTGTATACTCTTGCCGGCAATGCAGCTCCGGCTGTTACAGCAGACGATCTGCTTGTCAAAGGCACCGTAAGTGTTGGGATACCTCTGACAGCATCGTTTATCGATGAGAATGCTGCTATGAATAGTGCGAGCTGGGTGAAGGTTGATGGGCCCGGGAACATGGTGCTTACTAACATTGTAATCGGAGCCGGTACCGTTACGGCAACAGCAACATTTGATGCGGTCGGTGATTATACAGTTTATGCTACCGTTACAGATGACGGCATCCCTGCACCTGTTATGACGGGTGCATCGGGTGAGTTTATTGTTAAGGTCAGGACCGCAGGTTTTGACGGTCTGGAAGCGCGTTTTGACTTTGAGAGCAATCTTGCTAATAGTGCCGGCGATGTTACATACCTCCCGGTTGTTGGAGGATCACCTGTTCGGACTAGCGGTGCGGGTATGTCGGGCAGTTATGGACTCGTTCTTAACGGTTTGGCAGACTATCTTAATTACGGTAAATATCTTGGTGCCGAAGATGCGATAACCGTGATGTTCTGGGTCAAGGCTGACGCGGCTGGATTGGCTCTTGCTGACCAGCACATCGTTCAAAAGTGGCCTTCTGATGATTCGATGAGAGGCTGGATGACACGTGTACGCGAAGCGGATGACAATTTCGCGGCAATGGTCGGGAGCGGATTCAACGGGCCGGGTGCGTATGTTCAGGCACCTGCGGCTTTGAAGGTTATTGCGGCCACGTGGACCCATCTTGCAATGAGTTTCGATGGAACATTTGTCAATGTCTATCAGGATGGTGTTCTTGTTAATAGTGTAGATCCTGGAGGAACATATTCGACTGCGGATATTGTTTCGCCGTTTGTGATCGGTTATCGTCAGAACAATGGAGCCAGCTATTATGATGGCGTTATAGATGAACTGCGGGTTTATGATTCTGCGTTGACTCAGGCGGCGATTGTGTTGATTTTCACCGCCGATGGCGGTACGGCACCAGTAACGTGTATTTCAGCCGCTCTGTCCGGGGATTTCGATTTGAACTGCTATGTGAATATCGATGACCTCAAATACATGGCGGGTGTTTGGCTGACCGCGGATCCCTTAGCGGATATCGGACCTGTAGCTGATGACACCGTGAACATGGATGACTATAGCGAAATGGCACAACAGTGGCTGGATTGTGTTGATCCTACAGATGTAGATTGTTTGTAAGAAAATGTTAAAACCGTTGGGCTCGGCGGGATATCGGGTCCAACGGTATCAATATGGAAGCGGTTTTTGTGAGGACTAAAAAAATTGAAGTCTAAAAAAGGGTTCACATTAATTGAGCTATTGGTTGTTATTGCTATCATTGCTTTACTTTTGAGCATCTTGATGCCCGCTCTATCAAAAGTAAAAGAACAAGCTCGGCGATTGATATGCTCAACCCATTTAAAGTCTCTCGGCACCGGGATATATCTGTATGCGGAGGATAATGCTCAAAAGCTGATTTCGAATGTGCATATGAACGGTAATGAATATGATGAAGGGATCAATGGCCCACCACCAGGTACCGGATACCAGAACTGGCAGAGTTATTTTGTAGGACTTGATATGGGCTATCCGGAACTCCTGAAACCTGTTCAGCTTGGTAAACTATTCAGTAATAAGTATGTTTCTGAAGTGGATGTATTCTATTGTCCGTTAGCCAGAATAGATTTTACTAATGACAGGGCTCCCCAGAAAATATACACGGAAAATCTGGTTAAATTCATGCCTCCGACAACTGCTTCCGGCTGGGGGATTCCAGTTGCAATGCCGAATGGGGACCCTGCCACGCGTTGCCGTTCCAATTATATGTATTGGACGTGGGAAGATACCAAATTGTATAATCTGAAAAACAGGCCCATTGTGGTGGACACTTTGCTAACTGTTGCCCATAAGAAAAACAACGAGGAGCCACACAGTGTGAATGCATTGTTTGCAGATGGACATACTAGTGTTACTAAGGTCGGCCCGGACGATGAAGATCTGTATAACTTCATAATGGCGGATTGGGATACAGCAGCCAGTGATTACAACGGTTTTGTGAAAGCTCTTAAATCTTTAGATCCATAATTGTTGTGGTTTGAACTTTTGAGATATTTTAGCAACTAAGGATTTTTTTATGAATAGTGCAAAGGAAAAATGGGTAGACAACCTTCTGGGCAAGATGGATCTTGATCAGAAAGTCGGGCAGTTATTGGTCTTTGGTTTTTGCGGGCCGGTAATTACTCCGGATGTTATTGAACTTATACAAAAATATAATGTTGGAGGCTTGCGTATTAGCCAGAAATTCCGTAGTATGACATTGATAAACGATGTCAAACCGGGAACTGAGCCCAGCGAGAATACGCTTGAGTCTCTTCATCTTCCAAAAGATAATTTTCGTGACTATGCATACAACTCCGGCAGTGTATCATGCACTCCTGAGGAATATGCCGGTACTCTCAACCGGCTTAGGGATTATGCACTTGACCGCAAGCTTGGAATACCTCTTCATTTTACGATCGATCAGGAAGGCAACGGCAGCGACGACCTTCTTTCAGGAATGAGGTTTTTCCCGCAAGCGATGGGTTACGCTGCCTCAGGGGATCCTGACCTGGCATACCGCGCGGCTCTTTGCATAGGTAAACAGGCAAGGGCTCTGGGTGTAAATATGGTCCATTCTCCGGTTTTGGATGTAAATAGTAATCCAAACAATCCGGAGATAGGGACACGTGCTTACTCTGACAATGGAGAAGTTGCACGATATGCTCTTGAAAGTTTAAAGGGTCTTCAAGAAACTGGCTTGGTTGCTACAGGAAAGCATTTTCCAGGCAGGGGAGAGTCCGATACAGATGCTCACTGGTCTCTTCCATCTGTGAAACTTGATCAAAAAACATTGCACAGAGAACATATAGCACCTTACCGTGTTCTGATCAAGTCTGGGCTGGGTGCGATAATGATCGCCAATTGTTGTTATCCGGCTCTCGGTGCTAAAGACATCCCGGCCTGTATGTCAAAGGAAATCGTAACAGATCTGCTGCGTGATGAACTTGGGTTTAAAGGCGTTATTACAACCGATAACATGATGATGGGCGGCGCACTTGAAAAATTCACCATCTGTGAAGCAATCATAAGGACAATTGAAGCCGGTTGCGATCTAGTGCTTTGCAGAGATGAAAGTCCCCTTCGCTTACAGATTATCGAAGAAATACTTGCCGCCGTTAAAAGCGGAAGACTCTCCGAGTCTAAAATTGACAGCTCAGTCAAAAGAATCCTGAAAATGAGACATGACATGGGGCTGGCAGAAAATGGAGGAAAAGTAGAAGCTCAAAAAGCTTTGAAGCTTTTCAACGATCCTTTTATTGTCAAAACTGCTGTCGAAGCTGCACAGAAATCTGTTTTGCTTTTAAGGGACGAAGCAAATGTTCTTCCTTTGCGTCCCGAACAAAAAGTTTTGCTTATTGAGCAGATATTTCCTACTCATACCGCAGTTAATAACATGTATTCACACCCAGGTCTTTTGTGGGATGAATTATGCAACCTTTCCAATAATGTCGGCTCAGTGGAAATACCATATGTTCCATCTGAATCTGACTATGAAAGGGTTTTTCGACGTATGCATGAGGCGGATGTAATAGTAGCGACTAATTATTATTACCATAAAATGGCTGTGACTAATACTGATTTCGTTAGACAGTTGAAGAAATATGGAAAACCTATGGTGGTTATAACTAACACACCTTATAAATTTGGCGCACCTGATGACATCAAAACTGTAATTGTATCATTCAATCCGGGTGGCAGAGAAAATCTTCGGGCTGTAGCAGAAGTTGCCTATGGCAAATTGAAATCTACGGCAAAGTTGCCGATCAGCTTTGCTTCACGGAAAAAAGGTATTACAGTAAAAGAGATTTCTTCGAAGACTATCAAGTCTCGCTTGCCGCTGAAGCATTGATCTTCACTGAAAATGGTTGTCACTTTTAGGATCATTAAGAAAGAATTTTATGTTTGGACTTTCATTACTGGACATTATTGCAGTTGTAGGATATTTTTCGATAGTGATATATATTGGCTTCTGGGCCATGCGAAGGATCAAGAACCAGGAAGACTATTTTCTGGCAGGTCGCCGTTTTGGAAAACTTATACAGACTTTCGCCGCGTTTGGTCAGGCCACCAGCGCCTCTACTTCTGTTAACGCTACTACAACTACTGTAGCTAACGGTGCGTCCGGTATCTGGGGTTCGTTAAGCTATGTCTTTGCCACTCCGATCTTCTGGATGACATCTCCATGGTATAGAAGATTGCGTCTTTTGACAATGGGAGACTTTTTTGAAGACCGTTACGGGTCGAAAAAGATGGCTTCATCTTATGCTGTTATATGTTCATTGGGACTTATGATGCTGCTGGCACCGGGCTTTAATGCTATGGCGAAAACCGTGATGGCTCTTACCCCAAAAACTGTTGAGCAGTTAAATGATACGGAAATGGCTGAGTACAATGAAGCCATGGAACTGCAACAACTTGAATCGCATACTCTTTCTTCTCTTGATTCGTCACAACGTCAAAGGCTCGAACAACTCCGACTGGAAAGACCTCGCAAATTATTCTCACATATGAATAAATCACTTCTCGTCATGCTCGTTTGTTCAGTGGTACTGATCTATGGTATCGCCGGAGGATTGGAGGCTGCCTTTTTAAGCGATATGCTGCAGGGGGTTTTCATTATTATTCTTTCTGTAATATTGCTTCCGTTTGCCTGGGCCAAGATCAACAGTATTTATGGGGGCTCTGGTGCACTGGGAGCAATGCAAACACTTCATGAACGGTTGCCGGAGTCAACTTTCGAAATCCTTGGTACGCCGGTTTCAATTGATTTCACCTGGTATTATATTGCAGCGATTATGGTTATGATGGCAATTAATGTTGCTGTTCAACCAAACCAGCTTACTGCTATTGGTTCTGCCAAGGATGAATACACCGCCAGATTTGGTTTTACTACCGGGCTGTATTTGAAACGTTTATGCACACTATTATGGTGTATGGTAGCCTTGGCAGCGATCCTGCTTTACAGCGGCAAGGTCGATGATCCTGACAAGGTATGGGGATATGCCACCCTGGATCTGTTGGGTCCTTTGAATATGGGTTTAGTTGGTTTGATGATCGCTTGCCTGATGGCAGCGTTGATGAGTACCGCTGACTGCTTGATGATCACATCTTCCAGCCTCATAACTCATAATCTGTATCGCGGCCTAGTGCCTGACCGGCCGGAAAAGCACTATGTCTTTGTAGGCAGAATAGCCGGAGCCGGAGTTGTGATCGGGGCGGCGTTTATGGCGTTGCGTTTTGAAAGTGTTTTCCAATTGTTAAAACTTTCATGGGAAATATTTGCAGTTTTTGCTGCGACGTTCTGGCTGGGTATCAAATGGCGAAGGGCAAATCGCAAAGCCGCATGGACTTCAATTGTTTTGACCTTTATGCTATTTTTCTTTTTGCCAACAATAATCCCTGCTTCTATACCAGCAATGAAGACTAATTCCTACCTGACAAAGATGACCAATCCAGAACCATTGGAAAGGGTATATACAGCACATGAAATGGATATCGAGCAGCGCCTCCAGGAGATCACAAAATGGGACGAACTTAATCTCGCAGGCCAATCTATTGGGCAAAGGCCGGAGTCAATCATAGCAGGTCAAAAATTCTCAAAGGTTTACAAGCTTCCTGCCAAAGCGATCTTCTGGCAACGGGGAGTCAAGCTCAATAAACAAGGACAGCTTGAAGGTCAGGGAATGCTGAACATCGAACTGTTGATGCTTGATAAGCTTGGTTTCGATCTATCTGTGAATCCATATGCTTTAAATGAAACTATCCGTGTAATATTTAGAACAATATTGCCTTTTGCTGTGTTGCTGGTAGTTGGAATGTTAACTAAACCAGATGAAAAAGAAATGCTAGACAGGTTTTTTGCCAAGATGAAGACACAGGTATTGGTCGATCGTCAAGCTGATACAAGAGAGCTTGAACTGTCGTATGCTCAGCCTGACCGGTTTGATCATAGAAAACTGTTCCCGAATTCAAGCTGGGAGTTTGATAAGTGGGACAAAGTAGACACTGTTGGGTTTACAATTTCTGTTCTTGTAGCACTGGCGATTGTAGGAGCATTATTTGTTTTAGTTTCGATTGGGGGCTGATTTGGCACAAGCTTTAAGAGATTTAAAGCCGACAAAAGAATATTTAGTGGCTATCGATTCGGATGGATGCGTTTTTGATTCGATGGGTATCAAGCAAAGGGAATGCTTTTGCCCGGCGATGATAGAGTTTTTCGGATTGCAGGCTGTAGCTGACGCTGCAAGAGAGTGCAAAGAGTTTGCCGATCTGTTCAGTAAGACACGGGGAGCCAACAGGCACAAAACCGTCGTTCGTATCCTTAAAGAACTTTTGCCTTCTCATCCCTTGGTCAAGGACAGAAAGTTTGAAGTTCCGGAATTTAAATACTACGCTGATTGGGTAAACGACCCTAACAGCCTGCTTAGTAATGAAGGACTAGCCGCAACAATAGATAATGCGAGCAATCAAGATCAGAAGGCAGAGCTTGGGCAGGCTCTTAAGTGGAGCCAAAAAGTCAACGAAATGGTTGCCGAGGTCGTTAAAGATGTGCCGCCATTTCCGTATGTTCTCGAAAGCCTTGAAAAGGTATCGCAAAAAGCCGATATAATTATATGCTCTGCAACGCCGAGCGAAGCATTGGAACGTGAATGGGCAGAACATGGAATGACTAAATATGTCAAAGTAATAGCCGGTCAGGAAATGGGTACAAAAGCAGAGCACCTTGCAATAGTAAGCGACGGCAAATATAAGAAAGATAAGATCATAATGCTAGGCGACGCTCCCGGCGATCACGACGCAGCTAAAACAAACGGTTTGATGTTCTACCCTATCAATCCGGGTGATGAGCCGAAATCATGGAAGAGATTCCACGACGAAGCTTTCGATAAATTCATAGACGGAGAATATTCAGGCGAGTATGGGGAAAAAGTTGTTGCCGAATTCGATTCATACCTACCAGAACATCCTCCATGGCAAACAGAGATGAAGTAGTTAAGACTCTATCTGATGGCTTTTATTTGATCTCTATAGCATCATAAACTATTCTATTGATCTGAATATTGGTCTGGCGAACCATTTGTTTAATCAGGTCTTTGTATTTTTCATTAACGTATTCAGCTTTTATTTGTTCTTTAAATTCTTCGAAATTAACAGTAGCAAGATTGGCATTGTTTTTTTTCCGTGATTCGTGAAATTTCTTTAGCTCATCATCGCTGAGATAGAAAGTATCCTGGCCTAATTTTGTTTTTAGCTTAATTTGCATATTACTGAAAATATATTCAAAATAGGTTTTCTCTGTGTACTGCTCAGGGCCGTAAATAACCCCATTTTTTGCAAGGATTTTTATTCTTCGTATATTTTCATTTTTAAGGTTTTCCAGAAAAGCCTTGTGACTGATATCTGTCATAATTCCATTATCTCTCGCCAATATCTGTTGGATCTTGATATTCACACAATCATCCATTGCTCGCTTTTTTATTATCTCTGATGGCATTTCCTTGCCGTATCGTGTTGTCCAAAAACTGGAGGGATTTTCAATAGTGTATTTTTTATGGAAATAGCTATAAACAGCAGACCTATGGAGAGATAGGCGTTGTTCAAATAATTGTATGGATACAGGCTCTCCATCGACCGTAGCGATGACATCATTATCAAATAAGGCATCTGTTACATTTTCATTAGAGCATGACACACATGCAAATGCGGCTGTGAGCATGATCCATGCAATAGCAGGAATCTTGAAGCGTTGGTCATCCATGTTTGTTTTTCTCAAGCCATTTGCCCTTTTATTTTGAATCAAAATAATCTACAAGTTGATATACGTTTTCGTTTAACTTTTTCATCTCTTCAAGCACAGGATAATACGGTTTGAATCTCCCGTCAACAATCCCTTTATTAGAATCACGGTTGGAAGGTTCTGCAGTTATGTCTGCCGGGTTATTATCCCTGAACTTAAACCAGTGCCAGCCGACACAGACTTTTGATTCCATAAGTCCGAAAACAAAGTTTTGATAGAAATATCCCCGTTCCTTCTGTGTTTTTACCGTCCAGCCGGCCCCGGAGTTATTCGGAAGCCCGGAGTCCATGCCTTTTGCATACCATTCGGTTATCATAACCGGTTTCCCGGTTTCTTCATGCCATTTTGATAAGAGCTCGGGGTTAGGGCTCCACGCGTGGTAGTAGTTTATTGAAGTCACATCGAGATGTTTTCCTGCTGCTCTAATGATCGGCCAATATTTTGTTGCTCGCCCATGTATCCTGGAACCAAGGCAAAGATGTTTCGGGTCGTACTTTCTCAAGGCATTAGTTGTGATTTTGTAGTACCTGTCAAAGACATATCCAAGAAATGCCATACGGTCAGAATCTGTGATGTCCTTGATGTCAGCTTCTTTTCCTTGTCTGGCAGTTAGCCACTCTTTTGCTGCCTTATAATTATACTTCATATCCGGATCATTCGCATCAAGCTTAAGCGAGCGGTCTAACAGGTCATTTGGAGCCGGAAGTTCATTGTCTGAGAAATGCCCGACAAGCCACGGATCGTCTTTGGTTTCAATAGTATCCTTTGCATAATTATCCGCAAAGGTCTCGAAGTCAGGATGGAATACCGGCATGCACTTATTGGGATATCCGTAATGACCTGTTTCCTGTGTCCGTATTTTTTTTTCTTTGGCAAAGTCTGCCATAAAATTCCACGATAATGTATAAGCGAGAGAGCGAGATGTTTTTCGAAGATACTTTGCCTCTGACCATCCGCCGGTTCCGTTGAATTTATAATCCGACAATAATTTTGTTGAAAACTCTGCCCATTTCTCAACACTCCCGAATTGCTCCATGGTCATCTTTTTATCGAAATCGGTAAGGCCTCTATAAACACCTACGATAGCAACATGAACGAATGGATGTCCGTCAGGATCAATGAGCCACCACCTGTCATCAATCTTTTCAGGGTAAAAGAATCCGGTTGCCTTGGCTTTCATATCGGTTCTGCCGCCATATTTGCAAGTTTTTACTGTTTTTTGGCCGGGTTTGAAATTATGTAAATTATCCATGGTTTTTGTCTGACGCAACTTCCATGTTTTGTCTGAAGGCTTATTTTTTACTTCGACCTCGATATATTCAGGAATGTTGTGATTTACCTCTTTTTTCTCGGTGATTTCGGCAGTGCAGGATGAACAAATGGCCCCCAATAATACGATTAAATTGACCAATAAGAAATTTTTCATTATTTTACTCCTAAAAAGCATAATTTCCTTGATTTAAAGCATGTTTTAATATATAATTAAAACGTTTTAACAGCCTATTAAAGCAGGTTTCGCGGGTTTGTCAATGGAAAAGTTTCATTTTGGTAGATTCCGCAAATCTTGAAGAAAGCGGAGGAGTTTAGTGGCAAGAAAACTTACAGTGTCTCTCTTGTTATTTCTAATGGCAGGTTTTGCCTTTGGTACAACTTATTATGTCGATTCTTCCGGTGGTAATGACGGTAATTCCGGCACCGGCGAATTTAATGCCTGGCAGACATTGACTAATGTAAATTCTACCGCTTTTTCCGCAGGAGACAGTATCTTATTTAAGGCAGGTGGATACTGGACAGGCAAGCTCAATCCTAAGGGTTCCGGCACCAGCGGCAATCCGATCATTATCGATATGTACGGCACAGGAAACAAACCCATCATCGATGGTAACGGCTCAACAGGTGATGGCGTTTTGTACTTCCACAATCAGGAATACTGGGAAGCAAACAATCTAGAACTAACCAACGATGCCGGTTCGGGAGGTGACAGGCGGGGAGTTTCCATTACTGCTTCTAACTACGGCACAGTAGACCATATCCATCTGAAGAATCTTGACATACATGACATCAAAGGTATCGTTGCCCAAACATCCGCTGCCAAGCGAACCGGCGGCATTAATATTCGTGTTTTGGATGATGCGACAATGACACGATTTAATGATGTTCTTATTGAAAATTGTACCATTGCCACATGTGATGGCAGCGGTATATCTAATGAAGCCGACACAAGCTTCTACCCCGGAACCAGTGGATGGCAGCAGCGAAAGTACACAAACTATATCATCCGCGGAAACTCGATTAACGACATTTCAAAAAACGCGATAATTTTCCGTATGTCAGATTCTAGTTGTCTTGTCGAATACAATCTCTGCTGGGACACAGCATATCGTACAGGCACAGGCAATACAATTTTCTCCCGAAGCTGTCTCGGTTCTGTTTTTCAATATAATGAAGGTTACCTGAACCGCACAACCGACTTTGATGGTTGTCTTTATGACGCCGATATCAGCAGCCCCGAATGCGTTTTCCAGTACAGTTACAGCCATGACAATAATCACGGCCTGTTCTGGATGTGCACCACGAATACGGATAACGATGTCATCGTTCGATATAATATCAGTCGAAATGACAAGGGGATTATTTTTTGCATGAACTATGCACATACCAGTGCTTATGTTTACAACAACACTGTGTATATACCTGAACACCTTTCACCAAGGATCGTTGATGAAAGGAGAGATGCAGTCAAAACTTATTATTTCTATAATAATATTATTTATAACGCCAGTCCCACAGCTACATATCAGTGGTTTGATGGTAATCGCACCTTTGACTATAATATCTTTTACGGCTATCACCCTGCAGATGAGCCAAGTGATCCTCATAAACTGACAAGCGATCCGATGCTGATAAACCCCGGCAGCGGTTCAATAGGTTTAGATACTGTTGCTGGATATAAATTACAGGACGGTTCTCCTGCAATAGACTCAGGTATGGAAGTGCCCGGTAACGGCGGTCAGGATTACTGGGGCAACCCTGTGCCATATAACGGTACAACCGACAGAGGCGCACATGAATACGGCAGCGAAGATGATGTCGTGCTTGATTCTATAAGCTCGGACCCTACTAACATTTCTCCGATCCCCGTAACCGTAACATTTAGTAAATCCAAAACCGGTTTTGATACAAGCGATATTGTTGTAACAAATGCTGCAGTGGGAAACTTTGTCGGTTCTGGAACAGCTTACAGCTTCGACTTGACTCCATTAGCGGCTGGGACAGTTACCGCGCAAGTACCTGAAAATGTTACAGATCAGGGAAACACTGCGTCAAATTTGCTTAGCAAGGTTTACCTTGAGCCGCTTCCATCGCCATGGCAAAATATTGATCTTGATGACAGCGGACCAACAGGAAGTGCTGTTTATTCTGACGGGGTATTTTCAGTTGCTGGAGGTGGTGCCGACTTATCTGATCCTGCAAACGGATCGCAATTCGTTTACCGGCCTTTAAACGGCGATGGTGAAATTACCGCACGTGTACTTAGCGTTGACAACACTCACCCAGATGCTAAAGCCGCGGTCATGATCCGCGAGGACTTAACCAATAGTTCTCTTTATGCAATGGCTATGGTAACTGCTGCAAATGGAGTGGGATACCAGTATATTGATACTGTTGGAGCGGGAAGTCCTGTCCAGCTCTTTGCCGATGGTTTTGTGGATTGTTTTTCTAATTGGTCGGGCAGCAACGCTTTTTGTTCAGCTGCCACTTATCCCGGCGGAGACGCACAATCGGCAAAATTAAATGACAACGATTACATCCAAAAAAATTTTAGTACCTTCGGTTATGATTCAATCAGTGTAAAGTATGCCCGCTACAGTACTCTTGCCAGCGGAGTACATTTTTATGCTGAATGGTATGATGGCTCAGTCTGGCAAACTATTGAAGATATTTCAGGGTCAGCCGGCTGGCTGCTCCAAGAGTTTGATCTGCCTGCAGAAGCTAATAATAAATCAAATTTTGCTATTCGCTTTCGCGTAGAAAGCGCAACTAACTATGCTTATGTCGATATGGTAGAGGTCATCTCTACACCTCCAGCTTCAAGCGGCGGAACTTCTGCTCCGAATGCATTAAACGCTCCATATTGGATAAACATAAACCGCACAGGCGATACTTTTACGTTTTATGATTCACCGGACGGGGTCAACTGGAGTCAGTCAGGTTCAGCATCGATCCCCATGGCAAATGACGTATATATCGGCATGGCGGTAACAGCCCATCAAGCGGGCCTGCTTTGCACCGCTGAATTTGATAATGTTTTCTATGGTTTGCCAGCAGACATAAGTGGAAACGGAACCGTTGATATTGATGACTTGCGTATCTTTTCGGGCTATTGGCTGCAGGGCAGTTCGATAGCTGATATTGCACCTGTTCCTGTAGATGGGATAGTGGATTTCTTAGATTTTTCTGTTATAGCCGAGTATTGGCAGGATAGTTATTAACCAAATTTACCATATCAAATCTGATTATTCCGACAGTTACATTGAAATAAACGGGATGATTTGTTAATATAGATTAGAACAGTTGTTGTTTTTACAACTGTAACAAGAGGAGAGTGTAAACGTGAGCAGGAAAAGTGCAATCATTTTGGTCATATTGTTAATAGCAGCTAATGCTTTAGCAACAACTTATTACGTCGATTCAGCGGGGGGTAGTGACGGTAATTCCGGCACCGGCGAACTGAATGCGTGGCAAACATTGACCAATGTAAATTCTACCGCTTTTTCCGCAGGAGACAGTATCTTATTTAAGGCAAATGGATACTGGACAGGCAAGCTCAATCCTAAGGGTTCCGGCACCAGCGGCAATCCGATCATTATCGATATGTACGGCACAGGAAACAAACCCATCATCGATGGCAACGGTTCAACGGGTGATGGCGTTTTGTACTTCCACAATCAGGAATACTGGGAAGCAAACAATCTAGAACTAACCAACGATGCTGGTTCCGAAGGTGACAGGCGGGGAGTTTCCATCACTGCTTCTAACTACGGCACAGTGGATCACATCTACCTTATGGACCTCTACATCCATGACATTGATGGCACAATTGGCGGCACCACCGCAGCCAAACGAACCGGAGGCATAAACATCAGATGTACCGGAGACAGTTCAACAAACACACGATTTAACGATATTTTGATTGAAAACTGTGTCATCTCGATCTGCGATGGTTCCGGCATTTCAACAGAAACTGTTTCTTCAGCTTATCCCGGTACAAGTGACTGGACCAGGAGAAAGTTTACAAATTTTGTTGTACGAGGAAACACCATTAACGACATCTCCAAAAATGCCATGATTATTCGAATGACGGATGAAAGCTGTCTGATCGAATATAATCTTTGCTGGGATACAGCATATCGTACAGGAACTGGCAATACAATATTTTCCCGTAGTGCGAGAGGAACGGTTTTTCAATTTAACGAAGGATATTTGAACAGGACGACCGACTTTGATGGCTGTCTTTATGATGCTGACATTGACAGTCCCGGCTGTGTTTTCCAGTACAGCTATAGCCATGACAATAACCATGGACTTTTCTGGAGTATGTATGGAAATGATGACGATGATATAATTGTCAGGTACAACATCAGCCAGAATGATAAAGGCGCTCTGATAAGGCTGACAAGCGGAGCCGGTGACACGCAGATATATAACAATGTATTTTATATTCCTGCCCATCTTTCGCCGAGGATTATTTGGGAAAGTACGAGCACCACGACCCCGGCAAGAAATTTTTACTATTACAACAATATTTTCTACAATCTCAGTTCTAGTGCTACTTATAACTATGGCGGCGACACCCACTACAATAGGTTTTTCAGCCACAATATTTTTTATGGCAATCATCCTTCTGGTGAACCATCGGATCCTTTCAAACTCACCAGCAATCCGATGTTTGTCAGTCCCGGCAGCGGTGGGATAGGAATTGACACTGTAGATGGCTATAAGCTACAAGCCGGTTCGCCCGCGATTGATTCCGGCATGGAAATATCTAATAACGGCGGACGGGATTACTGGGGCAATCCAGTGCCATTTAACGGCACAACCGACAGAGGTGCACATGAATACGGCACTGAAGACGGTGTCTTGCTTGACTCAACGAGTACCGACCCTACTGCTGTTTCACCTATTCCTGTAACTGCAACATTTAGTCAATCCAAAACCGGTTTTGAGGCTGCAGATGTTGTTATTACAAATGCAACCATAAACAATTTCAGCGGCTCAGGTACAGATTACAGCTTCGACCTGACACCTATAGCTCTTGGTACGGTTACCGCACAGATACCCGAAAATGTGACAGACCAGGGAAACACAGCATCAAATTTATTCAGCAGAGTTTATCAGGAGTCATTGCCGTCGCCATGGCAAAACATTGATCTCGACAGCAGCGGTCCTGCAGGAAATACAACTTATTCAGATGGAGTGTTTACTGTTACCGGTGGCGGCGCAGATCTGGTTGACCCTGTGGATGGGTCGCAATTTGTTTACCGATCTTTAAACGGTGACGGCGAAATAAGCGCACGTGTTCTAAGCGTTGACAACACGCATGCAGAAGCTAAAGCGGCGGTTATGATTCGTGAGGATCTGACCAACAGTTCTATTTACGCGATGGCCATGGTAACCGCTTCAAATGGAGTCGGATACCAGTACGTAGATAGCATCGCTATGGGAACTCCGGTTCAGCTTTTTGCCGATGGCTTTGAGGCTTGTTTCGCTAATTGGACCAGCAATGCCTATTGTTCGAGCAGTTCCTATGCAGGCGTTAATTCCTGTAAGATGAATGACACGGATTACGCCGAAACACCTGTAAGCACCTCAGGATATTTCAACACTACTGTGCAATATGCCCGAAATCTTTCAGGGCTTAGTTCCGGTGATATTTTTGTAAGCGAATGGTATGATGGGGGCAGCTGGAATACTATTGAAAGCATCTCAACTGGTTTTACCGGATGGACTCTGGTTTCGCCGATCGCATTGCCCTCTGGCGCTGATAACAATCCCGATTTTATGTTCCGCGTTCGAGTAAGTGCAGGAGCGGACTTTGCATATGTTGATGCTGTGGAAGTTATCGCTGCTCTTCCGGGTTCAAGCGGCGGAACTTCTGCTCCAAACGGCTTATCAGCTCCATATTGGATCAGCGTGGTTCGCAATGGAAATACTTTTTCTTTTCACAATTCACCGGACGGACTTACCTGGAGCCAGTCTGGCTCTGCGGTTATTCCCATGGCTTCGAACGCATACATTGGCATGGCGGTAACATCAAATCAAGTGGACGAACTTTGTACTGCTGAATTTGATAATGTTTTCTATGGCTTGCCCGCAGATATAAGTGGCAACGGAGTGGTTGATATTGATGACTTGCGTATATTGTCAAGCTACTGGCTGCAGGGCAGTTCAATAGCGGATATTGCACCTGTTCCTGTTGATGGAACAGTGGACTTTTTAGATTTTTCTGTTATTGCCGAGTATTGGTTGGATAGCTATTAATCAAGTTAGTGTGCATAGCTTATTTCAAAAGAGCCATTACATGAGCTTCTAAACCTTTTACGATCGGTGTAGCCGGGACTTTCAGAACCGATTATTAAGATCATAAAAAACATTGCATAGAAGGCAATACCATGAATGTTCGATTAATATTAATGTTGTTCTTAGTTGTTTTCAGTATGTCAGGTTGCCAAAAAGCATATACTCAGGATGCCCCCGATTTGCCCGCATTTGAAACTCTCACGCTGCAGAACCAACTGCCAGACCCGCTTATGATGAGCGACGGTACCAGAGTCTCCAGCGTCGATCAATGGAACAGTATAAGGCGACCCGAGATTAAGCATCTGTTTTGCCATTACATGTACGGCTATGCTCCTGCTGGGCCTGATAATATTACGTACAAGGTTAAGCGCGTTGATCCAAACTACTTGGGGGCAAGGGCGACCTTAAAGCAGGTCGTTATCAATTTTGGCCCCAAGGGTACATTGCCGATTAATCTACTTTTAGTGACCCCCAATAAGGTTTCACCTGCGCCTGTATTTCTAGGCCTTAATTTCATGGGCAACCACACAGTTCTTGAAGACCCTTTGATTTCGCTGTCGACGGTTTGGGTTTCCAATAAAGGCAGGGGAGTTGTTGCTAATAGAGCGACCGAAGCTTCTCGTGGGACCAGTTCAAGCCGCTGGCCTATAGAGGTGGCAATAGATCGGGGATACGCGGTTGCTACATTTTATTATGGGGATATTGATCCTGACAAGCCAGACTATTTAGATGGTGTGCAGGCTTCATATTATTCAGATGGACAGGTCAAACCTGCCCAGCACCAGTGGGGTTCAATAGCGGCCTGGAGTTGGGGGCTAAGCAGAGCGGTAGATTATCTCGTTAGTGACTCTCGAATTGACAGCAAACGTATTGCAGTTATGGGCCATTCGCGTAATGGAAAAGCCGCATTGCTTGCAGGCGCCATGGACGAACGTATATCGCTGGTGATTTCAAATCAGTCAGGCTGCGGCGGGGCATCGCTTAGTCGCAGACGATTCGGTGAAACCGTTAAGAAAATCAATGACCGTTTTGAACACTGGTTCAATGCAGAGTTCAAAAAATTCAATGAAAAAGAAGACTATCTCCCGTTCGACCAGCATATGCTGATAGCTCTGGTAGCACCAAGACCGGTACTGGTGGCAAGCGCAAGCGGCGATAAATGGGCAGACCCGGCTGGTGAGTTTATGGCATTGAAAGCTGCCAATCCTGCTTACCGCTTATTAGGTACCGGTGTACTGACTGATGAAATGCCTGACGAAAATATATTGATCGGTAACACACAAGCTTATCATATTCGCCCGGGCAAACATGACATCGATAGTGCCGACTGGAAAGTTTTTATGGATTTCGCAGATAAGCATTTTAAATTGTGAGTTGTTATTAATTTTTCAGATACTTGTCGAAGAAGTCGATCACTATTGGTCTTAAGTCTTTTGGTAACGGTTTTTTGTTCCATTTTTGCAGGTCAAAAGTATGCCCAATGCCCTCGAGCATATGCAATTCGTAAGGATGGCCGACTGCTTTAAGCCTCTCAGCCAATTCCTCAGACTGCGTATAGCAAACCGTCGTGTCCTTAGTGCCGTGAAGTATCAGCACTGGCGGATCGTCCTTCGAGATATGATTGACCGGTGAAAGCAGCTTCCATATTTCTGGTTTTTCATCTCGATCGCCTCTAGCCATCCTTGAGGAGGTGCCGTCTTTTAAAGTTCCTTTTGGCTTGCCGTTTTTGTCAACGTATTGCCTTGTCAATAAATTAGTGATCCCATACATATCGACCGCCGCCTGTATCCTGCTTGAAACGCCGGGGTACAACTTTTCCGGTTCAAACTCTTTTTGCCCAGATGTAAAAGCCAGCATCAAAGACAAATGTCCTCCCGCGGAACCGCCTATGACACCGATATGCTCGCTGTCTATTTTGTATTCTTTTGCATTGACACGTAAGAAACGAACGGCATTTTTGCAGTCAAAGATGATCTCTTGCCAAGTAGCACCGTCTAAAAGGGCGTAGTTAATGCTTGCACATACATAACCTGCCTTAGCTAATGTTCCCCCGATATTTATTTCCCGCTTCCTTGCCTTATCGCCACCGACCCAGCCGCCGCCGTGGATAATTACTACGCCGGGGAAGCGGTCATTTTTATCCGCGTCAGCGGGGTAGTAAAGGTCAAGCTTTTCTTTTCTTCCCTTTCCAAGGTACGGCACATCCTTTTTGACGTATACTTGATGCCGACGTTTTGACTCTTCCATAGGCTCACTGCTCATAGGCCAATCATCTGTACGGAATGGTGATGCAGGCAAACCTTCTTTATTAAAAAAGTTAGGAATTTCTCCAGCGGTCCAGGCATAACGAACAGCTACAGGCTTTTTAACATCTTCGCTCGATACGAGTATATTTTTACCGTCGATCTCGGCCTTGGCCGGGAAAAATACCTTGTCCTTGCCTGCGATGATAAAGTCTTTAAGAGCCCCATCCTTGCTCATCAGGCCGGAACCGGTATACTCAAAGTTGATTTTGGCTTTATTTTTTTCGATCTGCATTGACTCGAAGATAGGTCCTGAGTAAACAATATCCGCAAACCCATAAGTTCTGGCAAGTGCCCATAATGACAACCTTGTCCCTGTGATTTTTTTCTTAGTTGGATGAATATCTTTAGGGTTGCCAATATCCATCGTTACGACCATTCCGGTGTTAGCAACTTTTTTAAACGTCTTAAGCTGGGCTTCTCGTATCTCAGGAGCACTCAAAGGCATTGTATTAAAACTAAATGTAGCCATCTGAACAAAATAAAATGGAATATCGCCCAACTCCCAATCACTGCGCCAGTTCTTGATCATCGAAGGGAAAAGCTTATCGTATTGATATGCACGTTTTCTATTAGCTGAAGCCTGATTCCAGATCACACCCTTTATCGTATAAGGCACAAGCGGCGCTATCATCCCATTATAAAGCGAAGAAGGTTTGCGGTGCGGCCGTTTAAGATTATAAACTGCCTCGGGCATCCCCGGTTTTTTAAGTGATTTGCTGCCGTCCTTTTTAGCTTTTTCTTTTGATTTGCTCCATTCGTCTAATTCTTTTTCATAATCCCTATTCACCTTTTCATGGCTATCTTCCCATCCCTTCCACACATCGAAGATAGCTCCCAATTCCGGGTCCGAACGCAGCGTCTTTTCACTGGTCCACGCATCGCATGGCGTCCCTCCCCAACTTGCATGGATAAGCCCGACCGGCACGTTAAGCTTCGCCTGGAGTTCTCTTCCAAAATGATAAGCTGTTGCAGAAAAGTCTTTCGCTGTTTCCGGTATGCATATTTCCCATTTTCCCGTACAATTTTCCTGTGGATCGTTTTTTGCGACTTGCGGCACAGTAAAGAATCGAATGTCAGGATAGTTAGCATTTGTGATTTCCGTCTCTGCATCGTCACATCGCCGTAACGGTAGCCACATATTCGATTGCCCCGAACAAAGCCATACCTCACCGGTCATTACATTTTGTAATTTAATCGTATTGTCTTTACCCTTTACGGTTACCGTATAAGGCCCGCCTGCTTTTGGCGTTGGTATCTTTGTCTTCCATTTACCATCTTTGTCGGCAACAGTCTTCACTCCAAACAGCCATTGCCAACTTGCTTTCACTTCTACCTTTTCCCCCGGCTCAGCCCAACCCCATACAGCCATATCGCTTTGTTGCTGAAGTACCATGTTGTCTGTAAAAAGATTATTCAGCGTTACATCGCCGAATGCGATAGAAGTATGAAAGAAAAGTAACAGAAAAAATATTACAAAACTTAGGACTGTGGTTGTTTTAAAAATTTTCATAACGTCCCTTTTCGGCAAAAGTGATATAAAAAATATACTATTGGAATTCGCGGCAAATGATCAAAAAGATACGCCCGTAAAACGTATTTCATTTAAAGAATGATTTTAAACTAAATGCCAAAATTATCAAGCGAATTTGAGTTTCTCAGTAATAATATCTATTAGTTTAGGCATGTTAAAACTGCTTGCAATTTTAACTTTTTTGACAAGAGGCCTTTCAGTTGTAGCATGGTTATAGATTGCGATTGAATCTTAAATTGATGCGTCAATCAAAAGCTCGAGCCTATCCACTTGCATTTGTTCGAAAGAGACACTCCGAGCGGCTTTGAATTTAGCTGTGAATGCCAAAGCCACTTGACAACATGTAATTTCTCTGCCGCTTGGCCTAAGGCAGGATCAACATTCTTATAAACATTGTTGGTCAGATTGGACGAGGAATGTCCAATAGTCTCTGTGTTAGGGGTCAGTATAACTTTCCGTATAACTTTTGACATTTTTCGTGAGACAGATTAGTATGCTATGATACAAATTGGACTCGTAAAGAGTTATACGATAAAAAGTTAAGAGCTGTAAAGTGTTTCAAGGAAAAGGCTTACATTCGAGCTAGTTTCGCCTCCGAAGCCAAAGGTTACAGGTTCGAATCCTGTCGGGGATATTGCCTTTGAGGTTGCAACTAACATCTGGCAAGAGTTTACCTACAAACAACAAAGCGATGATGCTAATATCGAATTTGTCAAGATCGCCTCTTGTTGCGGCATATCTTGTGCTTGTCAAGCGGTCGCAGGACCGCTGAAAAACCGCCCTGACGACAAAATTAAGTGGTTTTTAAGATTGATTTATCCTCAATATCCCCATACAATCGGTTCTCAATGGACATCCTGAGGACTTGCATAAGTTCTCATAATGTGTACCAGGGATTTTGAGCAGGAACCAACAAATGATACATATAAATAGAACGTTTTCATCAGTTGGCATCCTGACAATAGCTTTGTTTTTGCTTTTTTGTAATTTTTCACATTGCATTGCCATGTCAAAACCTACAGACGTCCCATCCACCGATTTTACCGGATCGGTCAGCTGCATAGAATGTCATGAAAAGTTCTATAAGCTTTGGTCGACGTCATTTCACGGGCTTGCCATGCAGCCGTACACGAATAAATTCGGAGCCAAAGAGATCACCGGCCATGACGAATTTCTTTCCGGTGCCGGCAATAGCTACCGTGCCTTCATCACCAAAGAGAAAGGCTATGTCGTTGTTCGGAAGGGTGACGAAGAAAAAAGCTATGATATATCAGATGTCCTTGGCGGGAAGAATGTTTATTACTTTCTTACGTCGGTGGAAAGAGGGCGGCTTCAGGTTCTTCCGCTGGCTTATGACGTTCGTAGAAAAGAGTGGTTTGACACGACAGCCAGCGCGGTGCGGCATTTCGCTGGAAGTCAGGACGAGGCCCTTGACTGGATGGAATCGCCTCTTACGTTCAATACTTCCTGCTATGGCTGTCACGTCAGCCAGCTTTCGACAAACTACGACCTGAAAAGCGACACGTATCACACGGTGTGGAAAGAGCCGGGGATCAATTGCGAAACATGCCACGGCCCGTCTGGTGAACACGTTCGGCATTTTCAGCAAGCAGCCGTGGAAAAGAAAAAGCCCGAAGAGCTGGGGCTGATAAGCACAAAGAATTTTGATATCGATCAGATAGACGGTATGTGCGGTCCGTGCCATGCCAAGATGCAACCGCTTACTACAGGGTTTAAACCCGGCGAGAAATATTTCGACCACTATAATCTTTCAACCCTTGAGGATATCGATTTTTATCCGGACGGAAGGGATCTTGGCGAAAATTATACATTCACCCTCTGGAGAATGAACAAGTGTGCAGAATCCGGCAAGCTCGATTGCATGCATTGCCACACATCCAGCGGGCGCGACAGGTTCGCCGGCGAAAAGGCAAACCAGGCCTGCCTGCCCTGTCATGAGGATCTTGTAAATAACGTATCAGCCCATTCTCATCACGAACCCGACAGCGAAGGCAGCAAGTGCAAAACATGCCACATGCCAAAAACGGAGTTCGCCAGGATGATCCGCCACGATCATTCGTTCAGGTCGCCGACTCCGAAAACTACGATCGCTTATAAATCACCCAACGCATGCAATATCTGCCACACGGACAAAACCGACGTTTGGGCCGACAAATACGCAACCGACTGGTATGGCGGCAGCTACCAGGATGAAACGCTGTATTTCGCATCCCTCATCGATGATGCCAGAAAAGGCAAATGGGATCGCCTCGATGAAATGCTAAAGTATATAACGGGCAAAGAGCGTCAGGAAGTGGTTGCCGCATCGCTTATTCGCATTCTGGAAAACTGCCCTGACAACAAAAAACAGGACACGATCATAGCTGCCCTGAAAGACCCCTCACCGCTGGTCAGAGGCGCCGCTGCTTCAGCACTGTCCGGCAATGGCACGGAAAAGGCGCTTAACGCATTGCTGACGGCGACCGATGACAGATGGCGTGTTGTAAGGAGTCAGGCGGGCTTTGCGATATCAACATTCCCCCCGCAGGTGATCACTCCTGAAAACAAAATTAAATCCCAAAAAGCAATCGCCGAATACCTTACATCACTGCAAAATCGTCCCGATGACGCTCTCTCGCATTACAATCTCGGCAACTATTACTCCAACCAGGGCGATCTTGAAAAAGCGATAGATTCGTACAATACCTCAACGAAACTAAGAAGCGACCTTCTGATGTCCCACGTAAACGCTTCGATAATCCATGCAAGACTCGGAAATACAAATGAAGCTGAAATCTCCCTGCGAGAGGCACTTGTAATAGACCCAAACAACGCCGTTGGCAATTTCAACCTGGGCCTGCTCTTAGCTGAAAAGGGTAATCTCCACGGAGCCAAAAAGTGTTTGCTGCTGACACTGAAAACAGATCCCGATTTCGCTGAAGCAGCTTATAACCTCGGCATAATGCTCGCTGGGACCAGCCCCGTCGAAGCCATCGAACTTTGTCGAAAAGCATACCGCCTTCGTCCCGAAAACATGAGGTATGGCTATACGCTGGCGTTTTTCCTCAATCAGAATGCCCGGACCAACGAAGCAATAACGGTACTTGTCGAAATGATCAACGGCTCAAACGCCACCTCCGATATCTACGCATTTTTGGCAGTGATCTACAGCGAGCAGGGCAAAAAAAAGGAAGCGTCGGACATTTACCGCAAGGCGGTAGAAAACGAAAAGCTCCCGATGCAGGATCGCTACCAGTTTGAGGCAAAGCTAAGATCGCTACAAAAGGCACAACCTACGCGCCAATAAGTCACCTCGCCTGACGCTTATGTATGTGGCAATGATTGACAACAGTCCGGAGAGAGTGGTCCGAGTTTTCTTATAAATTCAGAAAATGTTCTATAACTTGCCGTATAACTTTTGACATTTTTATTGAGACACTATAAGATTGCATGTTGCAAATCGGATTTATTTTAAGTGTTTACTAAGGAATGAAATCATATGCCCCCCAAATTTATATTTGAAATGAACGACGTCTGCAAGAGGTACGGAGATAAGGAAGTTCTGAAAGACATATCGTTATCATTTTTTTATGGGGCCAAGATCGGCGTTATAGGAGAAAATGGTTCCGGCAAAAGTACGCTGCTGAAAATAATGGCAGGTATTGACAAGGATTTTCATGGCGATACAAAGCTCGCTTCTAAAATGAAGGTACGGTATGTCGCCCAGGAACCGCAGCTAGAGATGGATAAGACTGTCAGGGAGAATCTTCTTACCGCGATCAAGCCTACATTGGACATGGTCGATCGTTTCAATGAAATATCGCAGATGCTTTGTGAGCCTCAGTCCGATGACGATATGCAAAAGCTTCTTGACGAGATGGGAAATCTTCAGGACAAGATAGATGCATGCGATGGTTGGCAGACGGATCGTATGATGGACATAGTTTCCGATGCGATGGTCCTGCCTCCTGACGATGCCCCGATCAGCATCCTGTCCGGCGGAGAAAGAAGACGAGTGGCCCTGTGTATGGCGCTGCTCGAAAAACCGGATATGCTGCTGCTTGACGAGCCTACAAACCATCTGGACGCCGAGACGGTGCAATGGCTTGAGTCCGCTTTAAGGGATTACCACGGAACCGTGATCATCGTAACTCACGATCGTTATTTTCTGGACAACATCACCAAGTGGATACTCGAACTGGACAATGGGATGGGCCTGCCATTTGAAGGAAACTATTCTTCATGGCTAAAACAAAAAGCGGATTTGCTGCGCGTGATAGAGAAGAAAGAATCGCAACGACAAAAAACACTTCAGCGGGAATTGAACTGGATAAACACTTCTGTAAAGGTGCGTAACCAGAAAAATCAGGCACGAATTGATGCGTACGAAAAACTGGCAGGGCAGTCGGCTCCGGAAAAACGCGGTACTGCACTGATACAGATACCCTCAGGCAAACGGCTTGGTGAAAAGGTGATTTCTTTTAAAGACGTATCCAAGGCATACGGTGATAATAATTTGATCGATAATTGCTCTTTCGAACTGCCGCCCAAAGCGATTGTCGGTATTCTCGGTCCCAACGGGATTGGCAAGACAACGCTTTTTAGAATGGTTGCAGGTCAGGAGACCCCCGATTCCGGCACCATTGAGATCGGCCCAACCGTTTCTATCGGATACGTCGATCAGCACAGAGATGCCCTCGATGGTAACAAATCCATATTTGAAGAAATCTCTGACGGCAAGGATCTGATCGATGTTGGCGGAAATTCCACATCTTCGCGCAAGTATATCGCAAAGTTTAACATAAAGGGGCTGCAGCAGCAGAAGAAGGTTTCCGCTTGTTCGGGCGGTGAACGCAACAGGATTCATCTGGCAAAGATGTTACGCAGAGGCGGCAATCTATTGCTTCTTGACGAACCGACTAATGACCTTGATGTGGACACTATGCGAGTACTGGAAGAAGCCATAATAGATTTTCAGGGTTGCGCAATGGTCATCAGCCATGACAGGTTCTTCCTCGACAGGATATGCACCCATCTTTTGATATTTGAAGGCAACGGCCAAACCAAATGGTTTAGAGGCAACTTCGCAGCCTATGAAGAAAAGGTACAAGCTGAAAATCCAGAACGCCTTGCGCATCGCAGGAGTAAGTATAGACAGCTAAAGCTAAGATAGTCATGCCTTAATCTATATGTATGATCCTGCCGCTTTTCAGGACGTGATCCTTTCCGCCATAGGCAGATGTTACCATAACGCCGGAATACGTTACGAATGCACCCGGTTTTAACTCTTTGACTTTGGGGATCGCCTCATCGAGAAAATAAACCGTTACATTGCTTTTCGATGATGCCTTGTGTTTGAACTTGGCATAGGCCTTGTTGTTTTTTTGGGATATGCCAACTTTAACTAGAGCACCCCTCCAGACTACGGTCTTGCCGATATCTTCAGGCCTCACCTGCCCAGGCTTGAGTTTGTTATTTTTAACTGCATCTTCGTAGATGGTGTCAATATTTTCAAAAGTAATTTTCTTGGGGTTGTGGACAAGCACTGATTTCCTGCGGGTTTTGGTTGAACCCGACCATGGCATTTTTTTGCCGAGAACGGGTTTTTCAGATTTTACACCTAGCATAATAAATACGCCGAGGAGGATGATAAGAATTAAAACGGCTATTTTTTGAGGGATGTGTTTTGACGTTGCCTTAAAATTGGTTTGGCATTCGGGGCAGGTTACCGCTTTTCCTGCTACTTTGGTTACTTCAAAAACATGCTTGCATAGCGGGCATTTGGTTTTCATTTAACGCCACCTCAACTTTAAGCTTAGCCTTAGCATAGATGTGCTGGTTTCTCTCTCGGGGTACGGCCATTAGTTTCCATATTGATCACTCGGCAATTCTACATACCCGCGATCAAATTGCAAGAATTTTTTGAGAACTTGATAAAGTTCTTTTTTAAGGATTGGCTTGATGACATAACCATCACATCCGCTGTCAATGCAGTTGATTATGGTGTCGCGGTCTGATGTTTCAATTATCGCGATCACCGGAACTGTCAGCCCTTTGCTTCGTATTCTTTCGACAAGGCAGATACCATCCATCTCTGGAAGCTTAATACTGGTGAAAATTACGTCAATTTCTCCGGATGCAGCTTGTTCGGTTGCGTGAGTTTCGTTTTTGGCTATTTCGACGTCGAGGCCCAGATCATTAAGGCGCAGGTTGATCAGGAGCCGCGTCTTGGGATCGTCTTCGATGACCAGTACCTTTCCCCTGAACTCTGGTATACCGGGCGAAGCCGTCTTGCGTGTGCGAATGGCATCGGGACTATCGATACCTTTGGAAGGCCCGCTGTCCTGGGGAATTGATAGCGAAAACACCGAGCCGTATTCGGGTTCACTGGTAAAATCGAGCGTGCCCTTTAGCATATCGACCAGTTTCTTAGTTATAGAAAGTCCCAGACCGCTTCCGCCGTATTCTGCGGACGTAGAACTCTCTGCCTGTACGAACGCGCCGAATATTTTATCTTGTCGGTCATTATGTATGCCAACCCCTGTGTCCTCGACTTCAAAGCGAATACTTCTATTGTCTCCGTTTTCCGTAGCTAGTACCGTAAGATATACATGCCCGCGTAATGTGAATTTGATCGCATTGGCCAGAAGGTTCACAAGGCATTGTCGTAAACGAACAGGATCGCTTGTTATACGTTCGGGAAGATCGGGACTTGTTCTTATCTGAAAATCGAGCCCCTTGGATGTTGCAGAATGTTCCAAAAGGTTTTTGATCTGATTCAAAAAGTTTTGAAGGCTGAAGCTTTTGCTATCAAGTTCCAGCTTCTCAGCTTCAATTTTAGATAGATCGAGAATGTTGTTTATAATTTCAGCTAGATTGGCCGACGCATCCTGTATCAATTTAATATATTCCGAGTGCGTATCCGAGACGTCTTCTTGTGACAGTATGTCGGAAAAGCCTATGATAGAATTTAAAGGTGTACGCAACTCATGGACGACTTCGGCCAGCGAGTCTGTTTTTTCCTGCAGCTTGGTTTCTGCGATTTTAGCGGATGATTGAGCTTCCTTGCAGGAGTTGCGCAGTTGCTCGTTAAGATGTTCAAGGTGAGTACATTTATTGTTAGCCGAATCCAACTTTTTCTTTTTGGATTGTTTTTCACCGAACCTGGCATTGCTTCTTTTCTCTTTGCCTTTGCGTTCGATCGCAAAACAGATGGATTTGCAAAGATCCTGATATATCGATTCTTCTTTTCTCAGGTAGCGATCGGCACCTTCGCGGATCGTCTGCCTTTCCATATTATTATCGCTAACGCCCGAAAGAACGATGATGGGAATATCAGGAGAGATGTTACGGATGTGTTTAACGCTTTGAATTCCATTGCTGTCAGGCAATTCGAGGTCAAGCAAGATGTTGTCAAATCGTTTTTGGGCCAGTGTTTCTTTAGCGCTAGCCATATCCCGAACTGTTTCAAGCTCGAATTTAATGTTCAGATCGCCGCGGTCAAGTGTTCTCTGGACAAGTTGACAGGCTACAGGATCGTCCTCGATCAAAAGAACTCTTATGGTGTTGCTGGATGATGGATGATTGATGTTGCTCGTGCCGTTGTGTTAACTGCATTCAAGTACCCTTGTATAAAAATCGAACGCTGGTGATCGAAAAGAATTAATAAATCCGGAAGTTATTGCTCAAAATGGTGCGATTTGAGACCGCCGTGTGAGACAGCCCCAAATCGCGAAACGTAAACCGTAAACCATTATAAGGAGATATAGCTTTATATAGGCCCCATTATTTTTAATGGACCGTTTTTAGGCTGCTTAAAAAATTAATTCGATCCAAACTCTCTTTTCCGTCGTCTCGAAAAAACCGTCCAGCCTGTCCTCTAGTCTTCCGACTTGAGAATCATTTATTTTCAAGGATACAGACCAGTCGTTCCATCTTTGGAGCACTTGGGTAGCATGATTCTTGATTCATTCATTTTTTTGCATTTTTTGCTTCCAAAATGAAACAGACCCAACTGTTCATATATCGGCCACAATGGCAGTGTGCAATAGTGGGGAAATTCCCCATTTTGACGTGGAAATTGTCCTAATTTAGGGGGTAACGCAGGGAGAATACCTAAGCAAAATAAGGTTTTAACGGAGGAGTTGCAGTAACAAATTGTTACGAAGTATTAAACCGGGTATGTTTGGTATTCGTTAGCGAAAGTAGATCAAACGTATGTCAAACCTTCTTTGATCGCATATTTTGTAAGACCGGCGATATTATGGATATTAAGTTTTTCCATAATATGTTCACGGTGGGAATCTACGGTTTTGACGCTGACATGAAGTATCGGAGCTATCTCTTTAGTCGTATACCCCTCGGCGACCAGTTGCAGAACTTCACGCTCACGACTGGTAAGCCCGTCGCCCTTTGCCCATTTGGGATTTGTAAGCATCTTAACATAATCGCCAAA
>SDBV01001995.1_pt1 | contig 30585 bp, 20 predicted proteins | sample 2277081 | NCBI WGS metagenome assembly SDBV01 (sample SAMN10402039, study PRJNA504765) | marine sediment metagenome | isolation source: marine sediment core GS10_PC15, 223 cmbsf | place: Arctic Ocean: Southern Knipovich Ridge | collected 2010 | reverse complement strand
GCAAATATTGCTATTCCACCATACAACCATTCTCTGGAATATAATATTCCCATCATAGAAAGGCCGATACCATAAATCGCACTTAAGAGGAACCCAAAACCGCCAAGATGGTCTTTGAATAATCCCAAACAAATCCAGATGACTAAATTTACTTGTAAAATGAACCATATCAAGTAAATCTGCTTTGATAATTTTGAAATTACACCAGTTTTTCTTTCTCGCAATCTAGCATTCGCGCCAAAATAGATTGTTGTGCCAACAGCTAACACCAACACTAACCATTGGACAGGCCACATCCATTGGTCCAGCTGATTTATTTTTAAATAATATATCACAGGAAAGACAATTAAAAAAACCAAGCCCCAAACGATCATTATTGGCCAACCAGGGTCAATTTTGCTACACGTCTTCTCAATCACCGACCGTATAAACTTAAAATCATCAGCAGCAATTTTCTGCTCTTCAAAGCCTTCTTGCTTCGGCTTTGAATCTTCAGATAAACCTTCTTTTTCCATGTTTTTCCCCTTTCTGTAAAGTACTTTATTTTATAAAGCATAATTTAACAAAAGAAAGCCTCTTCTGTCAAATGTTTTTTAAATTTTTTTCTGTCTTTTACTACTGCGGCGAAGTAGGCTTCAGCCTGCTTAGACGAATGAGCTTTTTCGTGGCCAAAAATCTGTGTCAATCAGTGTTCATCAGTGGCAAAATTAGTCGTTTTCTTTTTGATTTTTAACCACTTTTCAGCTTTTTCTTGGCGCCTTCGCGCCTTGGCGGGAGAAAAAAATAGTAAATTGACTTCCTTCCGCTCCGTCTTCTGTAATCTGCCTACTGTCTACTGTCTTTGTGCCGACTCAACGCAATAGTCAACCATGATATTAAACCACTAACTTAAAAATTTATGACGTTTAGTGTATTACATAAGTATATACGCATATACTTATATACTACGGCGGCAGTTATCAACCTTAAAATCAAAAACATTACATGATGGCTTATGGCCAATATAAAAAAATTTCACTTTACATTTAACTTATTTTATGGTAAAATACCCCCATGTTTACCAGAAAGTAAACATAAACCGCCAGAAGGCGAAGTCAAAGCTTGTCCTACTTGCCCTGAGTGAAATCGAAGGGAGCGTAGTCCTGAGTAGCATCGAAGGGCACCGCCGCAGGGTCAGCAGACCAAGTCAAAGCTTGTCCCCGAATGTCGTAGTCGGGGATTTAATCGTTAGAGAATGATCGATGGCCAATAACTACGAACTACTGGCAACTGTCGTCTGTCAACCGGCCCCTGCACTGCGCCGAGGGAGAAATCAATCACTTTGAGGCAATTATGCAAAACAAACCCAATTTATGCGTTTTTTGGGCCGTAAGTGGCGATTGTGAAGAAAAACAAAGCCAAAACAAACCCAACCTGTAGTGAGCTTGGCTTGCCGTGCCTGCCCAGAGTTTATCGAAGGGAGCGCAGCCGAACGGTCGAACCTATTCCCCCGCGTAAAACAGGAAAAATTCCATGCTCTACTGTTCACCTGTCTACTGTTCTACTATCTCAGACCAAAGGCCTGCCGCAAACCCAACCTGTAGTGAGCTTGGCTTGCCGTGCCTGCCCAGAGTTTATCGAAGGGAGCGCAGCCGAACGGTCGAAGGAGGTTTATTACTTTTTTTGTTTTTTGCCTTTTTGTGCTTTTTGGATTTTGGCCCAGGTGTCTCGTAGGGTGACGGTTCGGTTGAAGGTGGGGGCTTTGTCTTTTGAGGTGGGCCGGTCGGCGCAGAAATAGCCGAGTCTTTCGAACTGGTAGCGGTCAAGAGGTTTGGCGTCGGCTAATGAGGGTTCGAGGTAACAATCGGTCAGCACTTTCAGCGAATCGGGATTCAGGTTGGCAGTGAAGTCGGTGCCTTCGGGAGTGTCTCCGGGGTTTTCGGTAGTGAATAGATTGTCATACAGCCGGACCTCGGCTTTTAGGGCGTTCTGGGCGCAGACCCAGTGGAGGGTGGATTTGACTTTTCTGCCGTCCGGGGCATCGCCGCCTTTTGTGGCGGGGTCGTAGGTGCAGTGCAGTTCTGTGACGTTGCCGTCGGAATCTTTGACGACGTCGGTGCAGGTAACAAAATAGGCGTAACGCAATCGCACTTCCCGGCCAGGCGCGAGGCGGAAGAATTTTTTGGGCGGTTCTTCCATGAAGTCGTCCTGTTCGATGTACAATTCTCTTGAGAACGGGACCTTGCGTGTGCCGGCGGCGGGGTCTTCGGGATTATTGACGGCATCGAGTTCTTCGGTTTTTCCTTCGGGGTAGTTGTCGATAATGACTTTCAGCGGTCGAAGGACGGCCATTACTCGCGGCGAGTTTTTATTGAGGTCCTGGCGGAGGCAGTGTTCCAGCAGGGCGATGTCGATGGTGCTGTTGAATTTATTGACGCCGATGACTTTGCAGAAGTCGCGTATGGCCTTTGGCGAGTAGCCTCGTTTTCGCAGGCCGGAAAGGGTCGGCAGTCGCGGGTCGTCCCAGCCGTTGACGAGATTTTGCTGGACAAGTTGCAGCAGCTTTCGTTTGCTCATTATGGTATAGGTCAGGTTCAATCGGGCAAACTCGGTTTGCTGTGGATGGTAAACGCCCAACTTATCGAGGAACCAGTCGTACAACGGGCGATGGTTTTCAAATTCAAGTGTGCAAAGCGAATGCGTGACTTTTTCGATTGAGTCTTCCAGGCCGTGTGCCCAGTCGTACATCGGATAGATACACCAGGTGTCGCCGGTGCGTGGGTGCGTTGCGTGGAGGATGCGGTATATGACCGGGTCGCGCATATTGAAGTTGGGATGTGCCATATCGATTCCGGCTTTTAAGGTGCGTGTGCCGTCGGGGAATTCGCCTGCGCGCATTCGGTGAAACAGATCGAGGTTTTCTTCTATACTGCGGTCGCGGTATGGGCTGTTTTTGCCGGGCTCGGTCAGTGTGCCGCGATACTCTCTGGTCTGGTCTGCGGTGAGGTCGCAAACGTAGGCATGGCCGGATTTTATAAGCCCGACGGCGTATTCGTACATTTGCTCGAAATAGTCAGAGGCGTAATAGAGTCTGTCGGCCCAGTCCCAGCCAAGCCAGCGGACGTCTTCTATGATTGAGTCGATGTACTGCTGTTCTTCTTTGATGGGATTGGTATCATCGAATCGCAGGTTGCAGATGCCGCCTTCGTTTTCGGCGGCGATGCCGAAATTGAGGCAGATACTCTTTGCGTGGCCGATATGGAGATAGCCGTTTGGCTCGGGTGGAAATCGCGTTACGACCCGGCCGTCCCATTTGCCGCTCTTCAGGTCTTCTGCGACGATGGTCCGGATGAAATCCACCGGAGCGGAGTTCTGGTTGTCATTGTCCTGTTTATTCATAGTCAATCAGCTTTTGGGGCAGTATTTTAGCAAATTGTTTTTGTCTTCGACAGTTAAATATGAGCCCGCAGCGAAATTATACGTAATATAGCATCGGTCGGTGATTTACAAAAGCTTGACAATATCGGCGAACTAACTTAATCTACGGCCGGTATCCTGCCATGGATAAGGCCGGATACAGAACACCAGTTGCAAAAAAGAGATACGAAATGGTTGTAACACGTTTTGCACCGTCCCCAACAGGTTATCTCCACATTGGTGGGGCCAGGACAGCGCTTTTCTGCTGGCTTATGGCGCGGCACCACAAAGGCAGGATGATTCTGCGTATTGAGGACACCGACCAGAAGCGCAATACCCCCACGGCAACGGCCCAGGTAATCAGTGACCTGCAGTGGCTGGGCATCGACTGGGACGAAGGGCCGGAAGTCGGCGGGCCGAACGAGCCATACCTGCAATCGCAGCGAAAAGATATATACGATAAGTACATCAAGCAACTGCTCGAACAGGGTAAGGCCTATTACTGTTTCGATACGCCGGCAGAACTGCAGGCGATGCGCGACAAAGCCGAGGCCGAGAAAACAAGCCTTATTTATCGACGGCCTGAGAATCCCCCGGATGCCAAAGATGCCGAAAAGGCTCGGCAACAAGGCCACCCGGTTACGGTGCGGCTGGCTATCGAGCAGGCAGAGCCAATCGTGGTCGAGGACATCGTGCGGGGGCAGGTAAAATTCGACCCTGCTGAAATCGGCGACTTTATTATTCTGAAAAGCGACGGCTTTCCGACTTATCATTTTGCCTGCGTGGTCGATGATGAGCTTATGGATGTAACGCACATTATTCGGGGCCAGGAACACCTTATGAATACGCCTTGCCATCAGATGCTTCAAAAGGCCCTGGGCTTTAAGACGCCGGTATATGCGCATATGTCGGTTACTATAAGCGAGAGCGGCGGGAAACTTTCCAAGCGTGAGCGTCCGAAGGCACTTAAAAAAGCCATCAAGGCTATAGCGGATATAGACCTTAAAAAGCTGGCCGGCGTTGGTGATGTCACTGTCGAGGAGTTGGAATCTTTTCTCAAAGGCAAAAGCACACCTGATATGCCGAGCATCAACGCTATGGCAAAGTATCTGGGAGTCAGTATGCCGGAGATTAACGTTGTCGATTTTTTCAACAGCGGTTATCTGCCCGAGACTATGATGAACTTTCTTGCTCTTCTGGGCTGGAACCCCGGCGATGAGCGTGAGATTATGACCGCTGATGAATTGATTGAATCTTTTGACCTTTCGCGTCTGACGAAGTCCAACAGTCTGTTTGACCGCCAGAAACTGCTCGCTTTTAATACCGAGCACATACGCAGGCTCGATATAAAAAAACTTGTTGGTCATTTCAAAGATTATTTGAAGGTGGTAGATTCTGTTGTGCTTGGCGGCGATGACCAGGTCCTTGAAAGGATTTTGAAAATCAACGTGGGCACCAGAACGCTGGCTGATATCGAGCGCAAGAGCAGATTCATTTTTCTGGCTGATGACCAGATAGAGTATGATGACAAGGCGGTTAAGAAGGTTTTGCTGAAGAACGATGGGTTGGCAATTTTGAAGATTGTTCGTGACAGGCTCGCGGCGATGGAGGTGTTTACGGAAGAAAATATTGAAACGATGCTGCGCGGTTTGGCGGAGGAAAAAGAGGTAGGTTTGGGCAAGGTGGCTCAGCCGTTGCGTGTTGCCATTTGCGGGACGACAATCAGCCCACCGATTTTTGATTCTGTCCAGTTGTTAGGGATAGAAAAGACTTTGGCGAGGATCGATAAGACATTGAAAAAATTCGGATATACGGATAACCCATAACAAAATGGAAAGGATTTGACAAATGTCATTACTTGTTACCGGCTCGATAGGAATTGATACCGTTACAACGCCTTATGGTGTCAGCGAAAACTGTCTTGGGGGTTCGGCGATTTATTTTAGTATGTCGGCGAGTTTTTTTTCGCCGGTCAGGTTTATCGGCGTTGTCGGGGCGGATTGCCCGTTTGATTTGGCGGAAGTCTTTGCCGACAGAGACGTTGACCTGGCTGGATTAGAGGTCAGGACGCTTAGCAAGACGTTTCGGTGGAAAGGCTCGTATCACGATACGATGAGAGAGGCGATTACCGACAACGTGGAGTTGAACGTTCTTGCCGAGGCCCCGCCGAGCGTGCCGGAGGAATATAAGGACAGCAAATACATTTTTCTTGCCAACACGGCGCCGGCCCTTCAGAGCCAGTTGCTCGACCAGATCGAGGCGCCGACTTTTGTGGCCGCCGATACGATGAACTGCTGGATCCAGACCCATCTGAGCGAATTAAAAGAACTGCTTAAAAGAGTTGACTGCCTGATAATCAATGAAGAGGAAGCCAGGATGCTGTCAGCTGAGAGTAACCTGATAAGGGCAGGCGAAAAGATACTGGATATAGGGCCGAGTGTTGTGATTATCAAGAAAGGCGAATCGGGCTCGTTGATGTGTAATGCCAACGGAGACAAATTCATTCTGCCTGCTTTTCCCACCGCTGAAGTCAGGGACCCTACCGGTGCCGGCGACAGTTTCGCGGGAGCATTTATGGGCTGTATTGCCCGGAACGGCAAGGCTGATTTCGAATCGCTAAGGACCGCGATTGCCTACGGCACGGTAGCTGCCTCGTTCACTATTGAGGAATTTTCACTGCAGGGGTTGACGTCGCTGGCAAGAGCCGGTATCGACGAGAGGTTCGAGGTCCTTAGAAAGATGACACAGTTTTAGCCGGCCGAATCGAATGCGAGTATTTATAGCGATAGACATTGGCGAGGAAATTAAAAAGGCCCTGAGCGATTTGCAGCAGCAGTTGCAGAAGAAGGCCGGCACCAGGACCGGTGATGTCACGTGGGTCAGGCCGGACAATATGCACCTGACCTTGAAATTCTTAGGCGAGGTTGCGGACAATAGAGTCGCTAAGGTCTGCGATACAGTGAAAGACGTTGCGGATGGGCAGAGCAAATTCGAACTTGGTATAGAGGAGGTCGGCTGTTTCGGCGGCAAGAGCGCCAGGATCATATGGGTCGGTACAGGCCAGGGCGCCGACAGCCTGTGCAGGCTGCAGGGCGACATTGACAAGCGGTTGGCTTCGGGCGGCTGGCCTAAAGAAAAAAGAAAGTTCACCGGACACCTGACACTGGCCAGGATAAGAAGGCCGCAGGCGGGTGTAATTCTTGGGCAAATGACCGAAGATTACAAAGAGCTTAAGCTGGGAACTGTATCGGTGGATTGGGTCTATGTTTATCAGAGCGAGTTGACGCAGCAAGGCCCGGTTTATACCCGGTTGGGAAGTTATAAACTGCGAGGCTCAAACTGACCGTCCCTAAGGGACGGTCAGTTTGAGAGTCGATAGTATTTAGTGAATAGTCGTTAGGGCGTGGAAGCCGACTTCGTCGGCAATATAGTATAGAAAATTTGTATTTTTAGACACTGATTAACACTGATTTTTTGTTTTTACCGTGTGAATCCGTGTAAATCCGTGTCAAAGAAGCTCCGCCGAAGGCGGTTAATTAAAACGTGTTCTATAACAAAAGGTTAAGCAAAATCTATACCACAAATCGGTCAGTTTGAGTAAGATAGCTTGTTTTAATATTTGATTTTTGGAGAACCAAAGATGGCAAAGGCAAAAAAAGCCGGGACGGCTTCGAAAACGGCAGGCGGTCAAAACGCCCTTGAGTTGGTAATCGCGCAAATTGAAAAACAGTTTGGCCAGGGCGCTATTATGCAAATGGACGAAAGTCACTATCCCGGAATTGAGGGCATTTCGACCGGCTCGCTGTCACTCGATCTCGCCCTCGGCGGTGTGGGTGTCCCGCGAGGAAGAATGGCTGAATTGTTCGGCCCGGAATCGTCCGGCAAAACCACGCTGTCACTTCACATTGTCGCAAACGCTCAGAAGCAGGGCGGGGTGGCTGCGTTTATCGATGCCGAGCACGCACTTGATACGACGTGGGCAAAGAGGCTTGGCGTCGATGTCAGCAGTATGCTGATAAGTCAGCCTGATACCGGTGAGCAGGCACTTGAAATTGTTGATATGCTGGTCAGGTCAAATTCGGTTGACGTTATAGTTGTCGATTCGGTCGCGGCCCTTACACCAAAGGCCGAGCTTGACGGCGAAATGGGTGATGTGCATGTAGGACGGCAGGCAAGGCTGATGAGCCAGGCGATGAGAAAGTTAGCGTCGGTCATCGGAAAAAGCAAGACCGCCCTTATCTTCATAAATCAAATCCGTATGAAAATCGGCGTGATGTTCGGTAACCCTGAAACCACATCCGGCGGCCGGGCGCTGAAATTCTCCAGCTCTGTGCGGCTGGACATCAGACGGATAGCGACCCTGAAGGATGGCGACAAGGCGGTCGGCAACAGGGTCAGGGTCAGGGTGGTAAAGAACAAGATTGCACCGCCCTTTCGCAGTACCGAATTCGATATTATGTTCGATAGCGGAATCAGCTACGAAGGGGACCTGCTCGATATGGGCGTTGATTGTCAGGTTATCCAGAAGTCCGGGGCCTGGTTCAACTACGGTGATATGCGGCTTGGCCAGGGAAGAGAAAAAGCCAAGCTTTTTCTGGCTGAGAGCAGTGAACTATGTGACGAAATAAAAAGTAAGATTCTTGCTGCCAAGGGTGTCGTAGAGGAAAAATAAGAAACTGTTTTCAGGAAGTGTGCCGTGTCGAGTGCAAAACAGATTAGAAGCGAGTTCATAGATTTTTTCAAAGAGCGCAGCCACGAGTTTGTTCCCAGTTCTCCGGTGGTTCCGGCAGGTGACCAGACGCTGCTCTTTGCCAACGCCGGGATGAACCAGTTTAAGGACATTTTTCTTGGCCTGACCAGCCCGCAATACCGCCGGGCCGTCAACAGTCAGAAATGTCTTCGTGTAAGCGGCAAGCACAATGACCTCGAGGAAGTGGGCAAGGACACTTATCACCATACGTTCTTTGAGATGCTCGGCAACTGGTCGTTCGATGATTACTTCAAAGCAGAGACCATCGAATGGGCATGGCAGCTTCTGGTAGATGTCTGGGGTATTAATCCGGATAAACTCTGGGCGACTGTCTTTGCAGGTGACAAGAAAGACGGCACACCCAGGGACGACGAGGCGGCCAAGTTGTGGACAAAGGTAACGCCGATATCGGCTGACAGGGTTTTGGATTTCGGGCGTAAAGACAATTTCTGGGAGATGGGCGATGTCGGGCCGTGCGGGCCGTGCAGCGAGATACATATAGACCTTGGGCCGGACAGATGTGATATGAAAAATATCCCCGGCCACAAGTGTGTTGTCAGCGCCGGCTGCGCAAGATTTATCGAGTTGTGGAACCTTGTCTTTATACAGTATAACCGCGACGAGACGGGCAGGCTCGAACCGTTAAAGGCCAGGTATGTCGATACCGGCGCCGGCCTGGAAAGAATCGCGGCTGTTTTGCAGAATAAGGAAAGCAACTATGATACTGACTTGTTTATGCCGGTGATAAACAGTCTTAGTGAAATGACCGGCCACCGGTACACATCCCAACTCAAAAACAAGACCGATAACGCCTTTCGGGTGATAGCCGACCATATTCGCGCGATGGTCTTTGCGATAACGGATGGCGCGACGCCGTCAAATGAGGGCAGGGGTTATGTGATTCGGCGGATACTTCGGCGGGCGGCAAGGTTCGGCAGGGAATTGGGGATGCATGAGCCGTTTATGTATAAGCTGGTGCCGGTAGTTGGCGAGCTTATGGGCGGGGCGTTCGGCGAGATAGAACAAAGGGCCGATTACGTCGCAACAGTGATTAAATCGGAAGAGGCCGCGTTCGGAAGGACGCTCGACAGGGGGATAGAGATTTTCAATAACGCCGCGCAACGGGCGGCCAAAACCACTAAAAAGACAATCAGCGGCGAAGACGCGTTTCAGCTTTACGATACTTATGGTTTTCCAGTTGATTTGACCGAACTTATGGCAGGGGAGCGCGGGCTGGTTGTCGATAAGGCGGGCTTCGATGAATTGATGGAGGCCCAGCGCGAAAGGGCGCGGGCCGCACAGAAAACTGTTTCGTCTTTTGCGGGTCTTGCTGATACCGAATTGCCGACAACCGAAGACCTTCATAAATACAAGGCCGATACCTGCCAAAGCATCGTAGTCGGCTTTGTTGATGACGCCGGCTTTAAAAAGGATGGTCAAATTGAAGGCGACAGTGAAGTCGGTGTTGTGCTCGATAAGACCTGTTTTTATGCCGAAGCCGGCGGGCAGGTCGGTGATTGTGGGACCCTGGAATCCGAACGAGGTAAATTTGTCATTGAAAATACCACGAAAATAGCGGAGTGCATTATTCACCAGGGCAAAGTCGTCGAAGGGGCATTTTCTGTTGGCGATAAGGTAAAAGCCGTTGTCAGCAAAGACAGGGACGCGACAAAGAAAAACCATACGGCTACGCATCTTTTGCAGTGGGCGCTGCAGCAGGTGATTGGCGAGGCGGTGACACAGAAGGGAAGTCTGGTCTGTCCGGATTATCTTCGATTCGATTTTACATGTCCACGGGCATTGACGGCAGAAGATATAGAAAAGACAGAGGCCCTGGTCAGGGGAAAAATTGCGGAAGATGAGCCGGTAACCTGTGTGGTGATGCCGAAAGAAGAGGCGCAGAAACTGGGGGCGATGGCGCTGTTTGGTGAAAAGTACGGCAACGAAGTTCGAGTGGTGGCTATCGGTGCCGAAGGGCGCGGGAAGCTGGATCAGGCTTTCAGCAGAGAATTTTGCGGCGGTACGCACGTTGACAGGATTGGGACTATCGGAGGCTTTAAGATGATTAAGGAAGAGAGTATCTCGGCAGGGGTTCGCAGGATTACGGCTTTGACCGGAAGCGGTCTTGCCGAATATCTGGAAAAGCGCAGCAAGATTATCGATGAGCTGTCGGTTCTGCTGAAAGTTCCAGCCGAGGAAGTGATTATCAGGGTGGGCCAGTTGATAAAGGACAACAAGAAGTTGGGCAAGGAACTCAAATCGGCTGCGAAGCAAAAGGGCGGCGACGTTATGGCCCAGGCCAGAGGCCTTCTGGAGAAATGCGAAAAGGTCGGCGATGCGTCGATGGTCCTCGGTCAGTTGGAGACAACGTCTGTGGCCCAGGCCAGGGAAGCTATCGATATGATTAAAAAGAAGGCCAAATCAGCGGCGGTTGTTTTCTGTTTTGCCGATGACGGCAAGGTGACACTGCTGGCTGGAGTTACCGATGACCTGATAAAGAAAGGCCTTAAGGCCGGTGACATTGTAAAGCAGATCGCCCCGATAGTTGATGGCGGCGGCGGGGGCAGGCCCCAGATGGCGCAGGCCGGCGGCAAAAACCCGAAAAAAATAAAAGAAGCACTGGCCAAAGCCAGAGAACTGATAAAAGAAACACTGACAGCCAATTAACTCTTGTTGAATTAACGTCCAGTTTGTCTTATCTTGACGCTCTTTGCGTGGGCGTCGAGGCCTTCTACTTCGGCCAGGCGGATAATGTCGTCAGCGCTTTGGGCCAATTTCTTTTTGTCGTATTCGATGATACTTGTCGATTTGATAAAATCGTTGGAGCTTAAGGCACTGAAGAATTTTGCACTCATACCAGTAGGCAGTGTATGGCTGGGACCTGCCCAGTAGTCACCGACGGCAACCGGGGAATAATCGCCGATGAATATGGCGCCGGCATTTTCGATTTGGTCGGCAATTTTTCTGCTTTCGCTGCCGCATTGAATTTCAAGGTGCTCTGGTGCGAAATTATTAGCTTGTTCAATTACAATGTTCATATTTTCAAATACAACAATACCGCTGTATTTCTTCAGGCATTCAACTGTATTTTCTTTTCTGTCTAATTGCTGCACCTGCTTATCTAATTCGCTGAGTACATTATCGGCAAGTGTTTGTGAATCGGTAAAAACAATTGCGCTGCCGGGATCGTGTTCTGCCTGACTTAGCATATCGGCTGCCACCCATGCGGGGTTGGCTTTGTCATTGGCGATTATCAAAACCTCGCTCGGCCCGGCTATCGAATCGATATCTACCATACCAAAGACTTCTCGTTTGGCCATCTGTACCCACTGATTGCCAGGGCCTACAATCTTGTCGACTTTCTGAATAGACGGCGTGCCCCATGCCAACGCCGCTACCGCTTGCGCCCCGCCTATACGATAGACTTTATCAATTTCAAGTTCACAGCACACCGCAAGAATCACAGGGTGGATACTGCCTTCGTATCTCGGTGGTGAGATAACAGCTATTTCTTTTACGCCCGCAACCTGGGCAGGGACCGCTGTCATTATTACGGTAGATGGCAGCGGAGCAGATGCGCCCGGCACGCAAATACCGACTCGTTTTATTGGTGTATATTTTATGCCGGGATGTTTATTTGCTTCTTTGTTGTCAATGAAGATTTCTGTCTGGTATTTGCGGACATTTTCAATTGCCTGGCGAATTGATGTCAAAAGATTTTTGTCAATTTCGGCATGTGCTTTCTGTAATTGGTCTTTAGGAACGAGGAATTCTTTGGGCGTTAGTTTAACACCATCGAATCTTTCTGTAAATTCGGCCACCGCTTCATCGCCGCGTTTTCCAACCTCAGTGACGATTTCTGCTAACTTTGCGCCTATCCCCTCGTCATCACGACCATACACTCCAGAGCGTATTTGTGCTTTACGCAATCCTTTCAATCTTTCTCTGAAGTCCGGCTGCTTGTATGAGAACAGGATTTGGTTAAGTTCTTTGGTCATTTGTTTTCCGTTGCTTCTCAATAATTATTTGCCGAAGTTTCCGTGGTTGTAGATTCTTCTTGCCCGCTGGAGGAGCAGATAGTTTTTGCCTTTGTAGCTGGTAACAATCCCAGCGACTTTTAGTCGCAGTCGTTCCAGTTTACGCTCCTGCTTTTGCTCGGCACGCTGAAGGGTCAGGCAAGGCAGCAGTTGGAACGAGACCTTTTGGATATTTCTGCCAAGGCCGTCAAGCACGAAGATGCTTTTGCCGTCGCTGCGATGGTCTATGAAACCGGTCCTGTCAGCGAGGATTGAGTCCTGTTTCAGTTCCAGCCCTTTTCCCATCTGCTGCAACTGCTCGTCTCGAATAATTTGCCTTTCCGAGAGTTTTTTTACAAGTTCCTGCGGTATTGCCAACGCATCGTTTGGGTCGTTGAGGGCCGGTCCTGTTGTTTTCCGGGGTGTTTTCTTCGGAGTTGCTGATTGCAGCGCCCTGGCTTTGCTCAGAGGCAGGAAGTATACCGGGAATATGAAATTTTTGTCCTGGTATCTTGTGATTTTGCCCCAGAGTTTGTAGCTTGAGACCGAATTGGCCTTTGCGGTCGCGGTAATTTTTTCCAGAACCGCAGAAGGCAAAAGTTCAATGTGCCGGCCGGTATCGATTTTGCCTTTGAACTCATCGGTAATATCTGAATCGAACTCGAACGACCAGCTGTCGTTGCAGTCCGGGCCGGTCAATTTGCCGTCGAGGCCGTCCAGAACAAAACCATCCCTTATCGGCCTGGGCTTTTTTCTAAACTCGGTCTCCATTGCTCCATTGCATATCGGAGCAATCAAGGCAAGCACTAAAACAGATGTTATTAACCTTTTAGCCATTAACGTTTTTTGCAACACAAACTTTTTTTCAGTTAACTAAGGACGTGCAAATAAATCATCTTCGGCTTTTGGCTGGCTGTGGCTTCGGCTGGCGGCGTCAGTAAAATTCGGACTACCAACCAGTAGGCCTGCATTTTACTTCCTTGCCAGCCTTGTCCTCGCTCAGCTAAAAACGAAACCTAATTTATTTACAAGTCCTAAGAGCACGGCTAATCAGCCAGCCAAAAAATCTTTAATCTTTTCCGGCTCACTTGCGAATTTCAGATACCTGTCGCTGTCGGGGTCCTGACTCGCTATCAAATCAACCAGCGGTTTCCAGAATTCACCTACAAGTATAATCGGTTTTTCTGTTTCGAGAAAGCCTTTGTTTTTCAATTCCCAGACTTTGGCCAATTCGAGCAGCGTTCCTGTGGAGCCGGGCAGGACGACATACCCCTGGCCGAGTTCGAGCAGAGTATCGAGCCGCTGGTCGAGTGAATCGGTGGAGATTTGGCGGCTGATATATTCATTGGCGGCGCTGCGTCCAAAAGCGGTGCAGGTAACTCCGATAGTCTGGGCGCCGGCCTCGGCGGCTCCTTTGGCTGCTGCCAGCATTGTTCCGCCATAACCGCCGTTGGCGATAGTAAAACCGGCTTCTGCCAGCAGTTTGCCCACTTTGTAGGCCAGTTCATAGGTGCTGTCCTGGGGTTTTGCTTTGCCGGTGCCGAAAATTGTTATTATTTTTTCACTGGCCTGCATTTTTTCGTGTGCATACTGATCTCAATTGAATTTTCCCGTTTACTTGTGCCACAGGTATTATCTTAAAAATAACCAATTACGGCTTTATTCGCGGACATTTACCACCCTTAAGGGTGTAATTCAAAAGACCTGCTGCCAGTAGAATCGCTCGTTCTCTATCGGAAAGAGTCAACTTGCCGACAAATTCAACTGAGCTGGTAATATCGGCAACCTTAACTTCATCGCAGTTCTTTAGGGCTTTGGTCAAATTGTCTATTTCGATTTTGTCGCCGGCCTTGATTTTGTCGTAATCGGCTGGGTCAGCAAATTCTATAGGGACTATACAGAAGTTGATTAAATTCGCTCTGTGGATTCGCTCGATGCTTTTGGCGATTACTGCCCGGACGCCCAGATACATCGGGCAAAGCGCGGCGTGTTCTCTTGACGAGCCCTGACCATAGCTTTGGCCCGCAATTATGATACCCGCGATGCCTTTTTTCTTTAGCTCAAGGCTTCTTTGCGCAAAGGATGGTTTGCCTTCTTCATTGAAGCAGTTAAAGACCACCTTGGCGTACTCAGGGACATTTGACCGGAGTTTGAGGAATGTCCCTGCGGGCATAATATGGTCGGTGGTTATTTTATCGCCGCATTTAAGTACAATCTGGCCCTGCAACTGTTCGGGCAGGGGCGATGGTGTTTGTGGGACGACGATGGTGGGGCCTCGCAGGACCTGTACTTTGGCGGCTTTGTTTTCACTTAGAGGTTTTTCTATCATATTGTCATTGATGGCAAATGTGGGCGGCAGTTTTGTCTTCGGGTATTCGATTTCCAGAGTTTTTGGTAAATCTCGCGGGTCTGTGATTTGCCCGGTCAGGGCCGAGGCCACGGCAGTTTCGGGGCTGACCAGGTAGACCTGGTCGTTTTTGGTGCCGCTTCGGCCGGCAAAGTTGCGGTTAAACGTTCGCAGACTTACAATGCCGTCAGCGGGTGAAAACCCCTGGCCTATGCAGGGTCCGCAAGCGCATTCCAGGATTCGGGCGCCGGCAGAAATAATATCAGCCAAAGCGCCGTTTTCAGCCAACATATCCAAAACCTCTCTGCTGCCCGGCGCGATGCCAAGGGCAACCAGATTGTTTATCTGTCTGCCCTTCAGTATCCTTGCCACCATCATTAAATCTTCGAAGCTGGAGTTAGTGCAGCTTCCTATAAGCACCTGGCCGACTTTGGTACCGGCGATTTCCTCGATGGATTTGATGTTATCCGGCGATGACGGACACGCTGCGGCAGGTTCGAGTTCTGAAAGGTTTATTTCGATGACGCGGTCGTACTCGGCATCGGCGTCGGCTGCCAGGGGCTGATAATCTTTTTCTCGTTCCTGTGCGGCAAGAAAACGTCTGGTCTGCTCATCGGCTGGGAAAATGCTGGTCGTTACACCGAGTTCTGCTCCCATATTCGTTATTGTAGCTCGCTGGGGAACACTCAGGGCTGAAGCCCCCGGCCCGAAGTATTCGGCTGCCCAGCCTACATTGCCCTTAGTGGTCAGTATGCGCAGTAGTTTCAGAATAACGTCCTTGGCTGCAACCCACTTGCTCAATTTTCCTGTCAGTTTGATACCCAAGACTTTCGGACAGGTCAGGTAGAAGTTACCGCCGGCCATAGCGACGGCCACATCCAGGCCGCCGGCACCGATGGCCAGGCAGGCGATTCCGCCGGCAGTGGGAGTATGAGAGTCGCTTCCCAGTAGTGTGGCCCCGGGTTTCGCGAAGCGCTCGAGATGGACCTGGTGACATATACCGTTGCCCGCCCGCGAATGATAAAGGCCTGATTTGGCAGCTACCGTTTGCAGGTACAGGTGGTCGTTATGGTTTTCTGGTCCGAACTGGCTGGTATTGTGGTCGATATAGCTGACCGACAGGTCGGTTTTGACCCGGCCCGCCCCCATGGACTCAAACAGCAAAAACGCCGTTGTGCCGGTGGCGTCCTGCGTCAGTGTCTGGTCGATGCGGATACTGATTTCTTCTGCGGCCCTGATGTTGCCAGTGGCCAGATGTCCGTTAAGTATTTTGTGAATAAGTGCTTGACCCAATTTCATACTCCTTACAATCAAGGGGTACAATTTAACATAAATGGACGATAAAAACAAATCCTCAGAACTGTTTTTCTATTGATTATTGTTCCGGCGGGGATAAAAAAAACGGCCCCATGCTTTATCGCACAGGGCCGTCGGTAGGCGATTGACTAAAAAACCCAGAAAGCTTAACCCTGCTGCACCGGCCATAGCTGATACTCGTTTACGAGGAAGGCATCTTTGTAATCCACAGGTGCACCCCAACCAACAGCTGCCTCTTGTTGGCCGCCAGGTATTAGGGTACTATTGCCGCCAAATTCTCTTTCCCAGTCTTCCGGACCCACGTCCGGCCAGAATTTATAAATGTGGTCATTACTGATACCGCAATTAGGGTACTTGGCAAATTCCACATGTGAATCGACAAACATGACATTCTGTCCTTCTCGCTGATGTGCGTAGGCATTACCCGTCTTGTCGGTGTCTTTATAGTCCGGGTCCCATTTCGGAGCACTTTCGTCAGGGTCTATGCCATCGATATAGGACTCAGCATTCATATCTAAGTAAGGATTGCGGTCTGCACAAACCGGACTTTGCGAGTTACTTGACGCGGAAACCCTAAATTGCTTACCCGCCTCGGTTATGCTGCCGCCGTTACTTTTTGCCATGTAGGGAAAATGATAGGAGTAACTGCAGTATTGCCCCGGTACTTGACCGAAGTCCCAAAGGTCAGGAAAATCAGGCTGATAGTTAACAGGAGTGAAATTAAACTCAGAAAGTTCGAGAGGCTCGGTTCCTGAATCGCCGTTGCAGACAAACTGACTTACCGTAACATCGGCATACTTTACCAGAAGATAGAGACTGCATGAAATGGTTAACTCGTAGACATTATTATTTCTCGGGTAAATATCCTCCAGATCTGGCCATGACCAGCCTTGTACGCCGCTGGAATCGAGCGATCCCTGGCCGCCCCATTCGGCATACCTGCGTCCTGCACGCGGCAGGTCGTCCTCGTAATCGTTGGCGTAGACCATCATTGCCTTGCCTATACCTGACAGATTCGTGCCGCACATAATACGCTGGGCGATCTGCCTGACCTTGGCCAGGGCGGGCATCAAAATGCCCATCAACAGAGCTATGACCGCAATCACGACCAACAGCTCAACTAATGTAAAACCTTTTCTTTTCATTTTTCTTCTCCTTCAATTATTTTCGAGATTCGCAAATCCAGCCGATCTTAAGTTCACACAAATTTTATAAACCAATTTAATGCGGTTTTTCGCGAACCCCTTTACATCTCATTTTTCGGCTCAAGAACGGCGGATTAAAATTCGCAAGAATACACTTTTTGCGAGTAAAGTTCGTACACGTGATATTTCTATACCAAAGAACATCCTCTGTCCGAAGACAAAAGCTGCATCGTAAAAACAAGTTCTCTTTGGCAGGGGGGTTTAAGGGTATGAAACAAAAACTAAATTATGATGACATTTCAAAATATAATAAACAATTCATAAACCCATCTGCTCCACTATCAAGCATAACACACGGCTGCATTCCTGTCAAATAAATTTCGGCAAATTCGGCAAGTTTCTTGAATATTTCTAAAATTTATCCTATCATCCGGTATTTATACGAGTGAAGATAGCAAAAATGGTCGACAAAGCCCTCGAAAACACCAAAAGCCTTCTAAAAAAATACAATCAAAGCCATCTTCTGGTGTTTTATGACCAGCTTGGCCCGGCCGCAAAGCAGAGTCTGCTTGCGCAGATAGAACAACTGGATTTTGCCAGAATTGACGATTGGGTTGTAAATTTCCTCAAAAAACCGGCTTCTGCGGCCATACCTGCGGATTTTTCGCCTGCGGCGTACTATAATGCATCCGCCGCCGACCTGGGGCAACAGCAAAAGTACAGCAAGGCCGTCGGCCTGGGCAAAGAACTGATATCGGCCGGCAAGGTGGCAGCCTTTGTCGTGGCAGGCGGACAGGGGACCAGGCTTGGCTTCGATGGACCGAAGGGGGATTTTCCGATCAGTCCGGTTAAGAACAAAACCCTCTTTCAAATCTTTGCGGAATCTATCGCAGCCGTTTCAAAGAAGTACCGGACCAACTGCCGATGGTATGTTATGACAAGCCTGCTGAACCACAGCGAGACCGTTGAGATATTTCGTTCTAATGATTATTACGGCCTGGATGAAAAAGACGTCTTTATATTTCAGCAGGGGACATTGCCTAATTTCGGCTTCGACGGCAAAATCCTTATGGCAGCCGAAGGCGTAATAGCTACCTCGCCGGACGGTCACGGCGGCAGCTTGAAGGCGCTGTATAAAAGCGGGGCCGTCGAAGACATGAAAAAACACGGCGTAGAATATGTCAGCTACTTCCAGGTCGATAATCCTCTTATAAATATTTTTGACCCGCTGTTCATAGGTTTGCATGCACTTGAAAAGGCCGAGATGTCTTCTAAGGCATTAAAGAAAACAGGGCCTTTAGAAAAAGTCGGCAACTTCTGCCTGGTTGACGGCAAGGTGACCGTTATCGAATACTCCGACCTGCCTGACGATACGGCTGGTAAGCGAAATCCAGATGGTTCATTGGTATTTGAACTCGGCAGTATCGCCATCCATATCATCAACACAAGTTTTATTGAAAAGTTGAGCCCAGGGGGCTTTCCTTTGCCTGTGCACCGGGCGGTCAAGAAAATCCGGCACATTGACGAAAATGGACTGCCTATAGAACCTGATGAGCCGAACGGGATAAAACTGGAAACCTTTGTATTCGATGCCTTGCCATTAGCTTCAAAGTCGATAATTCTTGAAACGCTGCGGAGTGAGGAATTTGCGCCTGTCAAAAATGCGGCCGGCACAGATAGTGCCCAGACCGCAAGGGAAATGATGGTCGCTCGTGCCGCCGACTGGCTCGAATCAGCTGATGTCACTGTCCCCAGAAAGGCCGACGGCTGTCCCGATTGCGCCATCGAAATAGCGCCGAGCTTTGCCGTGGAAAAAGACGACCTCGAAATAAAATTGGACGCAATTCCACAAATCAAAGCCGGGGACAAAATCTACCTTGCTTAATTTGGTTGGGTCTCAAAGCCAGGGATTGCAATCGTTTTGGAAGGGAGAATAGAATGCAAAAAAACAGTCGGCCGAATCCGGTTATAGTTACAGTTGTTACATTTTGCTTATTTGCCGGTAGCGATGCTCTGGGGGCAAAACCGGATTATGTTTTATTGCCTCAGCCTCGTCAGATTGAATATCCGGCAGGGACGTTGGATATCGAGCCTGGGCGATTTATCTGGCTGGACGCCAAATCGTCGGACAATCTGCTTTACACGGGGCAGATAATACAAAAGTCACTTGCACAAGTTGGGCATGAGTGGCAGCTTACCGCAGCCAAAGGAAAAGACCCTGCTCGAATCGGTGTTGTTGTTACCATAGATCCAGTATTAGTGCCGCAGCCGCAAGGTTATAAGGTGACTATAACACCCAGGCAGATTCATATTGCAGCACACGATGAGGCCGGCGCGTTTTATGCGGCGCAAACGTTAAAGCAGATTTGCAGGCAGGCGCGGAGGGCGGGCAAGCTTGCGTGTATGCGTATAAATGACTGGCCCGACTTTCCGAATCGCGGGGTGATGCTGGATGTCAGCAGGGACAGGGTCCCTAAAATGAAAACGCTCTTCGAGCTTATTGACCTGTTGGCTGAATGGAAGATAAACCAGTTCCAGCTTTATACCGAGCACACGTTTGCGTATCGCGACCATAAAATGGTCTGGGAAAATGCAAGTCCGGTGACCGCAGAAGAGATTCTGATTTTAGATGCGTATTGCCGCAAACGTTTTGTCCAGTTGGTGCCGAATCAGAATTCCTTTGGCCACATGGACCGCTGGTTCAAGCACGAGCGGTACCTGAAATATGCAGAAGCGCCTAAGGGCTGTTATACATTACGGTGGTTGCCCACCGGCCAGGCGAGGCTTTGGACAGAGCCGTTCAGCCTTTGTGCCACCGACCCTTGTGCGGTAGAGTTTGTTGCCGGCCTTTACGATGAGCTGCTTCCGAATTTCACCAGCAATCAATTCAATATCAATTGTGACGAGACAATCGATTTGGGAGCCGACAGGAGTAAAGAGATTTGCGACAAACGGGGCAAAGGCTGGGTCTACCTTGATTTCATAAAAAAGCTTAACAACCATGCCCGCAGGCACGGCAAGACTGTGCAGTTCTGGGCTGACATCATTTTGAAACATCCGGAGGTAATAAGCGAAATTCCCGATGATATGATTGTGCTTGTGTGGAGCTATGACGCGAAGGGGCCTTTCGCGGAAAGATGCCCATTGTTCGCCAACGCGGGCCTGCCGTTTTATGTATGTCCCGGCACTTCGAGCTGGAACAGTGTTGCCGGGCGCACAGACAATGCAATCGCTAATCTCTCCAACGCCGCTGAGAACGGCCTGGCCAATGGAGCGATAGGTTATCTGAATTGCACATGGGGTGACAACGGTCACTGGCAGTCAACGCCGATTTCTTATCTGGGATACGCCTACGGAGCGGCGGTGAGTTGGGCGCCGGCAGCCAATAAGGATATAGATATAGCCGGCGCACTTGATTTGTACGCGTTTAAGGACGAGGCTTCGGTGATGGGCCAGCTTGCTTGCGATATGGGCAGGGTCCACAAAGTGACCGGCCAGATACGAGGCAATCGTACGATACTGTTTTCAATATTTGAAAAACTGACCGACTCTATTCACGAAGACTTCTACAAGGGTTTGACGGTTGAGAATCTTGGGCAATCTATTGAGTATATTGATAATGTAATGTCCCGTTTGCCGAAGGCAAGAATGGCCCGGCCTGATGCGCAACTGATTATCGATGAGTATTACAGTGCCGCCGCGATTCTGCGTCACGCCTGCCGGCTGGGAATCGCTGAGATGAAAACCGAAGACGGCAAGATTACCAGCATACCAAAGAAGGTTCGCCGGGAGTTGGGCGCAGACTGGGAAAAGATAATGGCTGAATACAAGCGTCTGTGGCTTGCCCGCAGTCGGCCCGGCGGACTGGTCGACAGTATGGAGCGAATGGAGCAAATGCTGAAGATATACAAGGCTGATTAGCATTAGTTTTGCTTAATCTGAGTTTTCGGTTTTGGTATTGCTTTCAATCCAGAAGGTGTTATAATTCTTATCCTTTAGTATCACACCATCGGCAGGATGCTGTTTTTGTGTAAATCAAACGCGTCATAGATATCATTTCTGAAAGGGGAAAGTAATGATGGAATCTAATTGTAACAGAAGCAGGTTCAGCGTGAACCGAGCGTGGCTATTGATAGTGATATTCGCTGTCCTGGCTACCGGCTGTACTGCCCAAGGCAAGTGGAAACCATACCGGGCGCCATTGGAAACGAAGTGGGCCAAGAACGTCACCGGCGATAACGCTCTGAGCGAATACCCCCGTCCACAGATGGTACGCAGGGACTGGCAGAACCTCAACGGCCTGTGGGATTATGCGATTCGGCCAAAAGACGACGCCCAGCTTGGCAGTCCGGACGGCCGGATTCTTGTGCCGTTCTGCGCGGAATCGGCAATGTCTGGTGTGATGGAATCGGTTGGTAAGAAAAACAGCATCTGGTACAAGCGAACATTTGAAGTGCCCAGGAAATGGGGCAGGGGTCGTATACTATTGCATTTTGGTGCGGTTGACTGGGAAACGAAGGTTTGGGTCAATGGTACCGAAATCGGCAGCCATCGGGGCGGCTTTGACCCGTTCAGTTTTGATATCACCTACGCGATTAAGAATAAAGGTCCGCAGGAGATTATTGTTTCGGTCTGGGACCCAACCTGTCGCGGTACTGGGCCGGTGGGTAAGCAGTCATGTAAGCCCGGCGGCGGCAAGTATCCCGCGGTCAGCGGTATCTGGCAGACGGTTTGGCTTGAGCCTGTACCAAAGGCTTATATCAAATCGCTGAAGATTGTCCCCGATGTCGACACCGACAGTGTCACTGTAACAGCCGTCTGTTCCGAGCAAGCCGATGGCTACGATGTCGAGGCCGAGGTAAAGTCCGGCTGGGTATCAAAGAACAAAGAATCCCGCAAAGCCGGCGAGGATATTGTTATCGCCGTCAAAAAACCAAAACTCTGGACGCCGAAGTCACCGTTCCTGTACGACCTCAAGGTGACATTGAAAGACAAAAGAGGCAAAATAGTAGATTCGGTCGATAGCTACTTTGGCATGCGCAAGATTTCTCTCGGCAAAGACAAAGGCGGCTTGACAAGAATAATGCTCAACAACGAATTTGTCTTTCAGTATGGCGTACTCGATGCCGGCTACTGGCCTGAAAGTTTGTATACGGCCCCGACCGACGAGGCCCTGCGATACGATTTGGAAGCAGCAAAGAAATTCGGCTTCAATATGATACGCAAGCACCTCAAGGTAGAACCGGCCCGCTGGTATTACTGGTGCGACAAGATAGGTCTGTTGGTCTGGCAGGACATGCCTAACGGCAAGAACACCTGCGGCAAGGCACAAGAGCAATTCGAGAAAGAATTGAAGGCGATGGTCGATAATCTCGGCAACCATCCATCGGTTGCGATGTGGACGATTTTCTCCGATGGTCAGGGCCAGTATGATACACAGCGTCTGGCAGCATGGCTAAAGCGTTACGACAGAACACGCATGGTCGATGCCGCAAGCGGCGGAGTCGATTGGCTTGTCGGTGACATTCATGACGACCCTTCTGCGAATGAGAGGTATCCTTTTGCGACGCCTAATCTTCCGGACAGGGCATCGGTGATTGGCAGGGCCGGCAGAAATTCGCTGGTGATTGAAGGTCATACATGGGAAAAAGGCCGCAAGCCTCGGCTGGGAATGACGCCGCAGAGTGTAAACCACGGTTATATGAAGTATCTGCGTGCCTTGTGGCCCAGCGCCGTGGCAGGAGTCTCGGCGGCGGCCTACTCGCAGTTGACCGATATCGAAGGCGACCTCACCGGCCTGCTGACTTACGACCGCCAGGTCCTTAAGCCATATATCAAAGGCGTAGAGGATGAAATCGCACCGATGAAAGAGTTAATCTCTGCGCCGATACCTGCCTTAAAAACTATCGTTGCTGACTCAAAATACACACTTGAACTGCCTCCCATAAAGCCGATGCTTGACCAGCAGATGCGAGACCCTGCGATTTGCCTGGCCCCGGACGGTACATATTACCTGACCGGCACCACATGGCAAGGTAACAACAGGGCGACCAACAAAGGTATTCGCGTATGGAAATCGCAGGATTTGGAGAACTGGCAGGACATGGGTTATGTCTGGACCTTCGAGAAAAACGCCCGCGGATGGGAGAAAAGGTATCGCGGCGGCAGACGAGCGGTCATTGCCCCTGAGATGCATTATATCAAAGGGACCTTCTGGATTGCGTTTTCTCTAAACACCTACAACGGTTGCGGCCTGCTAAAAAGCACCAGCGGCAAACCGGAAGGGCCATACGTAAGCATTGACGGCGGAACCAGGGACGGCCTGAGTGGTGAGATGCACGCCTCATTATTTGAGGATGACGATGGGGCGGTCTACTGGATATTCCAGAATGGCAGAATCGCCAGGCTCAAAGACGATATGAGCGGCCTGGCAGAGGGATTGCGAATACTTCGGCCTGCCGATAGAAGGACTCTGGGCAATGAAGCTGCGTTTTTATTCAAGAGAAACGGTAAATACTATTTTGTTTGCTCCGACTATAATAAAAATGACGACGGCTTAACTGACTACAACTGCTGGATGGCAACGGCTGACAACATCTATGGGCCTTACAGCGAGAGCTGGTTCGCAATCCAGCATGGCGGCGGCAACATGATTTTCAAGGCAAAGGACGGCCAATGGTACTCAACTTATACCGGCCATGACCGTGGCGCTCCGCTGATAGAAAGGCCGGCGCTTATTCCAATTGAATTTGACGGGCAAGGCAGAATCTGGCCCAGGTTCCCGCCGGAAATGAGAAAAGAAAGGGCACAGCTTTGGAAATATACATTCACCGACCCGGGCCCCGGCTGGGAAAAGCCCGACTTCGACGATTCGTCATGGAAAGAAGGTTATGGCGCCTTTGGCACCGATTTTTCATGCAGGTCGCCGGTCAGAACCGAATGGGACGAATTTAATATCTGGATGCGGCGGACCTTCACACTGGATTCGACCGAGTTCAATAATCTATACATTTCAAACTACCATGATGAAAATGCCAACATCTGGGTCAACGGCCAACACGTCGCCGGTCTCTATGAAAAGAGTCGTGAATATTTCTGGCTTCCGCTGAATAGAGACAAATACGGCGCGTTCAAGACCGGCGAAAATACCTTAGCGGTACACTGCGACCATACCGAGTACGGCCAGATTATCGATATAGGTTTTGATGATTTTCTCGATTAAGTGATATTGAGTTTGTCGAGATAAGATTTTTATGATGCCGCCTGCCTGGTAACAGGCAGGCGGCATTTTATACTATAAACATCGCGTCGCCATAGGAATAAAAGCGGTATCGCTGCTCGATAGCGTGTTTATATGCGGCAATGATATTATCCAGTCCCGCAAAGGCAGCGACCAGCGCAAGCAGTGTTGATTTTGGCAGGTGGAAATTGGTTATCATCGCATCGACCATTTTAAATTCGTAGCCGGGCGTGATAAATAAATTTGTTTTACCGCTGCCCGCTGTCACCTGTGAGTCGATGACAAGCGTTTCCAGTGTTCGCACCGAGGTCGTGCCGACCGCAATTATTCGCCGGCCTTTCTTTCTTGCGGTATTTATTATCCCGGCGTTTTCCTCGTCGATGCTGAACCATTCATGGCCAATCTTGTGCTCTTCGAGGGTTTGGGTAGTTACCGGCCTGAATGTGCCTGCGCCGACGTGCAGCGTTATATATGCAAACGAAATATCCTGCTCTTTTAATTGCTCAATCAGTTTGTCGGTAAAGTGCAGCCCGGCAGTCGGCGCCGCGACCGCGCCTGTTTTGCGGGCGTAAACCGTCTGATAACGCAGCCTGTCCTGGGCTGCTACAGCCGAATCCGTGCTCCGCTTGATATATGGCGGCAGTGGCGGATAACCGATTTTATCGAGGACGGCTTCGGTCTGTGAATCTGTCTCTATCTTCAACAGGCACCTGCCGCCGCTTGTTTTTTCAAGCAGCGTTGCCTTGATGTCCTGGGACTGTTGTGGTTCTTTGCTATTTAGATAGATAGTTTCGCCGGTCTTTATCCTGCGCAGACCTTTCAGCATTACCTCCCATATGCCGGTTTTCTTTTCTGCCAGAAACAGTCCTTCGAGTTTGGCTCCGCTGCCACGTTTGCCGAAGAACCGGGCGGGCAGGACTTTTGTGTCATTTAGTACGAGGCAGTCACCCGGCAGCAAAAAATCCCCGACCTTCTCGAATATAGTGTTGGTAAGCGCGTTGTCGGCGCGGTTGAGGACCAGCAGCCTTGAGGCGCTTCGGACCTCGGCCGGCTGCTGGGCAATCAATCCCGGCGGCAGATAATAATTCAGCTTCTCTGTCTTCATAACTAAAACTTATCAGACCATGAGCATAATAACAAAAAAAATTTAGCCCAATAATAAGCCGAATTTGACAATTGTACCAAGTTAACAGGATTTGCTGCAAAAGCAACGTGTCTTCTGAGACGATAGAAACAGTACAAATTCAACTTAAGAAAACGATTTTTCAAAAGGTAGAACGATGGCTTCAAGACGATATTTCGAACAGACAGCGACATCACTTGCCTCTTTAGGCCGGGAAGAACTCAAAAGACGAATCAGGAACTTCAAAGGGCGTTTTAAGTTGGATTTCAGCGACAACTATCTTGACAACATCAGTGTTGACAGGTTAAGGCACATCCTTCTGGCTGCCCTGATAAACGCACAGCCGCGCAACTAAAAATTTTCTTACCGCCGGCCACTGGGCTTAGTATCACCGCAGCAGCATATTTCCTATCATCATCCTCATTCAGGAAACACGAGTGATTTTCACGGCTGGGACGAATTTCTTTGGGGCAAAAAGAAAAGGCTGATGCTGTGGACATCAGCCTTGTGAGACAGCCTTGTTAATCAATTTATAGCAACTTTATAAAAATCTAAACTATCTCACCGAAACCAAAACATTATAAAGAAAAGACCTTTTACTACTTCTACTATTATTATAAGGCACAAGTGAGCAATTGCAAGCATTTTTTTCAAAATTTCGCATTTTTTTTGCAGGCCTCAAATTTCGGCGTTTTTAGCCCTGCCAGAGCGGATAATGACCTTAATTGGCCTATCTGGCGGGCAATTTATTTGCCAACCATGGCAGCGGCTTCGATTTCGAATAACAGGTCATCACGGCAAATGTCACAAATCATCGTTATCCAGGGCCAATCGAGTTTTTTCTTAAAATCGCCAAATATCTTCTCGATATCCGCCGTTTTACAGTAAGCCATCACCTGTACCACATCCTCATCGGTACAGTCCATATCTCTGAGTACCGCCTGTACGTTTTCTATGGTCGTGCTTATCTGGCTCGCGGCATCATCGATATGGGTAGTGGCACCATCGGCGTCTATTGAGGCCGTTCCTGAGACAAAGATTGTTTCACCGGCCGGAGTAATCGCCCGAGTGCCCCGCGAAAAGGCAGAGCCATACTCAAATGCAGACTGCTGCATCCCGCCGGCTTCGAGGTATTGAATCGAATCAGCCGGTTCCAGGACAGCGGCCAGGTCCATTGAGCAACTGCACCCATTGGCAGGGCCCAGTCCAATGCCGGTACTGGCAGGCAGTGATTGTTGATTGCCCGGCCCCAGGGCTCCACGCTCGGTGAAAAACGCATTTCTTACCTTATTAAAATCGTCGTACCACGAGAGAATATCCCCTAACCACATCCATGTACGCGGCACCGATTTTATACCGTGGCCGAATCGCTTCAGAATCGATTCGGACTTCTCCAACATCGCTCTGGCCTGTTCATCGGCCCCGGACAGATGCGAACCGCATATATTCGAAAGCATAAGATATGTGCAGTCGGGGACGCGAACGATTCGTCCGCAGGGCTTTTGGTCCAGATCGAGCACCTCGGGCGGACTTTCGCTGCCGACTGCGTGGACCTGAATGCCGGCTATCGAGCCGCATGCCCCTTCTTTGCAGACCAGAAGGCTTGGAGCAACGCCGTCATCAAGTGCGCCATATATTTGGGACCGTATCGCCGAGATGGTCTCCATCGCGCTTTGCGTGGCGAAGAATCGTTCTTGAAGGATAGCGGCCCCTTTCGAAGTGAGTATGTCGCGAATGCCCGTAAAGATATCATGTGCCTGTTTTTCCAGAGGACCGTTTTCGGTCGGCACCACGGAAATAAATATCTCCGTTGCCTGTGCCGATTCGATGAGACGTGTATCTAAATTTACGGACATCTCGATTTTGGTACCCTTCTAAAAGTTATTTCCCGGCCTTTAAAATATATACACCGGCCAACGTAAGTTGAGCAAAGCATGTATACTAACATATCGCAAATTAAAAAGTCAAGCTTTACTCTATAATCGGATTTTTCTGGGTTTTTGTTAAAATATAAGTCTTTATGTGAAAGGACATTACCGGACGTCGCTATGGGTTTGTTATCTTGGTTTTGTCGGTGCTTCTGCTTCTGCCGCGGGGTCATAATAAGCGCCGGTATCAGAGGCCCCTGACGGGGTAGCCATTGTGGCCGGCAGATTGATAACCAGTTCAGCCGAGCCGCGAATGACCCGCCCCAGCATGCCCCCTGTGGCCCTGATAGGCTGGGTGACGAATTCGGCAATGGTGTAAGTTTTGATGCATGTGTCATAAAATTCGGGGTCCTTCTGCGGCAGGAGTATCGGCTTATATACTTTGCCGGCCTCGTCGACATGGCTGATATATAATCTGGTAAACATCCCGAAATTTCGCTTGCTGCTGAACACTATCCACCGGCTGTTGCTGGACCAGCTATGCCAGGATTCACTTTTTTCGCTGTTAATCTCCAGCTTTCGGTATTCGTATTTGCCGGTTTCCTGCCCGGATGCCAGGTCCATCAGGTACAGGTCGCTGCTGACCTGATAAACAGCCCATGTGCCGTAATTACACATACAAAACAAAAGCCATCGTCCGTCAGGACTTATTCGGGGCTCGATAATACTAAGGCCGGTGTCCTTGGCAGAGAGTATGGTTTCAACTTCGCCCCACTTGTCAGTTTCAATATTGTAACTTATTCGCGCCAGGTCATATTGCACTTCATTGTAATGGTCGGGCGGCACCTTGTCCGTGTCGTCCCAAAGCATAGGCGCGCTGGAAAAATACAGCCATTTTCCGTCCGGCGACCAGTTCGGATAGGTTTCCAGCCGGTCTTTGCGTGACAATTGCGGGACGGTCTTAAATGTCCTGGCAGAGACATCATAATAAACAATCATCGCATCGGAGTCGATGACGTCCCGGACCTCTTCTCTTGCCGAGTGAAAGACCTGCATATATTTATCCAGTGAACAGGCTACTATCCGTCCGGTGGGATGCCATGAACTGAATCCCACCTTTTTGCCGATTTTGCTTACCTCGTCGCGTTCTATCAAAAGCGTGCTGACGCCAAATTTTGTACTGCGAATGCCGACCAGCATTTTGTTGGTACGGTTATTACAAAACGAGTGACAATTGACACAGCCGCCTTCGTAATAGCTGTTTTCCAGTATCACCGACTCATCGTAGTTTTCCAGATTACGCTGGTAAATCCCCATCTGTCTCCATCCGCCATGTGAGGGCAGCAGCTTTCTGTATACCAGGTATTCGTCGATTGGCTCAGCGGCTATTTTATTAGTAATGGCGGCAAACTTGTTCCATTGGCCGTCTTGTGATTTCACAAAAATTTCAAAATACAGATCCCTGCCTTTATTCTTGTTCACAAGCCGGCGCCATTGCCTGGCAGGTATAATGATCCTGGGCTTTTTGCTAAAGACCTCTATCGCCTGTCCCTGCTGTGAGTAAATCCTTACCAGGTAACCGGTGCCCTTTTCCTCTACCAGAAAGTTCAGCGGCGATATATTAGGCGGAATTACAGTATCACAATAGTCCGGACGAATTTTGGCAGGCCTGTCGACCGAGTTGTACCGGTCAATTGAGACACTTTCATTTCGCAGCGCATAAACCAGAGCGAACGCTGATAATACCAGCAGTGTTATCAGAGATAAATATCGATATTTCTTTTTCATTGCTTCAATCCGAAAATTCCCGCAAGATAATAAAATAGATAACTGTCGCCATACTCTTTTGCCAGAGTTCCCATTGCCATCTGCGGGTTTGTTCTGTAATAAATCTTCATAAAGTTATTATATCGTCTGCGCGATTCGGCACTGATTTGCCGGCCGTGCAAATCAACGGGCATTTTTGTACGGCCGGTATAGACAAGTATCGCTTCTTCATACAACGGAGGTAACTGCGAGTAGCCGAAGTCGTCCAGGCGATGGAGGTTCTCTATCACTTTCTCCAATTGATTGCCCGTAAGATACAACGCCATCAGGTATTCAAAGGCCATTTGGTTTTTTTTGTTATTGGCCAGCAGGTCCAGCAGTATATCTTCGTTTGCAGAGTTAGTGGAATCATAGTCGTTTTTCGTCTTCATACTTTCCAGATGCCGGATGTATTCATCTTTGAACAGGGTTGGGTCGGATTCAATACGCTTTAAATAATCATTGGCCCATTTGGTCTCAAACAAGGTGGTACCCAACTTCTTCATGTAAATCTTAGCGGCACCGACGTTGTCTTTGGCCAGGTTTATCACGGCCAGGCGTTTTAGAATCGATGGGTGCTCTTCGTACTTTGTCAGGGCCTCAGCCAGACAGTGCTCAGCGACGTTTAAGAAACCCAAGTCCAGATAAATATCGATTTTCTTCCAGTATGCCAGGCGGTTCTCTTCATTGGCCAGAAACAGGACATTATCATGTTGAGGATAAGAAAACATATCATGGCCCAATCGGCCTGTATGGTATAAAGCACGGGTAACTGAATGGACTACAAAATATGAGTTTGGGTAACCCCGGGCCGCTTTGAGCACATCGGACCATTTCTTGTGGTAGGCATAATAATCTACCGCAAACAAGGCTTTTGCTTTGGAGTTGTGGTAAAACACAACCACCATGCCGGCGATCAGGTATAACGCCAATGATTTAACCGTCCATTTTAGTTTGTCACTTTGCAGGCAGCGTGCAAGTATGCCCGCCTCTGATTCAAAATGCCCCTGGTGTTGTTTTCTTTTATTTCTTTTCTTACAGGGTTTGTTTGGCGGCAGGGCCGGGAGTCTGAAGGCCAGCCGCCAAAGCCCCAGTAAAAGTCCAGCTACAGGGGCAAGCAGAAAAAGCGCATAAACCATCGACACCATTTTTTGCTGGTATGGATAAACCTGAAGTTTCCAGGAAAGTGGTGACAAATTGGCAAAAGCATCGACGATACTAACGTCCAGGACGATAAAGCCTGTAACATATGGAACTACAACAGCGCATAATAAATACACCAGCCCCGCTGCCCGGCGCCTGAAAAGCAGTTCGTAAATTCCGCAGAAAACAGCAAAAATAATGTATGGCCCGCCTGCGAGGTAATATAAGATTACAGACAGGACCAGAAAAACAGCCAGTCGCAGCAGCGGCTTTTCGGGCCTTATTTTCTGATACAGACATATGAAAACAAGCCCTGTCAGTAACCCCATCGTCAAATTGAAGTAATATGTATATTGGGTGTATATAACCAGCAGGAACAGGGGGGCGAGGTAACGGACAAAATAAAGACGACCGCCGTTCACGGCTCTTAGAAT
>SDBV01001994.1_pt1 | contig 30594 bp, 29 predicted proteins | sample 2277081 | NCBI WGS metagenome assembly SDBV01 (sample SAMN10402039, study PRJNA504765) | marine sediment metagenome | isolation source: marine sediment core GS10_PC15, 223 cmbsf | place: Arctic Ocean: Southern Knipovich Ridge | collected 2010 | reverse complement strand
TAGAGACCTATTAGAAAAAATTCCCAGCCACCTTATTTTTATTGAAAAAACAAGGGAAGCAGCCACAATCATAATGCTTGTGACTTTAGCTATTTTGCTGGGAAAATCATGGCTTGATATGGTTGTTGTATTTCTGTGGACTTTTGCTTTTTGGGACTTGTTTTATTATCTCTCGCTTTACTTGTTGGTCAAATGGCCATCTAATTTTACTACGATTGATGTGCTCTTTCTTATACCTCGTCCCTGGATTGCACCCGTATGGCTTCCAATTGGGATATCATCATTCACAATCCTAATTATTACTATTCTTCTGATAACTTCCATTTTATAGAATGGGTAAAGGAATAATTATTTCTTGGCAACCAATACAACAACAATTAAGCCTTATTTGGCCATTGACCTGTGTAGGTTCACAACCTTCAACTCATTACTTTCCACTCTCCCCTCAATTACTAGCCCACTTTGAGGTTTTTTTCAGGCTGGAACTAAGAGAACTTAGCACCTTATTACATACATTTGTAGCCTTAAATTTACATGATACTGTTTTTTATGGAACTCCTTAAAAATGAATACGTTGCCTTTTTTGCTATTGTAGCTCTGGGGATATTATTAGGAAAAATAAAAATTAAGGGAATTTCGCTGGATATATCTGCCATCATCTTTGTGGCGTTGTTATTTGGGCATTACGGCGTGAAGATGCCTGACGTGCTTCAGAAAATTGGATTGATTTTCTTTATTTATTCCGTTGGGATTCAGGCGGGGCCGGGCTTCTTCGAGTCCTTCAAAAAAGATGGACTTCAATTGGTACTCATTGCGGCGCTTGCTGTGATATCCGGAGCAGTGATCGCATCAGGATTGGCTTACTTTATGGGTATTGATTACAAGCTTGCTGTAGGACTCTTTACCGGAGCCCTGACCAGTACGCCCGGTCTTGCTGCTGCAATTGAAAGCACCAATTCTACCCTTGCCTCCATCGGTTATGGCATTGCCTATCCTTTTGGCGTGTTAGCGGTTATTCTATTTGTAAAGATATCCCCAAAGTTATTTCGTGTTGACATCAAAGATGCAGAGGTGAAATATGAGGAAGAAGTGAAGGCGGACTTTCCAGGCATCATCCATAAAAATTTTATCGTTGAGAATAAAAATATTTTTGGAAAAACACTGGGGGAATTGAAAGTCAGAACCATGACCCGGACCAATATTTCACGGGTATTGCATGAGGATGAGGCATTTACACCAACGTCCATAACTGCTTTACATCAGGGGGATATCATTAAGGCAGTGGGGACTGCCAATGACTTAAAAAAAGTAAGCATACTTATCGGTGGAGAAAGTGAAATTTTAATCCCGTTAAGTAAAAAATATGTGGTTCAACAGATCCTTGTTACCAATGAAAAAGTGGTCAACAAGTCACTTGCTGAAATAGGATTGTTCGAACAATATAATGCAACCGCCACCTCTATCAGAAGATCTGGAATTGACATCACACCAAGTGCAAACAGCAAATTGCGATTTAGTGATAAGGTGACCATCGCCTGTGGGGATCAAAGTTTGCGCAGCGTAAAAAAATTACTAGGTGATAACAGAAAACGACTTACCGATCTGGATTTTCTGCCAGTTTCCATCGGTATCATCATTGGCGTACTGATCGGGAAAATAAATATTCCCGTTTTTGGATTTAGTTTCTCACTGGGTCTCACAGGAGGGGTGCTGATGGCAGCAATCATCTTAAGTCGTATTGGTAAAACAGGTAACATCCTGTGGAATGTTTCGGGTTCATCAAATCAACTCCTTAGGAAACTTGGGCTGATCTTCTTTCTCGTTTCAGTTGGTACCGATGCAGGAGGAAGCCTGGTGGATACCTTGATGAATGGTGGCTTAAGCTTTTTTGCCGCAGGGGCAGTGATTACCATTTTTCCTATGTTTGTGACCATGGCCATCGGGCATTATTTTCTCAAGACCAACTTCCTGGTATTGATTGGCGCATTAACCGGCGCGATGACCTCAACTCCTGCATTAAGCGCAGTAGAACCCATGACGGACTCCAACGGGCCCAAAATCGCCTACGCAACCGTATATCCATTCGCATTGGTATTGATTATCATTTGCAGTCAAATAATGAGTTTGTTTTGATGATTTAATGTGGCCAATTGCGATTATACTGTTCGGAAAATCAAGCCACCGTTTTTTAATCTGCCTGCATGTCACATGATTAGGGCGTAATACTTTTTAGTGTTTGGTTTTTTAATTATGAAGTTTTCTTGCTTGTTCCTGCATTGATTAATAGGATCGGAACTTTGTTGCTCCATGGTCAGCCGCCTTATTTTTTATTTCGCATATTGAAAATTTTATCCCCTTTTCTTCTTGGATTTTTATGTTTTTTCGCTTTTCTGAGATATGATCCTCCCTGATTGGTTTTTTTATTTTTTTCTTTCTTTTCGTGAAAAGCTTGCCCGGGAGGTTTGGTAATGGATTTACGGTTGATGCTTGCCTCAATGCCTTTTGGAAGTTCTTCAGGGATTAATTCTTTTGAGATTTCAACTTCCGGCGGGAAATCTACTAAAGGAATTTTGTAATCCATTAATGACTCTATCGCGTCTTTTGCGGCTTCTTCTTTTTCAGTATAAAACAATATTGTTTTACCCTGCTTTTCTGCTCTGCCAGTCCTTCCAATTCGATGCATGTAATTTTCCGGATAATTAGGGGTATCAAAATTGATGACATGAGAAATTTGCTCCAAATCCAGCCCGCGAGCCATTACATCAGTAGTAACTAAAATTCTATTTGCTCCCTCATCAAATTGCTGAATCGAACGGATTCTGTAATTTTGAGATTTATTGGAATGGATCACGCAAATTTCTGATCCAAACCTGGTATTTAATGCATCAAATAATCTGTCAGCGTTTTTTTTATTGCTTACAAATACCAGCGCCTTGCTATATTCATTCCTGTCTTTCAGAAGGTGAGCTAACAAATTCACCTTAGTATAAAAGTTTGGTACCTGATAGCAATATTGTGCAATATTATTCAATGGGGTGCCACTTACAGCTATGGAGATTTTTTCTGGAGCAGTAAAAAAATCGTCTATCAGCACATCAATTTCATCAGTCATAGTAGCTGAAAACATAATATTTTGCCTGCGTTCCGGTAGGAGGTCAAAGATATTTGTCAATTGAAATCGAAATCCCAGATCCAGCATGACATCCACTTCATCGATCACCAATTTTTTAACAGCTTTCAACTGCAATGGCCCATCGAGAACCAAATCATATAATCTGCCCGGAGTGGCCACAAGAATGTCTGTGCCCTGAGCCACGGATTGCTTTTGTGTATTGATATTTGTTCCTCCATAAATTCCTAAAGCTCGAATATTAAGGTAAGTGGTCAGACTTTCTATTTGCTCAACTACTTGTAACACCAACTCGCGTGTAGGAACCAAGATTAATACTCTTGGATTAATCTGCTTTGAAAATTTGAACTCTTTCAATATCGGAAGCAAATAGGCAAAGGTTTTGCCTGTCCCGGTCTGTGCAATACCTACCACATCTTTACCAGAGAGAATAACAGGACAAGCTTCAGTTTGTATTGGCGTTGGCCTGTCAAATCCCAGCTCGTCAATTGCATTTTGCAATTGTTTTGATAGGTTTAAATTTTCAAACGTACTCATTAAACGAATTATTATTTTTGCAAAAATAGAGTATAAACAAATATGATTCTTGAATTTTTGAAAATCTTGAGCCCGGAAGCCTATTTGCTTTGCTCATTATGCAGTAATTCTTTAATCAAAACCAGAAGGAACTCTGATTTTTAAACATTAGAGCGCCTTTATTAATTCCTTTTGGAATACCAACACAGGTATTTTTTTCAGATACAAGGCACCAAAAACGGAGTTTAGCATCGCTAAATGAGTATTTTGGTAACGCAGTAGTTGGGGAAAAGCCCAAGTTGGGAAACAAAATGGAGTTATTAGAGGTGCCCATTAATATTTTATACCTTGTCCCGCCTAAAATACTATAAAAGAATTTTGTCCATCATGGAGCATGTTGAATAGCACTAACAGGATCTCCCGCAGAACCTGCAATAAAAAGGACGTTACCGGAAGATCTGTATATTATGGAATCCTTGAGATACGCTACCTCCGCATCGATCATATACTCCGGATCGGATAGAAGTTTTATTTTTTCAAATATAATGAATAGAGAACTGAAAATAATTTCAGTACATTTAGTTTAAGTTTATGTTAAATTATTTCTGTCAAGATTTTTCAAATTATAAAATAATTAAAAATCAAAAATTGGAAGAAGCCAAAACTGATAGTTGCTCAGGAGCCGTTGATGTAGCTATTTTGATTGCAATAGCAATTGGAGAGGCTTCATATTTTGGATCATGGATTTGGGCAAATCCAAAATATGGTATGCCGTGGCTGGAATGGTTGCAGGAAATGTAGCAAATGTTTATTCTGAATGTTTTTAAAATGGTTATGAACTATTACAACAGGACAATTGATATTTTATTATCGGTTTTTTATAACGGTATTGTATTTATTCTATTGAATTGGTATTTTGGATGGTTTGAATTACCAAAAAATTTATTATCTTATATTATTGTGATTAATGCAGTACTTTTTATGATTAGCGCTTTCATAAAAAAGAAAATGAGAGTTAAAAAAGGAATAATAATTGATAATCCTTGATTTTCTTTAGCCAATGGAATGCCTCGAGAGTCTGCTCGGAGGAATTTAATTGGTAAAATAATATCTGTAAGATTTCATCATGCTCTATAAATTTTGGTTTGGGAGACCCCTTACATTAGGGTAAAATAGAAACTTTAAAATTATTATTTATAAATTGTGAATTTAAAAAAATATTAAAGCGCTGTTTTATTTGAACGAGCTAATACCCTTTGTTTTTATTTATTCTGAATCGTATCAAATCGCCATTCACTCAATTGCTTAATTCTATTTAATACATTGGATGTCACCCGGTTGTGTGCACTTTCCCAAATCTTGTTCACCAATTTGCGTTTTTCTTGCCAGTCTTTCTTCCCGTAAAAATTAAAACCTACTACAAAAAATAACTGTGATTGATTTATCTCGCCCAGCTCAGTGATGGAGGAGCGAGTATACATAGAGAATATACCTATAGGATACCCCCCGCTACATTCGTACAATAAATAACGTGCATTGTCAAAATCAAAAACATCAGGGACATTTTTTATTCGGATGGCATGTAGGAGAAATAGAGGAATCAACTTGAAACCAAAGAAACTTTTCATAAACTTAAATGGATACTTTTTCATTCCTAAAGGCAGGATTTGTATGTTTTTCAAGTCGTCTTCTATACGATCCACTTTAGCTATATAGTTGGGCCAACAGCTTGAATCACCGTTCCATTGCAGTAGTTCATTAAATACGTAACTAGCGGGAGCTTCAATACCAATTTGGTGAATGTTCAAAACAGAAAACCGATCAGGATCAATTCCTGTTCTTTGCATCACTCTAAAGTTATAATTGTTTCTTTGCTTTGCTGAATCAAAATTGATTAGCGTGGTGTGCTTTGGCTTACGCAACAAAAAATAAATCACATCTGTGACCAAACTTTTACTTTTTGAAGGCGGTTTTTTGCCTTTCTTGTGCATTGAATTATACAAGTAATTACTTAGATTTTAAATTTACCTGAAAAAAGCTGATTAATATCGCTAGGGCTGTTAGAATAAATTAATTCATATAAATCTATAATTTTTTTTACAGATAGGAAAGCTTATGAAAAATAATTATGGAAAGTGACATTTGCCTAAACTAACTTGCTTAGTCAACAAACAATCACCCGCGCTTATCAATCAAATACTTCTTGCGATACTCTACAGGTGTGCAGCCTTTTACCTGGCGAAATTGACGGGCGATATTTTTGCTGTCATTCAATCCAAGATCAACTGCGATCTCGAATATGGTCAGATCTGTTTCCAACAATTTATTTGTAAATTTTTCGATGCGTAAGTTGAAAATATATTCATAGACAGGATATCCGGTCACCTTCTGAAAACGCTTTTCCAGCGACCTTCTTGACAGGGGCACTTGTTTCAGGACATCCTCAACTTTCAGGTTTTTATCCATATTGTTGTGAATGAATTTTAAGGCCATGCCGATGTGCTCATCTTTGGTAGCATAAATATCTGTAGAATTTCTGGTGACTACCTGAGTTGGTCCCACTACAATATCGTGGAATTCCTGGTTTTTGTTTTGTATCATCTTGTGCAACAAACGCGCAGCTTCATATCCGCCTTTTACGGTATCAAGACTAATACTGGATAGGGGAGGATCGCTTAGGTTGCAAAGCATTTCATCGTTGTCTACCCCAAGTACTGCAACCTCTTCGGGGCAGCGTATTTTTGTCAGCCTACAGGCTTCTGTAATGTGCAATCCCTGGTTGTCATCACAGGTCATCAATGCGATGGGCTTGGGAAGTGATTTTAACCATTTGCTAAGTGCAGATGGCTTATAATACCATAATTCCCTTGACTTTAGTTTTCTGCGATGTTCAAAATAATGAACAGAGTGACCTTCTTCTGCTAAACGTGCTTCGAAGCCTAATCCACGCTCCCTGGACCACACAATGTCTTTAAATCCGTAAAATGCAAAATGTTCATAACCCTTTCGGAGAAAGTATTCTGCTCCCATCTGACCGGTTTTAGTATAGTCACCGGTAATATTAGGGATATTCTGGTGGCATTCCTTGAAATCCTGTGCGATCACCGCAATACCTTCATCAAGAAGTCTTTTAAGATTAGAGTCATTATAAAATTGACCCATAATCCCATTTGCTTTCCATTCTTTGGCCCAGTTAAGAATCCCTTCCATGCCTTTGGTCTCCCGGTAATAGGTCGGCATGCGACAAAAAACCCAGGGGCCAAATTCATGTGAATACCTTGTGACGCCTTTTAACAGGCTTGAGCCATACTCTTCACCGATATCAGTTAACAGGATAATTTTGATCATAAGACCAGAAATTTACCACTAACTTTCGGATTTAAAAATATCTTTAATACTCTTTACTGTTGCATTACTTACAATAGGCTTTGCCCAGAAACTTATGCTAAGAATGTAGCCAAGGGTTACAAATAAAAACGTCATGCCCACTTTCAATGAAATCAAATCGCTGATACCTCCAATAAGTAGTTGTACGACCGCCCCTCCTGCAATACCGGTCATTAATATTCCTGCAAAGGATCCGTGATGTTTTGAAACGGAATTCAGACTGAGCGAAACGATAACAGGGTACATTACGGATAAGAAAAATCCTGAAATCGGGAATGCCCAAAGCGCCATTTCTGCATTGCCCCACAAACCGATAGCCACACAAATCATAGACAAAATGGTGAACCACCTGAGCACCAGCTTGCTGTCAAGTAATTTCAACAATACTAAGCCAAATACACCTCCGATGGTCATTAATCCCCAGAAGTAAGATACCGCATCTGCTCCGGCTACTTCAGGATTTATTCCATGATAATTGCTCAGGAATTTCGACATCCAATATGAAATTCCTTGCTCAGAACCCACATAGGCAAATAATCCGATAAAGTAAAGGATGACATATTTGTTTTTCAACAATTCCAAATAGCTGTCTTTTGAACCTACTTTCTCATCTTCTTTAAGTTCAACTTTTGGAAATTTCACAAAAATGATGATCACAATCATTGTGATGGCGATCACACCAAATGCCCAATATACAGAGACCCAGGATAAGGATTCGGGAACAAGATCAGTGAGTGTGCCAATGAGTGGCTTTTCTACATTTCCCTGATCAATATTGGTCACAAAATAAGAGTACATTTGCGGACTAATAAACGAAGCTAATCCGAAAATGAGTTGTGCCAGAACAAGGTTAAACGCATAATGCTTTTCGCCACCTGCTACACGCAACAATGGGTTAATTACCACCTGGAGGGCGGCCATTCCCGTGCCAATAGTAAATAAGGAAATCATGAAGATATTAAACTGTGGGAAAATGGCAAAACCAAATGCTCCCAAAAAAGCCAAAATGAATGAGAATATGATCATTTTTTTCTCTCCATATTTCTGCAACAGAAATCCTGATGGGATGGACATCACACCATAGGCTATAAAAAAAGCAAATGGTAAAAACCCTGCCATCGTTTCTGTTAAGCCGTAACCTTCAGAAACATTGGGGTTCAATGCCCCAAGAATATTCGTCAGAAAGGATATGACAAAGAATATCAGGAGAATAAGGATAACGATTATTGTGTTTATTTTCATTTTATTTAGTGATAAGGTTTTATAATATTCTTATTATGGGTTTGGCTAATTTAATGCAAATTCTTCATGCTCCTCTACCTGTGCCGCTGCGCCAAGCATGGATACATTTTCAACTTCAGAGACATAAATTTTGAGCTTCTCTACAGATTTCGGGAAATGACAATCCTTTAAAGCTACGTTCATTTGCTCTTTGAAAAAAGGAAATGCTCCTGAAATGGATCCACCGAGTATGATGGCTTCAGGATCATAGGCATAGAGAACCGATTTAAGGGCTATACCCAAATGATGTCCAAACTCAGACCACAAACTAAGCGCTTTTGGGTCATTTTGCTTTGCGTCAAGATAAACCTGATATCCGTCCGTGTTGTGTTCCTTATCAAAGAAATTGGAACTGCAGTAATATTCAATATCATGATCGAGATACGGCAAATAACCTATTTCTCCTGCCCCACAATTTGATCCGCTATAGAGCTTATTTTTTATGAGGATACCGGAACCAATACCGGTACCTAAAGTGATTCCTACAAAATTTTTGTGTTTTTTGCCAACTCCGTAATATTTTTCACCCAAAACAAAACAATTGACATCATTATTGATGAAGACAGGTACATTAAATTCTTGTTCCAGTATTTTCTTCAGATGAACTTCCTTCCACGAAGGGATATTTACGACATTATATACAATCCCCTTCTCAACATCCACTATAGAGGGCACACCAATGCCGATGTCGGTGATGTTTGATTTATGAACTGAATGTATGATGGATTTTAATTGATTTAAAGTGCTGTCAAGACAATCTTTGTCTTTCAGTAACGAAGATTTTATATCAATGATGGAATTGTCGTTAATTAATCCTGCCCTTATATTTGTTCCTCCTAAATCAACACCGATTTTCATTTCTATATCTTGGATTTTAATTGCAAAGTTGTGATTTTCAATGCTACAATATTAATTATAGGAAGAAACTACTATTGCGTTTTAAGCGTATCTTTAACCTCGAAATGCGCAATGCATTAAAAAACTATTTTTATGATAGCATTTGATTTATAGTGTTTTATAATTTTATAAAAAAAAGAAAAAATCGAATGGTATGAAGCTTATAAAAATAAGTAATATATTATTAGTGAAGCGATTTTATATTGTAAATGAAATCAATGTGAATAAGATATTTTTTTGTTGATTTAATTATAATACCTTAACCCCATTAAAAAATCAGCGCTATGAGTATCCAATTCGAAAACCTGAACAGAAGGCAATTTGTGGCTAAAAGTGCGAAAGCTGTCACAGCTATATCGCTCGCTCCAATGTTTAGTTTCACAGGAAAGCAAAAACCAAATCTTAAGCTAAAAGTGGTGTTGGTCGGAACAGGATCAAGGGGTTCGAGTACTTGGGGGAAAGATTTAGTCGGGCCATATGCCGATCACGTTGAGATGGTTGGTTTATGCGACATCAATCCGAAGCGAGCAGAAGTGGCTAAAGCTTTCATCCGAACCAAAGCTAAGACCTATCATTCAGATGATTTTGACCGTATGGTTCGTGAGCAAAAACCGGACATGGTGATCGTTACCACCACCGATAGCTTTCATGTCGATTATATTGTCAGAGCCCTGGAGTTGGGTTGTGATGTGATTTCAGAAAAGCCAATTGCCACCGAAGCAGATCAGTGTCAGCGTATTCTGGATACCGAAAGCTTAACCGGCAAAAAAGTGTATGTAGGCTTCAATGTGCGCTATATGAATGAATCTGCAGAAATGAAACGCATCATTTCTTCAGGGGAATTAGGTAAAATAATTTCAGTTGATTATCAGGAATATCTTGATACTTCTCATGGAGCTTCTTATTTTCGGCGTTGGCATGGAAAAATCAAGTATTCCGGGTCATTGCTGGTCCATAAATCCTCGCATCATTTTGACCTGATCAACTGGTTATTGGAAGCTGATCCGGTAGAAGTTCAGGCTATGGGAAAAGTGGCATATTATGGATCAAACGGAAAATTCAGAGGTAAAAATTGTAGGAATTGTGATCATACTGCTTCATGCAAGTTTTATTGGGATATGAAAAAGGATGATCGTGCCATGCGTATGTACGCTGATTGTGAGGATGTAGATCAATACTATCGTGACGGATGTGTTTGGGACAATGAAATTGACAGCTATGATACAAGTTCTGTGCAGGTAGCCTATGACAATGGAACTCAATTGACATACACATTGAATGCATTCCTTCCTTATGAAGGACAGCTTATATCTTTTGCTGGAGAGAAAGGAAGACTTGATGTGCGGCTATATTACAGGCAACCATGGGAGGTAGAGGCAAAGTATGAGTTTCGATTGACAAAAAACAGGGAGGAAACAAAGCGTTGGACGTTAAATCCTTCGACTGGGGGACATGGTGGCGCTGATGAGCGTGTAAAAGATATGCTTTTTAAGCCTAATCAATCTGATCCGACAGGCCAAAGAGCCGGAAGCAGGGCAGGGGTATTGTCGAGCATCATTGGCATTGCGGCGAGGAAATCGATCGAAACAAGAAAAGCAGTACAGATATCAGATTTAATCAAATTTTCATAAGACAATAATTTCTAATTATAATAAAAATAAAAAATAAATGGCTGGAGGAATAAATACAAACGTGAGTGCGACCGGCGCCGGTGATTCAAAGAATTATACCGTGCCAATGGCGGTTTTAACGAGTCTGTTTTTCATGTGGGGCGTAATAGCCGTGATGAATGACATTCTCATTCCATATTTGAAAAAAATATTCGAACTGAGCCGTGCAGAATCGATGCTGGTTCAGATGTCGTTTTTTAGCGCCTATTTTGTTGGATCACTGGTCTATTTTATTATTTCTTCTACCAAAGGAGATCCAATTGATAAAATAGGATATAAAAATGGTATTCTGATCGGGTTGGCGATTTCTGCCTTTGGTTGCTTATTGTTTTATCCGGCTGCTGAATTGAAGGTATTTGGCCTTTTTCTTGTTGCCTTATTTGTGATGGCTATCGGAATGTCAGTATTGCAAATTGCGGCCAATCCTTATGTCGCTATACTGGGTCCTCCAAAAACAGCCTCCAGTAGACTCAATTTAGCCCAGGGCGTCAACTCCTTAGGCACAACCCTTGCCCCAATATTTGGTGGCTATCTGATATTTAAATTCTTTGCACATTGGGGCCAGCCATTACTCAATAAATTGGGCGAAGCAGTACTCACTGATTCAGGAGATCCCATGACCAGCGCTGCTGTTCAGTACCCTTATTTCGTATTTGCAGCAGTTTTTGTATTATTGGGTTTCTTGGTCAGGTTCACACATCTACCCAGCTTCACCAATTATGAAGTCATTCCGAAAGGGGCCGGCGCATTAAAATACAGGCACTTGACCCTGGGAATGGGCGCCATTTTTTTGTATGTGGGTGCAGAAGTTGCAATCGGAAGTTTGATTATCAATTACCTTGCAGAATTAATGGGTTATCCTGAAATGGAAGCCAAATCTTTTCTGGCATTTTATTGGGGAGGCTTGATGATCGGACGGTTTCTTGGAGCCTACTCACTAGGAAATGCAGGAAAAGAAGGGAAAGCCATATTGATTATGATAGGCATTTCTTTGGTATCATTTTTTATCATCTATGGCGCTGTTTTCATCGAGCAAGATAGCTTTTCAATTAAAAGAGCGCTTCCATTTCTCATATTTATAGCGCTCAACCTGATCGCTTTCAGAATTGGCAGATCAAATGCATCCAGGACATTGCTTGTATTTTCACTTATGATCATCGCGCTGCTTGCCGTCACCATGCTAAGTGGTGGTCATGTAGCCATGTGGTCTATACTCAGCATCGGATTGTTTAATTCTATTATGTGGTCCAACATATTTACGCTTGCTATCAAAGACCTGGGCAAATATACGCCTCAGGGTTCGTCATTATTGGTAATGTCTATCCTTGGAGGAGCAATCGTGCCTTTCGCACAGGCATATGTGGCAGACCTGCTTGGCGGGTACCATTATTCTTTTTTCATTCCTATGCTTAGTTATGTATATCTCGCCTATTATGGTTTGCATGGGCATAAAGTAAGGAAATGGAAAAAATAAGTGTTGAGTGAACTAAAGTTTAAAGCGCTTGAAATTGAATCAATCACATCAATTTCAGGCACTTTCTTATTAGAATAAATCAAAATCCATTTTTACATAAGGAACACTTCCTAAATAAGTCCCCGGAATTGACAATCTATTTTGAGCCCCGGCAAGGCGAAAAACGGAATCCTAGCAACGCTAAAGTGAGTATTTTCAACGCAGTCGGGATTCAAAAGAGGCAGTCAAAATGGGGAAGTTATTTTGGAATTGTTCCTATGTCATATCAGGTTAAAAAAATTGATATGGTTTTTTCTTTCTGGTTATTGGTTATAACTGCCTTTTCCATTTTTCCGGGTCATCACTGGTGGCAAATACAGCAGAAATTATTACTGTTTTGGTATTTTCATCAAAGGTAAAGTGGATCATATACGGGAAAGTATCAAGTCGTGCAGTCCTTACATTAGAATACCTCGCTGCAATATGTTTGGGATTTTTTCGGATAGATTTTACTTTTTTACGGACAAGTGTTGTAAACTTTAAGCCAATACCTTTTTGTTTTCCATTATACCACTTTGCGGCATCTTTAATATCCTTTTTTGCAAGAGGTAGAATAATGGCTTTGTACATTAAAGTTCTTTTTCAATTTCGTCCATAGCAATGTCGAAATCAAGGGCATTCGAGGGATTGTTTTTAAACTTATCTAGGCGTTTATTGACTTCATTCATCTGACCCTGTGTTACATCATGATCTAGGGTTTCCACATTAATGAAGTCCAGACTTTTTATAAAATTGATAAAAGCCTCAGCTTTGTTGTCGTTGACGTCCAATGTTATTTTCATAATGCAGCTACGTTTGAAAAAAAAGTCTATTAATTATTTAGTACTGAGTATTATATGTTTTGATTTCATTAATACCCAAGGTTAGTGTAGTTGTAAATGTTGCTTCACTATCTTGTTTATATTAATTTAACCGGCCAAATACATATAACAAAATTAGCTATAATTGAATTTATTGTCAACTTTTCAAGGTTTTGGTTCAGTTGATTCAAAAAAAAGCGTGAAGATCTGTCAAGTCATTAAGCTGAAATTTTCTGGAAATGGTGGAGACCTATTAAAGAATAATTTAATTTTTGTATAAATTGCCACGACACCATTGATTTTGTATTTTCGAATAGTACATGCATTCAATGATGAAGTATACTTTATATGTACAACTAATATTTTATAGAACTCAGATTTTTTAATATGTCAACACAGGTAAACAGGTTAATTTCATTGGATGCGATGCGTGGCTTCACGATTGCAGCAATGATCCTGGTAAATTTTCCGGGAAATGGTGATCATGTATTTGCACCCTTAAATCATTCGGTCTGGAATGGTTTGACAGCAACAGATTTGATCGCGCCATTCTTTCTTTTTATTGTAGGGGTTTCCATCGCGATAGCCTACACGAAAAGGTTGAAAATTGGAGCGCCAAAAAAGGCGATGTACAAAAAGATCATTGTACGGTCTTTCAAGATATTTGCGGTAGGAATATTACTGAACCTGATTTGGGATTTCAATTTTGCAGATATGCGATGGACAGGAACCTTGCCAAGAATCGCCATTGTATTTTTTGCCTGTGCATTCATCTTTCTGAATACCAACTGGAAAACCCAGGTGTGGATCGGTATCAGTATTTTGGTCGCTTATTGGCTTGCGATGACGCTGATCCCTTCACCGGATTTGGGCCAGGTGATGCTGGAACCCGGTAAGAACCTTGCGGCATGGTTCGACCGTTTATTTTTACCCGGAAGTATGTGGCAGGCCGGGCCAGGTTCTGGTCGCGTCTTTCAATGGGACCCCGAAGGAATATTGAGTACGTTTCCATCGATCGTGTCTGGAATAGCAGGAATGCTAGCCGGATCATTGATGGTGGGCAATAAAAGTAAAGAGCAAAAAGTAATCTTTCTTATGGTGGGTGGATTCTTCATCACCATTATCGGCTATTTGTGGGGATTATCCTTTCCTGTAAATGAAAATATCTGGACAAGTTCTTTTGTATTGGTGACTTCAGGAGCGGCGTCGATGTCATTAGGGGCATGTTATTTTATCGTTGACATGAAAGGCTATACCTACGGAACCAAACCGGGAATTATATTTGGAGCTAATGCCATTACCGTTTATGTGTTGGGAGATGTGTTGGCAGCGATTTTTTATGGAATAGAACTTGGAGGAGCTAGCTTAAATATGCATTTTTTCAATGTCTTTACATCGATAGGACTGGGGGCCAAACTTGTAAGCATGATCTACGCAATTCTATACGTATCCGTCAATTTTATTCCGGCGTATTTTATGTATAAAAAGAAGATTTTCATTAAACTATAAATAAAATGAACTCAACTAATCTCCACTTTGATCATTGGAGATTAGTTGAGTTTTTACTTCAATTATCCTCTTTTGTGGTCAACTCTTCAAAGGTTTTTATTATAATTTATCTTTGATTGCTATAATGATGTGGTCTTGGTCAGGTAATCCCTGCCTTTGCCGGCAGGCAGGCATGAAGAGTTTTATCCCAATCGTTTTATAAAAGTTAAGTTCATAAAGTAGAAATTAATAAGACTTAAATTTTTGATGCTCCGTTGGAGCTAAATTTTTCTCCTCAATTTATGGAATTAAAAACCACTAAACCCCGTATTTCTTCCCTGGATATGTTCCGGGGATTTGCCATTTTCGGAATGATCCTGGTCAACTACCTGGGACATTTTGATGTGATACCGGATACCTTCAAACATCCCCGGTTCGGAATGACCTTTGCCAACACCATCGCACCCTACTTTTTGTTTGCCGTAGGTATGGGTCTGAAAATGTCTTTGGAAAGAAGAATCAAAAAGGTGGGGGCAAAAAAGGCTTACCTTCATGCAATCAAAAGATATATTATTCTGATCGTTATCGGTATTGTCGTGTATGGCCCGGATCCCAAAATGGATATGTGGGATGCCCTGGTCGATATTGGCTTTGCCGGCTTGATTGTTTTGCCATTCATCCTTACAAGTTTGCGAACCAGGATCATCATGGCTTTTGGTTTATTGGCAGTATATCAAATCCTTTTTATGTACACCGGATATGGCGAATGGACCATGGCTAACAGCATTGACGGCGGCCCTCTCGGACCGATCAGTTGGGCAGCGATTCTTGTTTTTGGCACTGTGCAAATGGATTATCTGGAAAATTATACCGGGAAAAAGTTTATTGTGAAGTCATTACTTTTAGGGCTTCCACTCATGGCAGTTGGCCTGGCCTTATCCTACCTGGAGCCTTCATCAATTTGGGAATTCTCGCAACGAAGCATGACGGTGGCTTATCCGCTGTTTGCCTCCGGATTAAGTGTCGTGACCTATGCAATTTTTTATATGGTGGCCGATGTTTGGAAACTTAATATACCCCACTTGAAAGCATTGGGCTATAATCCATTGATCATTTATATACTGCAGCAGATCCTGATCGAGTTTTATGGAGGGTATTTACCCAAAACAGCCCTCTTGTGGCAAGCCATACTCGGATTCATAGTTATTTATGGATTGTGCTATCTTGTAGCCAGATACATGGGCCGGAATAAATTGATTGTTAAAATTTAACTCTTGCACTGATGAAAACATTCTCCTTGAAATTTATCTCAATACTGTCATGGTGCTTGTTCCTGACATTGCAGCTTGTCGCACAACATCAGTTTAGAGGACAGGTATTTCTTGATTCAGATAAAAACTTAGCGAAAGATGCCAATGAGAAAGGGATTTCCGGTGTGGCAGTCAGCAATGGAAGGGATGTAGTAAGGACGGATCGACAAGGGTATTGGCAATTATCTGCTGAAAGCCCATCGTCAATTTTTGTTATCAAGCCATCGGCATACGATATGCCAACAACGAAATCGATGGTGCCCTTGCATTTTTTACAAAACAACACGAATACGGATTCCTGTGATTTCGCACTTTGGAAAGGGAAAAAGGTTAAAAATTTTGAGGCCTTGCTATTTGGGGATACGCAAACCAGGGGATTGACAGAAGTGAATTACCTTTCGCATGACGTAGTGGAAGAATGCATCGGTTCTGATGCTGTTTTTGGTGTGACCCTGGGGGATATTACAGCGAATGAACCGGAGCTGTTCGGTGAAGTCGCTGCAAGTATCGGTCAGGCCGGGATTCCATGGTATTATATTTTTGGCAATCATGACCATGATCACGATGCCCGTGGGAATGATGGAGCAGACAACACTTTCGTAAAGAATTTTGGGCCATCTACCTACGCTTTCGAATTTGGACAAGTTGCCTTTATTTCACTCAATAATATCGATTATAAAAAAGAAGGCGGGTATAAGGGTAATTTTTCTGATGATCAACTCAATTTTGTCGAAAACTATTTGAGATATGTGCCCGAAGGGAAACTGATTGTTCTGATGATGCACATTCCAATCGTGGCATGCCAAAATAAGGAAGCGATGTTCAGGATATTGGAGCTTAAACCTAATAACTTTTCGATTTCGGGGCATACACATAAATTAGCTCACGTTTTTGTCGATAGTTCTGATGGTTGGAATGGAGCTACTCCGCATCATCATTTTATCAATGGCACTGCTTGCGGAAGCTGGTGGTGCGGCATGAAAGATGAGTTGGGGATCCCTCACGCCACCATGAACGATGGCGCACCAAATGGCTATGCCGTGATTAACTTCGATGGCAATAGCTACAATATCAGGTATAAAGGTGCGCGAAGACCTGCCGATTATCAAATGAACATATATCTGCCCGATGACATCACGACCGAAGGATTGGATACAACCAGGGTATTGGTAAATGTTTTTAACGGATCTGAAAAATCAAAAGTGGAGATGCAGGTAGATCGATCAGGAGCATGGGTACCAATGAATCAGATTTCAACAATTGATCCGGCCAATCTTGAAATGCACAAGTTGAGCCCCTACCTCGATGTGAAAAAGGATGGTGAGGCACTGGACGAAGTATTTGGATGGAAGATGGATTATCCAAGTGTATCGAATCATTTTTGGCAAGGCGATTTGATTAAGTCACTAAAAAAGGGAACTCATACTATCACCATCCGAACTATTGATATGTTTGGCAATACCTATAAAGCGCATAGGATATTTCGGATAAATTAAATTTTGACAATATCATGGTATTGATTATTTTGAGGCGTATTTTATATTTTTAATAACATAATATTATGTCACCCACAAGCTTAATTTTAATCGGTATTGGAATCATTTTTATTTTAATATTCTTCTTCACTTTTTTCTTTATTGTCAATCATCAAACAGCAGTTATTGTTGAACGCTTTGGCAAGTTTCTTTCGGTGAGGCATGCCGGGCTGAACATCAAAATTCCCTTTGTAGATAAAATTGCCGGAGATGTGAGCCTTAAAATTCATCAACTTGATGTGCATGTCGAGACCAAAACACTTGATGACGTTTTTCTTGAAACGAATGTATCGGTACAATATCAGATTCCAAGAAATTCCGTTTACAAAGCCTTTTATAAACTCTCCAACCCAAAAGACCAGATTACCTCATATATCTTTGATACCGTCCGTGCACAAGTGCCAAGGATGAAACTTGATGATGTTTTTGTGAAAAAGAGTGATATCGCCGTAGCGATAAAAAAAGAGCTTGAGGTTTCTATGCAAGCCTATGGTCATTCGATTATCAAAGCGCTGGTTACGGATATCAATCCGGATGTGGCAGTGAAAAATGCTATGAATAAAATCAATGCTTCCGAGCGCTTAAAAGTGGCCATGCAGTATGAAGCGGAAGCCGATCGAATAAAAATTGTGGCACGGGCAAAAGCGGAGGCTGAGTCTAAAAAGCTACAGGGGCAAGGAACTGCGGATCAGCGGCGTGAAATTGCACGTGGTTTGGAAGAATCAGTTGACACACTCAATAAAGTAGGGATCAGTCCGAATGAAGCATCGGCCTTGATTGTGATCACACAGCATTACGATACGCTTCAATCCATGGGTGAGAACGGAAATAGCAATGTGATATTAATGCCTAATTCACCTAGCGCTGCAAGTGATATGCTTACCAGTTTGGTGAGTTCTATGGTTGCGGTTGAGAATATATCTAAAGGTAAAAAGAAGGAATAAAAATCACTGTATTCATTTTATACAATCAGTTTGATGAAACTTCTATGGCAGTGAGGATGTGCCATTAAAAGTAATTTTTTTAAAATAGAATTATGAACTTAAAATCTAAAAAGATCAATTTATTGATCTCATTGCTTTTTGTATTATTCTTCACTCAATGTGGTAATCAAAGCAACACGAAATTACCTGTGGATTATGTAGACCCATTCCTGGGCACATCCAGTTCTCGATGGATGCTGTTTCCGGGACCAAGCATGCCTTTTGGCATGGTAAAACTCAGTCCTGATAATACAGATGACTGGACCATGGACGCAGGGTATGAATATGAAATTGAAAGCATATCCGGTTTTGGCCATGTGCATTCATGGATGATGGGAAGCTTTCTCACGATGCCTACAACAGGTGAAATTATAATTAATCCAGGAACAAAAGACGATCCGGATTCCGGTTACAGATCAAGGATAACCCCAGACAAGCAAATCGCTTCGCCAGGATATTATTCTGTTGATCTTGAAGATTATAATATAAAGGCAGAATTAACGGCTACTACCAGGGGAGGATTCCAGCGATATACATTCCCTGATTCAGATAATTCTCACATCATCTTCGACCTCAATGTTCCCGAAGAAGGCCAGCCGGAAATAATTTCAGCCTCCATCAAAAAGGAAAGTGATACGGAGATTTCTGGTTACATTCATCGAGTTGCAGGATGGAATGAGTACAAACTGCACTTCTTCGCACAATTCAGTAAGCCATTCAAATCCATGGGAGCTTGGCAAGGGACGGAAGTGAGCGAGGATTTATCCGAAATATCCATTGACCAGAATATGGATTTGGGAGCGATTTTAAACTTCTCCACTGAAGAAGGTGAGGAAATCCTTATGAAGACAGGAATTTCTTATGTAAGCATGGATCAGGCAAGGCTTAACATGGAAACTGAAATGCAGGAATTTGGATGGGATTTTGATAAAGCGCATCAACACGCCCGGACAAATTGGAATGAGTTACTAAGTAAAATAAGCATTGAAGGTGGTACTGAGGAAGAACGCGTTAAATTTTATACTAACTATTATCGATCCTATTCAGCACGAACCATTTTCAGTGATGTGAATGGAAAATATGTAGATATGTGTGAAAATGTCGTGCAACTGGATGATCCCAATTCACCGGTTTACGGGTGTGATGCTTTTTGGAATACCTTTTGGAACCTGAATCAACTGTGGTCACTGGTCAATCCGGATATCGCCAACAAATGGGTGAAATCCTTATTGGAGATATATGATCGTGGGGGTTGGTTGTCCAAAGGTCCCGGAGGAATTGAGTATTCTTCCATCATGGTGGCTTCACATGAAATACCTCTTATTGTGAATGCTTATCAAAAAGGTATCCGGGATTTTGATGTCGAAAAAGCCTACAAGGCCATGAAGGAGGTACAAATGAGGATGCCGCAACCTCATGAATGCGGTGGTTATGTGGGGAACAGAAATATTGAATCCTACATGGAAAAAGGTTTTGTTCCTGCCGATGAGGGTCCCGTGTCCAATACCCTGGAATATGCCTACGACGATTGGTGTGTGGCACAAATGGCCAAGGCTTTAGGCAAAACAGAAGATTACAACTATTTTATGAATCGATCGCAATCTTATCGAAATGTGTTCGACAAAGAAAGTGGGTACATGCGACCAAAAAACACCGGAGGCCCCTGGTTCCAGGAGTTCGTACCCGTGGTGAAAGCCGTTGGCAAAGAAGATAGTTTTGGGGGTAAGGATTATGTAGAAGGAAATGCCTGGCAGCATTCCTGGTTTGTACCACATGATGTAGCAGGCTTAATTGAACTCATGGGCATAGATGAATTTAACAATCGGCTAAACGAAGGCTTTGAAAATTCAAGACCGAATTTCGTTGGCCAATTTGTGAATCACAGCAATCAGCCAAATATGCAGGCAGCCTGGTTGTTCAATTATTCCGGCAAACCATGGCTTACTCAGAAGTGGGTAAGGGCGATTCTTGATAATTATTATGGAACCGGCCCCATTGATGGATTTCCCGGCGATGAAGACCAGGGGCAGATGGGGAGCTGGTATGTCATGAGCTCCATCGGTTTGTTCGAGATGGATGGAGGAGCATCTACTGACCCTGTTTATGAAATTGGAAGTCCGATTTTTTCTAAAATCACTATTCAGTTGGATAAAAATCATTATGAGGGTAAACAATTTGTGATTGAAGCTAAAAATACCTCGGCAGAAAATAAATACATACAATCAGCTGTCCTAAATGGCAAGCCACTCAATCGATTCTGGTTTTATCATTCGGAACTGGTGCAAGGCGGAGAGCTGGTGTTAGAAATGGGACCTGAACCCAATGAGAAGTGGGGTATTGAAGGGGGATTGCCACACAAATATGATTTGGAACCGGTGGTTACGCCACCTTACGTAACCACTCCATCAAAATTATTTTTGAAGGAAACCTCCGTTTCCATGATCTGCGATACTAAAGGCGCTAAAATATATTATACCCTGGACGAAAGTGAAGCAGATCAGCAATCAAAAAGGTATACCAAACCATTCACCATCACAAAATCCACAACGGTAAATATGTGTGCATTTGTAGATGGACGGCCAAGTTTACCAGCTTCAGCTGCATTCAAGAAAACGAAATTGGGTCAACCCGCCAATCCGGGAAAAGTCACATCCGGATTGCTGTACAATTATTATGTGGGTACGTTTCGGGTGGTGAAGGATTTTGAGCATATGAAGCCGCACAAATCCGGTGTGGTACCCACATTCACCATCGATCCCAAAGAAAAGGAAGGATTCTTTGGATTTGATTATTCAGGATACATCAAAATCCCGACGGACGGACTGTATACGTTTTATATGAAAACAAATGACGGAGGGAAGTTTTACCTGGCAGAGCAAATCCTGATTGACAACGATGGCTTACACCCAGCCGTTGAGCGAAGTAAATCCATAGGATTAAAGGCAGGATATTATCCAATTGTAGCAGGGTATTTCCAGGAGGGAGGATCTAATATGCTGCAGGTAAGCTGGAAAGGCCCGGGATTTGAGAAGCAGGAGATTCCGGAAAAGGTGTTGTTTCACTAAAGTTGGCTCTGAGTTTTGAGCTGTGAGTTACGAGCTGAACGGAGAATATTTGGAATTGCATTAATTAAGTGGACAAAAAGTTAAGGGTGTGAACTCTATTACCTTGAAAATTATAATTGTCAGGACTCCGTTCGTAATGTTTGCAAATGAATAATTTTTAAGCTTTTTTTAAGGCAATTATAAATACTCAAAAATGAAAAAAAAATCTATAGGTTTATTAATGTTGATAGTGCTGTCGAGCACGACAATTCAAGCAACAGAATACCACGTATCTACCAAAGGAAATGATACCAATGTTGGTTCTGTCACCAATCCTTTTAAAACCATATCAGCAGCTGTTCACTATGCCTATCCGGGAGATGTGATTACCATGCACGAAGGAACCTACCGGGAATGGGTAAATCCGATACGGGGAGGGGAGAGTGATGAAAAACGAATCATCTTTCGCGCAGCTCCAGGCGAAAAAGTGGAGATTAAAGGATCGGAAATTATTACCGGATGGGAAAACCTGGAAGATGGCGTTTGGAAGGTAACCGTCCAAAATGAATTGTTCAAAGAGTACAATCCCTATCAGGATTCCATTTATGGTGATTGGTTCAATCGACAAGGTAGGGTTCATCATACCGGCGAAGTTTTTCTGAATGGAAAATCCCTTTTCGAGAAAGAAACAAAAGAGCTGGTATTTGTCCCGAAGCCATGGGCCAAAACAAAGGATAAAGAAAGATCTGTTTATGTATGGTATTGTGAGGGTGACGCAAAGACCACTACCATTTGGGCCAATTTCCAGCAATTCGATCCCAACAAGGAACTGGTGGAGATCAGCGCCAGGAGAACATGTTTCTATCCTGAGAAACCCGGGATTGATTACATTACCATTTCCGGTTTTCATATTAGTCAGGCGGCGACTCAATGGGGCGCTCCTACCGCTGAGCAGATTGGAATGATTGCCACCCATTGGAATAAAGGTTGGATTATAGAAAACAATGTGATCAGTAACTCGAAATGTTCTGGGATTACACTGGGGAAAGAGCGCAGCACGGGACATAATGTTTGGTCTGCGGATAAAAGTATTGATGGGTCGATTCATTATATCGAGACTACATTCAGAACCTTGGAACATGGCTGGAACAAGGAAAATGTCGGCTCACATATCGTCAGGAACAATGAAATTTTTGATTGCGAGCAAACTGGTATTTGTGGCAGTATGGGTGCAGCTTTCAGTACCATTGAAAATAATCATATCCATGACATCTGGACCAAACGGCAATTTGACGGTGCAGAAATAGGAGGGATCAAGTTTCATGCGGCGATTGACGCTACAATTAAAAAGAATCGAATTCATAATTGTGGTCGTGGTCTGTGGCTGGATTGGATGACACAGGGTACGCGGGTGTCTTCCAATCTGTTTTATGATAATGACAGGGAAGATTTCTTTTCGGAAGTCAATCATGGCCCTTACCTCGTCGACAATAATGTCCTGTTGTCGCTACATAGTTTTAGGATTCAATCGCAGGGTGGCGCCTTTGTACACAACCTGATCGGGGGAGGAATCCATATGTGGGGGACATCAAGTCGCTTTACGCCCTATCATTTTGCACATAGTACGGCTGTTGCCGGCCTTTCAATTATCTATACAGGGGATGACAGATATTATAATAATATTTTTGTGGGGATGGGTAAAAAAGCCGGTAAAAAGGGCCAATATAAACCCGGCCTGGTGGACTATGAAAAGGCAAAACTTCCGGTATTTATACATGATAACGTGTATTACAATGGGGCTCTTTCATACAGCAAGGAGTCAGACAAAACGGAATCCCTGGCTTATGACCCTGGATTTAAGATCGTGGAAAAAGGTGATGTGGTTTATTTACACATGACCCTGGATAAGGCCTTTTTTAAACATAATGGAAAAATCATTACTACTGAATTATTGGGTAAGGCTAAGGTCCCCAACCTCCCATTTGAACAGCGGGATGGGACACCTTTGAAATTAGATAAGGATTATTTTGGGGCATTGCGTTCCGTTACGGATAATTCCGCCGGCCCATTTAACAATTTGGAGCAAGGGGAAGTAGCGCTGAAGGTGTGGTGAGATAGCGGGAAACAATAAAAATTAAGTACCTAATTCCTGGATTTCTGGCCTCGCCGGAAGGCGGGTATTCAGGGGTTTGTTTGCTATTCGAAGATAAATCCTGTTGTGTTTCACGAAAAATTATCAATATTGCAATTACTATTTAGACACTCAATGAATATCAAGTTTATGAAAACCATTCCCATTTTTTTTGAATTAATGCTGAGAAGAAGCTTTGGCATTTGCGCGTTATTAACGTTTTTAATCCTCAACGGATGCAATGAGTCAAAACCTCTGATTGACGACAATTTTGAATTTGCCAAGTCTTATAGCCAGGATTTCAAACTTAGTGTTTACATGACGGCGCATACCATTGATCGCCTGCTGGCTGTTGAAGCAGGAAGAAGGGAGGCTGTTTCGCTGATGCGCGCCAATGGCATCACTAAAGTTTATATCGAGGTGTATAGAGGTGGTCTTATTGTTTCACCTGAATTATTGGCTTTAGTGAAAGATTATTTTATTCAAAACAATTTTGAAGTGGTAGGAGGAATAGCCACAGTTCCCGGAAAAGATTTTGGAGTGAAACAGGAAGGTAAATTGGGGTGGTTCAACTGGCAGAATTCCAAAACACAGGAAGACTTGAAACAAGTGATGCTAAATGCAGCCCCGATATTTGACACATTTATTGTAGATGATTTTTTGTGTACGGGTGATACCAGCCTGGAATCCAAAGCAGCCAAAGGAGAACGAAGCTGGTCGGAGTACCGAAGACAGATGCTTACGGATTTGGCCACATCTGTTTTTATAGATCCTGCTAAATCGGTAAATCCCGACATCCACATGATCATCAAGTACCCGCAATGGTACGACCGCTTTCATATGTTTGGTTATGATGTGGAAACAGGACCGAAGCTTTTCGATGAGGTGTGGGTAGGTACCGAAACAAGGGGACAATATACGCAGCGGTATGGATTTGTGCAGCCTTATGAAGGATTCGTAAATTATCGTTGGATTTCTACCCTTGCGGGTGATAAAATTGGAGGCGCCTGGTTTGATCATGGGGATTGCGACCGATTGGATTTTATTGAGCAGGCTTATCAGTCGGTACTTGCCGGGGCCAATGAATTGGTGATCTTTAATTATGGTAGTTTTGTAAACGGTCATGCAGGGCACCACCTGTTGCGTATGGATTTCGAAAAATTAGCTGTTTTGGCTAAAGCCGTGCGTACCTCTCCTGTGCAGGGAATTGCAGCCTACAAACCTCCCCAAAGTGATGCAGGAGGAGATCTTTACATTATGGATGTGATCGGAATGCTCGGCATTCCATTGGTTCCGGTTTCCTCCTATCCTGAAAATGCACATACGATATTTCTGCCCACACAAGCCGCTACCGATCCGGCGATCGTCGCAAAAATTGAAGCTTCCCTAAAGAAAGATACACGAATCATTATGACTTCGGGATTTTTAGCAAATGTACCAAATGGTGATCAACTGATTGCCAAAGCCGGAATCTCCCGACCAATTATCAAATCACTTTCCGCAGATCAGGTACTGATTGATGACACTGTGGAGCAGCTAAGCAGACCGCTGGATATGGAAGCCGCTTACACCGTGATTGATGAGCATAATGTACTTCTGGAAGCAATTGTTGATGATACACCAGTGCCTTTTTTTAATGTAAGTGCAGATGGGCAGATTTTTGTCATCAATTCCCATACCTTCTCCGAAGCTGATTTTGAAGCAGTAGGAGAAGTGCTACTTTGCCCTCGACCGCTGGGCTTGCTGGATATCCCCAAATCATGGGCCAATACTTTGCGAAAAGCCTTCAATGAAAAGCTGAAAATGGAACTTGACGCACCAACAAGAGTAACCATGCAACCGTTAAAAAATGGAGATCTTGTACTGCACAATTACAATAAGCAAGAAGTAACTTTAAACCTAAGTGGTATAGATTTTAATGGAATTACTGATGGTTTTGAGGCGTATGAATTCGAAGTAGATAACAATGGACTTACACTCAAAATGAAACCACGATCGAGAGTTTGGTTGAGAAGAGGTACGAGCAATTGATGAGGAGGTACATTCAAACTCTATTAGCTAATAATTCAAGCCACACACAGAAAATTACCTACGTGATCCGTTAGGCAGGTCCTCAATCTAAGTTAACCAAGTCTTTTAGATACCGGATAAATTAAGGCTTCCTGTACCGAAAAATCAATAAACTCTGAACTTTCAAAGGTGACTAAATTGTAGGATCCCTGATCGTTACCCGAATTTTTGTACGATGTGGTTATTGATTGAGAATAATTCCGGATGTCTTGTCTGAGGAAATTCAATATAATCGATAATAATATCTCTGCATTATTGTCAATTTCAAATATTACGGCTCAAACGGAGATCCGCTTGAGCCGGTAAATATTATTAGCGTTACTGCCTTCTTTTAATCACTGAATTTGGAACAGCTAATTCCGGTAATCCAAGCATTTCTTTTACTTCATGGTATGGTAACTCACTAGACATCATTCTTGCTGAATTCCAAAAATCGCCTGGAACAATTACAACCCGCGCAACTCAATCATCAGTATCCGCGGCGCCTAGTAAGGCCAGATCAAATTCGGCCTCCATAAACAAGCGAACATCATCTAAAGAAAAATCAAAATTATATTGAAGTATACCATCATCGGTTAGAATGGTTTGTGGAATTTGCCTCCATATGTCGGTTGCCACCCCATCAACATCCACTACATCCCAGAGTAAATAAACCAGCGCCACATCTGAACTAAGTGTTTCGAAATCATCCGGAAAAGGAAGAAATAATTCATAGTTCGGCGCTGTGAAATTCAATTGCTCATATTCAAATACGAAACCTGATTCGCCTTTATCCCCTTTTGGTCCATCATTGCCCTGTGGTCCCATCGGACCTTCAGGCCCTACATTATCAACACTACATGACGATAACCCTGTTATCATCACTATAATCCATGCTTTTATTATCGTTTTCATAATTATTAGTTTTTTTTGCAATTACCCAATTCAATAACCAGGCCAAAAATAAAAATTATTGGTGAATATATGAATTTGATCAAAGATTCCTTGCCCAACAAATCTGAAAGATGGATTGACTTGTTTCAAAAAGCTGGATTTATAAAGGAAAACACCGGTACAATTGCTATTAAAGTAATATTGCTATACATTTACAGTAAAACGACTACTTATTATGATTGTAAAAGGAAATAGAGAAAAACCTGATCCCAAAAAAGGTATCAAGCAAGCTAAAACCGGAAGAGCTATTAGGCCAAAATTTGGCATTAAAGTTACAGGAAGGACATATTCATGGAATACGAAAATGGATAAAGTTGGTATTATTCGGGAGGGATTACCTTATGCTTCAATCGAAGTTGTGAGTGCAAACGCGAATCTTCCTGTAAGCCGTATGCTACATTTATTTGGAGTTCGCCAAACAACATATAATAAAAAGAAAAAGGCAGAAGACCTTATGAGTGGCCGTGATAGTGAAATTGTACTTACACTATCAGAGCTTTTGCAATTTGGCGCCCAGGTTTTCAACGATGAGAAAGAGAAATTTCAACGTTGGCTCAAAAAACCTAATATCTCATTAGGAAGTGTGACACCGGAAAGTCTGTTTGATTCTGTAACCGGGATTCAGGAAGTCAGGAATTGCCTAAACAGGTTGGAATACGGAAACTTTGCGTAGTGATAGTATTCAGAATTGAAAGAGAAGAACATCTTGAAACTACCTTGACTGGTATCGGTGCAGCGTTAAGCGAAGGAAACCGATGGAACGGGCTTCAGACTTTTCTTGTATACACGGCTCAATCCCGTGCATTGGCCACTTTAGAAGTTGCGGTTCATTTGGACCTTAGTGAAGATTTACCAACAGACCGGAATTATGTTGAAATAGATATACCAGATGAAATTAAAATCATTGAGCTGTCAAATGATGAACTTCCTGATAATTGGGATGATAAGCCACCATCTCTTGAAACTCAATATATTGGTGATGATTTCGTGAAAAGCAAAGAAGCCGCAGTGCTAAAAGTACCAAGCAGTATTGTTCCAGGTGAGTTTAATTATTTGATCAATCCAAGCCACCCGGATTCAGACAAAATTAAAGTAATTTCAACAAAACTTTTAATTTTTGACGCCAGACTAAACATTTAATAAGGTGAAAAATGATTATTTGCTTGGCGAAAACTACCTGAAAGATTTAAAAACTTATCTTGTTAGCCAGGGATTCATCATTAATTTCTGAGATACTTTTCTTTGGTACTTCTTGAACTTTTCTCTTTTTCTTCCTAAACTCAAAATCTTTAAATAAAAAATCCCAATCTAAAGACCAGGTTTTTTTATGTCCGAAAAGTTCATGACAGTTTAGTAGATTTACTAAATATTGTTAGTAGATCTACTAAATTTTATAGTGCCAGCTCTAAAAATCAAAAACACCTGGCTGTAACTGGTGAAACCAAAGATGGCATCGATACGGTGAAAAAGTATGCAGACCGATTTGATGTGGTAATCATCGACTCTTGGCAAAAACTTGGATTACCCAACACGGATTTCGACCGACTTCGCCAGGAGCACCCCAAAACTATATGGGTAGTGATCTTCCAGCTTAATGCCGATGGTGGCATGCGAAACGGTGTAGCGGCAGAGTTTGATGCTCCTGTAGTGCTCAAAGCTTTAAACGTGGACAACACGGTCAAAAACAACTATGTTATGACTGAGAAAAATCGAGGGAATACGATTGATAAAAAGTATATGATTGTTGATAAGGAGGTGAAGGACTTGTTTGAAGAAAGTGAATGATTTATTGTTTATTCAAAGAGTTTGTCCTTTTGTTTTGAAACGTTTCTCATAAATCGTTTTATCGATTTCTTTAAATACCAGTTACAGTTTGTCATTATCATGCCACCTGCATATTCAATTACAAACCATTTGCCTTTTTTGAAGCCATAAACTATTAATGATACAATACCAATACCAATCATTACAACTGAAATAATTAATATTATTTCTTTAACATCTCGACTTTGTTCTTGAGCTATTAGAAAACCTATAATTCCGAATATAAACGCTGGAATTATCAGTATGAATCTATAGATTGGATTGTCAACATAATAGCTTATACCGGTGATTTCTCGTAAATCAATAGATTTTTCTCCGTTATAATAAGTTATTTTGCCTTTGTAATTTTTGTCAAACAACTTCCCTCTTTGGTAAACTCTTTTATTTGAACAAAAAATAACAGACTTACTAAAAGTTTCTTGAACAAAAAGCGAGCTAATAAATCCACTACCTAATGTATCAATCAAGACTTCATTTTCATCATGAAATATTTTATGTCTCTTAACAATATGCCTTTGTTCATCAGCATCATTTATTTGTTCTTCCATAATTGTAGAGCTATCAGAAATAAATTCTTCATTATTATCAGATTTATTAGTAACATTTATTAATGTCTGTGATATTTTTTGCTCTACTCCACAGAATTTACAAAAGACAGCTTCGTCTTTTATTTGTTTACCACAATCTTTGCAATACATAATGATAATTTAAATTCTTACATAGTGTAATCTAAGATTTCAATGTACCTATAAAAATAAATCTGATTTATGATTATACTTAGATATTCATAAATACTTGAATACTACCAATATTATTTAACTGTCATTGTTTGAGTATAATACTCATTATTATCGATATAAAAAATAAACTCATAAGTTCCTTGCCTCCATTCTCCTTGTTTATGACCCCATCCTTTAATATATCTAAATTTATTTACACCTTTATTTAGATGAAATCTTTCCTTAATAATTTCGTTATTTCTGATTCTATCATCAGAGCGACTAAATTTTTCTATAAAACCAGAAGGATTCTTACTTTTATAGGATATTTCAACTTCATTATCTTCAGTTGAAATTATCCTTATTCTTGGTTCAATGTATGTTAGTTCTTTATGATCATGAATCGTAGCATATCTATAATTACTTAAATTTTTAAAATCTACCTCTATTATGTAATACTTTATTCCCTTTTCAGAAAACTTTTGAAGGGCTTTGTCAACAAATTCTCCTTTCGGATATTTTGATATGTAATTCTTAAAATGGATTATGGTATTAGTATAAACTGCTTTTTCCCATGTCAGGATTTCTTCTTTAATATCTTTAGAATACTTTCCTTCCGGGTATTTAAATAAATAGTTTTCGTACGATTGTATTGTATTAATTCTTTCAGCATTTTTCCATTCATAATTTTCTTCTGCTTTTTCTAAATATTTGCCATTTGGATATTCGGTTAAATAATTTTTATAGGATTCTAATGTACCGTATACGAAAGCATTTCTCCATACTTCATATTCTAATTTTTCTTTTGCTTCTTTTATATGTACACCAGTTGGGTATTTTTTAATATAATCTTCAATTGGGCCAAAATGAATTGCATATCTCCAATTAACTTCCTCCTTGCCAAATATAATTGTTCTTATTAATCCAACTTCATTCAAAGTCGCTTCCGTCGCAATAGAAATTATAAGTACTGTCGAGAAAAACAGCCATAGATTTGTTCTTTTTTGCTTTTTTTTGTTTGCTCTATATTTGCTAAGTGTTTTACTTGGTTTTGAAATTATATTACCTTCTTTATTATAAGACATCCAATTTTGCCCCTCTTTAACTGCAATCTCTCCATTATCAAATAATTTAATATGCTTAAATTTAACAGGTATAATAATGGTGCCTTCTTCATTAACCACTCCCCACCTTTCATCGTAATTTTGGATAAGAGCTATTCCCTCTTTATAATTATGTATACTGGTGTCCGGTTAAATCAGGATATCAATTTAATCATTCTTAGAATAATACAAATTAGGACGAGATTTTGAAAAATCCCGTCCTATGGTTAATGTTGTAATCTCTATAAAACAACAAAACC
>SDBV01001993.1_pt1 | contig 30616 bp, 21 predicted proteins | sample 2277081 | NCBI WGS metagenome assembly SDBV01 (sample SAMN10402039, study PRJNA504765) | marine sediment metagenome | isolation source: marine sediment core GS10_PC15, 223 cmbsf | place: Arctic Ocean: Southern Knipovich Ridge | collected 2010 | reverse complement strand
TTGATTCAATAGTACTAAGTTGTTTTATTACAATCTCATCAACAGTTTCAAAATCAAGATCATTCGAAAAATCTTGGTTCGAATAATCATCTTGTTTGTTCGATATAAGAGATATTTTTTTAGCTTGGAGGCACTCTGTTAATATTTCTTTAATATAATTTACTTCTTCATAAGAAGCATCAGTATCAATTGTAACACGAGCATAGGTGTTTGTCACGATGTATTTTTCTGGATCACTAAGCAACTCAGTCAATAATAATGTTCTATATTTTGGAGCATCAGGCCAATTTCTAAATTCAGGCATTTCATCCCATTCTAATAACATCATTCCTCGATCATCATCCCATGCATCTGCAAAATTATGTGGGAAGGTGTTACCAATGTATACAATATTCTCTTTGACTTGACGCTTATGAAAATGACCTGAAAAAACAAAATCGGGACCTGCAAAATCTTCAAGTTTAAATGTGCCAGTATCTGGCATATTAACCATTGCATTCATTTTAAAATGAGGAAGCTCTAAGTGACCAAAAACATATTTGCTTTTAAGATTTTTGATTTTCTTCCACTCACCTTCAATTAGCCATGGCAAAATTATCACTTCTCCTAATGTTAATGGTTTATCAATCATAACAATATTTGGAAATAGTCTACCAAACTCAATACTATTCAATGTTCTTTTTTCTTTATAGAATAAATCATGGTTTCCTAATATGAAAAATATCTTTTCGAAATTATCGTTAAGCTTTTGTAATGCTTTTAAATTGTAATTCATTGTTGATATATTAAGAGTATATCGATAATGATTCCAATCTCCTAAAAATATGCACGTTTCAGCATCAAACTCTTTAGCTTGTTCGATAAACCAATCAATAAATTTTAAACAATCTTTGTTATGTTCTCGCTCGTTATTTCTTAATCCAAAATGAATATCAGTAAAACAAGCTACCTTTTTAAATAAGTTCATTTTTTCTTTACTTTAGTAGTAGCTGCCTTATCTTGTTTAGCTAATTTTATTTTCATTTCTTGTTCATAATCATATTGTTTATTAAATGATGGAATCTCACCTTGTTCAATTAGTAAGTTATCTCGTATATTTTGATTTCTTTTTTCAATCTTCAATGCACCCAAAAATGAATTATACATAATAGTAGTATAATAGGCAAATGGGTTATTTGATTTGCTCTCATTAAAAAATAATCCAATATTTGATAAGTTTACGAGAGCTTGACCTTTCATTTCATCGAGATAAGTATATCCAGACCAATTAGGTTTTTGTCCATAACGATTTACTAATTTAAGATACATCTTTGCTAAACGATTGTTTATCATACCATGATCGATTCGAAAGTAACCATTGTCTAATCCACCGTACCAATGAGATTTTCCAACTTCAACGATTCTTCCTTCTCTAATTATGTAATGTATAAATGGAGGGAAAGGACATTTTGCTCGTTTGTCTGCTTCGGTCTTTGGATTATTCTTTCGACCTGCCTCTAAAGGAATGTGTTCAAAAGTCATAACTCGAAACACAACATCTTCTATTTCAATATCTGCTAAAAATTCATTGATATTGATATTTTCTGGTTTCACTCCTTCAAGGAGACTATTTCTAGCAGTTATATCTTTGATTCGAGCAGCTCTAGCAAGTTTGCCGTCTGCTTGTTTTTCAATATCTCGTATATCTTCTTTGGAATTTACTATGATGTCATAATTTTCATATTTGTCTTGTATAAAATATGAATATGATTTTTTTGATTCATTGATTTCGTATAAAAGTTCTTTGTTTGATAAAAATTTGATTTTAGATCTGGCCATATGTTCCTCTATTTGATTTTATTATAGTACAAAACAACACTATAGTCAATATACTCAAGTATTTACCGAAGAATTAAGTGCATACTTAAATGAACAATGATAAATATTACTATAGGAAAACAATATGGCTGTTAATAAAGTAGACGGATTAGAAGTGGGCAGAGTACTTAATGGTTTTGGAAGAACCGTTGGGTTTGCTTCTGGTGCAGCGCCGCTAACAGGAGCACCAATAATTGGAGTTACTCAAGAATTACTTGGAGAACTTAGAGGGCAGGATCCAAGGACTGTAGCTACCACTGCCGGAACCCAACCGTTTATATCAAATCCAGGATTTGAAGATCGTCGAATTAGATTGCGCCCAATGAGCGCAAATGCTAATGATCTTATTTTTGGTAATGTTGATGGTAATAATGCACGTGATAATATTTTATCTCCATTGCATCCAAAATCTGGTAAAACAAATGGATTGATTTTTCCTTATACCCCAATGGTTACATATCAATATCAAGCAGATTGGTCTCCTCAAGCATTAATTCATACTAATTATGAAGTGCAAACATATGCAAGATCATATCCAACTGAAATTACTGTAAATGGTTTGTTTACAGCACAAAATCAAGAAGAAGCAAGATATGCATTAGCAGCAATTCATTTTTTCAGAACAGTAACTAAAATGTATTTTGGGCAGACTGGATCTCCAGTCTTTGATCAATTTGGAGCTCAAGGTTTTTCAACTCCTGTTTCTCCTGGCACTCCGCCGCCTGTCTTGTTATTTTCTGGATATGGTGAAGGAATGTTTAATGATATTCCAGTTGTGGTAAAAATGTTTCAACATGAATTACTTAATGATACAGATTACGTTCCAGTTACATTTCAAAAAAATAAAACAGCCTGGGTCCCAGCAGCATTTAATATTATCATTACCCTAGGAATTCAACTTAATCTACGACGAACAAGAGAAGAATTTAATCTTGATAAATTTAGAACAGGCGAATTATTAGGAGATAAAGGGGATTCTCAACGTGGCAGAGGAGGTTGGTTATAATGGTAGTTGGATTAAGAAAATCATCACCATATTTTGATACTCCAATTAATCTATTCTATAGAGATTTTTTATCATTTAGAGAAATTACTAAATCTGATGATGATGACCTAATAGTAATTGAAGACAAATATGTAGAACGTCCAGATATATTGAGTTTTGACTTATATGGTACTACACGATATTGGTGGGTATTTATGATTCGAAATATGGATATAATTAAAGATCCAATTTTTGATATGCAAGCTGGAACTGAAATTTTTGTTCCTAAAAAAGACACACTTGAAAGAGAAGTTGGATAATGATATGATACCAACTACTTCACAAACTCAGGCAGCTCGTGATTTACTTCAAGCATCAGACTTAGCAGCAACTCAACGAGGAAACAAAATAACAGTAGTTGATCAATTTGGCTCAAGTGATTCAAGTACTGTTTCTGAATTAATTGGTAAATTTGGAGCATTAAAAAATCTGCAACAACCACCAGCATTGATTCCAACACGAAATAGTTTAAATAAATTTCAATCTTGGACTTATAAATTTAGTTTTTATATTTGTAAAGTTGATGCTTTAGTTGGCGACCCACGAATAAGTCAAAAAATTATTTTTGCAGCGTCGGGAGAGACAAATCTTTTTACTATAAAAAATATGGAAATCAAAAGTGTTATAGCTCCAGGCTGGAGAGCTAAAAATTTCTTGATCAATCAATTTGAATTTGAGATATTTGAACCGCGAGGCGGGGCACTTTTTTATGAAGCAATTTTAGAAGCAGCAAATTTATTATCAATTGACAATTATATAAATGCTCCATTTTATTTAGAACTGTCTTGGGTTGGTTACGACAATGATGGAATACCACTTGTTATAGACGATGCAGAAGTTAGACCAAAAATATGGGCTTTAAAAATTGTTGATATTAAATCTACGTTAAGTGCTGAAGGTAGTGTTTATCGTTTAAAGGCTATTGAATTTGAAAGTTGGACATCAGCAAATAAATGGCTTATACTTGATCATCATTTATCAATTGAAGCAAGTACGGTTGGTGAATTTTTTAATGGGTTGGAAACAGAACTCAATAAGTCAGAGGAACAAAGCGGTATATGGAGAATGTACCCAGACAAATTTGTCATTAAAGTTGCTGATGAAATAAAAGGAATCAAGCTCAAAGAAACGAATGCGACAGAAGGTCCTCAACGAATGAATTCAATGTCGATTTTTATTCAGAATCGTACGATTGTTACAATTCCCCGAGGGTATGACATAAATGAAATATTAAATGATCTTATGGTTGCAAGTGAAGATTGGGTTCGAGAAGCTATGTCTGATGGAGATATTAATACTATCAATTCGGGGGAAAAAATATCAAAAAATAAAAATAAAAGAATATGGATGTTGTCATCAAACATTGAAATAAAAGAATATGACCCAGCGGTAAATGATTATAGCAAGATTATCACATATAATGTAAGTACGTACTACACTACTAGAGCAAATATTGATCCTGGACAATTAAATAAAACTGAAGAGGAAATTCAAACAAATGACAAACAACTTTTGCAGGAAAGAAGCATCGGCAAAATTTATGAATATTTATATACTGGACAAAATACTGAAGTTCTAAATCTTGAAATTGATTTTAATTTTATGTGGACTACTAACATACCTTTATATGCTGGTTTACAACAAGTTCGTAGTATAGATGAAGGAAGGGTAATATCGCAACAAGATCAAAATTTTCAAAAAACATTAGCTCAAAAATATCAAGCTTTGAACAAAAAATTTCAAGCTCTTGGACAATTTTTACCTGGTGAAAGACCGGGGCTTGAACAAAATCTTACTAGTCAATTAAATGAAGTAGCAAGGGAACTTGATAAAGTTCGAGAACAAAGAGAATCCTTACAAGAAATAAACAACCAAGTATTAATAGACATCAGTAAAGACAGAGAAAAATTATTTGCAAGTACAGTCCTCGAAGATCTTGGGCGTAAGGATTCATCGAAAGCAGTACCATTACCAATTCCAGTACCATATACGTCGGATGGTACTAGACCAGATACGCAATCCAGAGGCATAATGGAAGGAAGTCATAGACCATTTAGATCGATTGCAGCAAGTGTTCTAAATCAAATTTTTTATACTTCAGCAGAATTAATGCAAATTGATTTAGAAATAAGAGGAGATCCTTCATGGTTGGGTAAGTCGGGAGTTGAACAACGTTTAGATGAATCATTATTTCAACCAATTGTTATAGAAGACACATTAGCAGATAGAACAGGAAGAGAGGACATTCTCTTTGTATTAGAAATGAAATTTTCTAGATTTGAAAATGCTGAAACTGGACTCCTTGATTTTACTGATAACCCACAGCAATCTGAAGTTATAGTTAGTGGAGTTTATCAATGCGTTGAATTAACATCTAGGTTTCAAGAAGGAGTGTTTACTCAAGTTTTACATGCAATTAAAGATACCGAAATAACTCGGTTGAGAAATTTACAAGTATTAAAGAATAAATTAAAATGAGCCTTTCTCACGTAAGAACGTTAGATTCACCTGCTGGATATTCTGGAGAACCAGAATATGGGCGACGAACCTTAAGTTCAAAAGTTTATGTAGGCAAAATAAAAGATAATCGTGATGTCCTGTCAATGGGAAGATTGAAGGTTTGGATTCGTGAATTGGATCCAGATGAATCTCATGAAGCAGGATGGCAAACTGTATCATATTGTTCTCCGTTTGCTGGTGCAACCCCTGTACGAAATCGTACTGGTGAAATATCAGGAACATCAAATACATTTAAAGATACTCAAAAAACTTATGGATGGTGGGGAGTGCCACCTGATCTAGATAATTTAGTTTTATGTGTATTTGCTGATGGCCAACAGTCACAAGGTTTTTGGATTGGATGTGTTTTTCAAGAACAAATGAATCAAATGGTTCCGGCTATTGGGACTGATGATAACAAAGAACCAAAGGCTGAATATAATAGAGCTGATCCTAAAGCTGCTGGCGTTGAAGGAGTAGATCGAGCACCAGATAGACCGGAACATACAACATTAAAAGAAGGATTGCGAACACAAGGATTATTAATTGTAGATGGCAAAATTGATTTTGATCGTGGATTAGCAACAGCTTCATCAAAAAGAAAAAGAGATCATGGAACAGATGATCAAAAATCTAATTTTACAACTCACAGAGATCAGCCAGCAAAAGTGTATGGCTTTTTGTCACCTGGTGGAACACAATTTGTATTTGATGATTTAGCAGGTAGCGAGTATGTCCGTTTAAGAACTAAAACGGGAACAGGAATTACAATTCATGAAGGCACTGGTTTTGTCTACTTGATTAATAAAGATGGATCTGCATGGGTTGAGTTAGCAGCAGATGGTAATATTGACGTATGGTCAAATGTATCTGTAAATGTAAGAGCAACGCAAGATATAAATTTGAGAGCTGATAGAGATATCAATATAGAATCTGGTAGAAATATAAACATAAAAGCTGTTGGTGAAATATCTCCAGGTAATATTAAAATTCAATCCATTGGAGATATGGATACTACCGTTGGAGGAACCTCAAAAATTAATGTAAACCAAAATCATCATGTAAAAGTCGGAGTAGATATTTTTGAAGAAAGTATAAACAGAAATATTAGATCAACTAGTTCTATGAGAATTCAGTCAGCTGATTATTCTCAAAATGCTACATCATTTGATGGACAATTAGGTTCACATAATTTAACAGTAAATGAAATGACATTGAATGTAAGTGGAAATAGAATTACAAATGTTGGCGGCAATGAAGCTAAGTTTACATTTGGAGGTTTCAGTTGGGCAAATCCTGCTGTTCATATGGTCTTAGATGATCCTGGCGGCGGCGGCGCGGTCAATTTTGGAAGTGCAACAAGTCCAGAAAATGTACAGTTAGCAGTGGTACCAATAACAAATCAAAAAATAAATATAAATTTTAATGCAAATACAAAAACATATACTGAAGAGAAAAAAACTACTGTAGTAACTCGTTTTACTACACATGAACCATTCCCAGATCATATTAGAAGAGCTGCGGCATTAGAAATTCCAACAAAGATTAAAACTGGAACCACTGGATTGAAAAAAGGATCAACATCAAAATTTGATATTAAGCCTCTTAACGTAAATGGATCATTAATTCCAGGCGGTGACATTGGAGAATATATAGGAAGTGGTTATCTTAGTAGCGGTTTCCCATTGTATGATTTAGCAGGCCCTGTTGCATTAGTATCGGCAGGTAGTTTGAGTGCTATTGGAACTCCAGGTCTTGATTTGATTATTCAAAAAGAAGGATTTTTAGCTTTCGTACAACCAGATGTAGGTGGTGGCGCGAGTATTATTGGTTATAGCCATACTCTTACTCGTAATGAATTAAAAACTGGTTTGATTAATATAGATGGGATCAATTTTAAAATTGCTGACGGTCTGTCAGAAATTGATGCAACAGCACTATTAAATCAAGATATAGCAGGTCGATTTGCACCTGTTATTGACCAAAATGTTATTGTAGATTTAACACAAAATCAAAAAGATGCGCTAGTTTCTTTTACTTATAATGTGGGTCCGACGAACTTTAAAAATAGTACGTTACTTAAAAAATTAAATACTGGAGATTATGCATCAGTATCAGATGAAATGATGCGTTGGACTTTTGCGACAGATCCAGCAACTGGTGTCAAAAAACAATTTAACGGATTAATAATACGACGTCAAGCGGAGGCTGATTTATTTAGCTCGTAAATATGAAAAATCGGCAGAAGAGCGAAGCTTCTTAATGCTGTGACTGATCTCGTAGAATGGGATGTTACAACCACCGTAGAATGAACTTAACTTTATCTTCTTCAGTTTTGAATCCTAATTTTTGGTTATTCCAATCAATGTGATATTTATATCCCTGCCCATTAAAAAACTGATCCCAAGACACGTTAGTGAATGGATCCCCACCTAAATTAACTAGGCCTAGATCAATATGAAATGGATATACGTCACGCCAGGTAGTATCATCCCAAGTCATAACCACCTCAAGATGAATCTAACTTTGTCTTCTTCCTTATCAAAGAAAAACTGTCCAGGATTGCCAGGGGACCAACCCCAACTTCCAGTTTTATTTTCTTGAATCCATCTAGTAGTTTCTGCCCAATTACCTTCGCCATGATGGGTTCTGTGAGTAAACTGGACTGAATGTTTCATGACCCATCCATGACGGGTTTTATAAGTAGAATGTTTCATCCCCACCTCAGAACAAACAAAACTTTATCTTCGTTGCTACCAAATTTTACAGATAGATACCAATCAGCTTGAGAACCTTGAGCAGCGCCAAATCCCCAATCGCAAAAAAAGTCTTCTGAGAGATTTTCGTTACACCATCCTTCAATTTCTTGTTGCCAGTCACTAAGTTGTTTTTCCGTCATCGCATCGCCTGGCCCAATACTGATCCATTCGTCTCGGGGTTCAACTTTTTCATCGCAGTTGCGAATGCCCGTTATCATCTTACGAACCAATCCGGGCTGTCATTGACCGTAATCCTGTAGACCGTCGATTGCATCAAGATCGAAATCGTTCCTCTGAAGTGGCTGCCTTTCTTGAACTTAAACTCTCGAACCACTTGATACATTCCAGGCCTCACCCACTTATTCCTGTACATTGCCTTTTTGATGAGGACCGTACCGAGGACTTTGCGTGGCGCTTCGCCTACAGCTTCAATCGTCCGACCGTTCCGACGATCCTCTTTGAGGTAAAAAGCGCCACCGCATCTTTTATGGTATACTCCGTTACGGAGCAATTTCCTACGAGGCTTCTGAGCGAGGATTTCATGTCCGCATTTCTTGCAGCTATATACCAACTTTGCTTTGTTGGCAACATGCTCGTTCATCCAATCGCTCTTATGACAACGGTCAGCCGGGACACCCAGCTTGGCCATTACCATTTGCCACTCCCAGCCATGCGACTTAGTACGCGGGCCATTGAGGTCCCAAATGTGCCGTTGGATTAGATGGGCTACCTCATGCAGCAGGGTCTGTCTGTGCTCTTCTTTGCGCCCTTCTGCATCGACCAACAGACCTTCGTGCAGTTCAATCTCCCTCTTGCGAGGACTGTATTGACCAACACGCGTCGTTGTGTCGTTAATGACCACTTTATAGGCCTTGAGGACATTGTCGTTAATGAGAACGTCCTTGCGATCTACAAAATACGCCAGCGCCGCTGTTGCATTTCCCAGTTCGCCGTGCTTCTCAAGGTAGTCAAAAAGCTTCATCTTTGGTCTCCTCACTGTCCATACATTATAACATCAATCCTCAAAAAGTCAATAGCTAAACTAAAAATAACAGTTAATTTAAACCATTAAGAATAAATATAATTGCAGCAACCCCTTGATTTCATTGAGCTTTTTACGTTAGGAGATAAAAATAACCGCTTAATCTCTAGCGCTCAGGAGTAACCTTATTCGGAGCCGGTCTTTTTATGCTTAATTTTACGGGTATATAGCTTTGGGGATTTGGTCTTCTGAGGGCGGTACTGCGGATCAGCTAGATTAGCCGCTACAGGATTGTGGACTTTAGGACCCTTTGGCTCAGGGAATGGCTTCGGGGTCGTGGGCGGGATCTCCTGTAAAGGATGAATGGGTTTGGGCCTTTTGCGATCTGTCGCCTGGCCGGAGACCCAGGACCATTTATTTCGTCTCGTCATAATAGTTATTATAGCTTCAATCCTTTAAAATGTCAAGCCCACCTCAATGCAAATAATATGCTATCGCTTTCATTTGGAAAGCAGAATCCTAGCTCCCCTACTTCAAGGGCAATCCCATGCTGGAAGGTGCTGAATGCAATGGAGAAGGTGCTGAATGCAATATCCTGATGACATAACCACCTGGTGGCTTCTAGTTGGATGTTTATGTCAATCCAGATAACATATTTCTTAACCATGTCAAGCCCACCTTAAGCCAAATTTAACCATACTTTCTTCGCAGTCAAATCCAAACTTTATTGATGAATCGAGCTGACAATAATACCATTTAAAATGAATATCGTTTTCGTTAAGCCAATTAAAATATTTCTGACCAGTAGGGTCTATCCTATCCACAATGATACAGTGTAAATCATCAAGATCTAAACTATTTAACCTCCACGGCGGTTGAAGCATTTCTTCAAGCCCATCTTAATGCAAATAATAGGCGAGTGCTCTCATCATTAAATACGAAAGATACGGGCAATTGGTGACCATTCAGTTCATTCCACATTGCCCATGGCGGACCAGGGATTGAATAATACTCATAATTATTGGCTGTTAACCAACTGACTGCGTCACGATAATCTGCCCCAGAAATTTCAACTTGATAGTCAGGTATCATCTAGCCCACCGCAATCCAAATAATATTTTATCGGTCTCATTCCAAAAAACAAATTTTGTTGTTCTTTCACTGCTACCATGCTGCCAAAAATAATGTTTAATTCCTTGGATTTCCAACCACACTATAGCTAGATTTATATCCTCGTCAGGGATCGAAACTACATAAGATAGATCCATAACATCAAGCCCATCGTAACCCAAATTGTATTACATCATTTTCGTCTAAAATGCAAAATCCTAATCTATGGCCTTTATTAAAGACAATAAATTGAATTTGATGTGTTTCACACCATTGTTTTGCTGCGAAATACTTTTCAAAGCCAATGTAAACATAAGGACAAAGATTTTTCATTTCATATTATAGCACATATCAGCGAAAAGTTAACTACCTACTTTATGAAAGTAGATAAATATTAACAGGTGATGTATGGTTAAAAAAGTTCAAAAGAAATTACTGTTTAGAGGTTATTCAAGCTCCAATAACAATAAAAGTGTTTTGACTGATATTGAAGTTACGAAGCAAGATTTGATTAATCATTTCCAAACAAAAAAAGCAGAGCGAGTAATGTTTCCAACTTTTGGATCAATTATTTGGGATCGAATGTTTGATCAATTTACTCCTGGTCTTAGAGATGAAATTATTCAGGACTCAATAGAAATTATTAATAGCGATTCAAGGGTACAACTAATAGACGTTATTGTAGACGAATTTGAACATGGAATTATTTTACAAATAGAAATAGAATACAGACCATTTGGTATAGTTGAAACCTTCTCATTATCTTTCGATAGACGGGCATTTCAAGATCAAAGAATTAGCGAGGAATAGGAATAAATGGGACAAGTAATAAGACAATCAAACCTATTAGCGGCGGAGGACTGGCGCGTAGTTCACAAGGCTTTTCAGCAAGTCAACTTCACTGCATATGATTTCGATTCTATAAGGGCCGCGATGGTCGACTATATTCGATTTAATTTTCCAGAAGACTTCAATGATTGGATTGAGAGTAGTGAGTTCGTTGCATTAATTGATCTTCTAGCATATCTAGGACAATCATTGGCGTTTAGAATGGATATTAACACTAGAGAGAATTTCTTAGATACAGCTGAAAGAAAAGATAGCGTTCTCAAATTAGCTAGGATGCTTTCATATGTACCACAAAGAAATTTTCCTGCATTTGGATTGTTAAAAATTGAACAAGTGCAAACCAGTGAACCAATTTTTGATAGTGAAACACGAAACTTGTCTAATGTTCCTATTAACTGGAATGATGCAGTAAACGCAGATTGGTTTGAACAGTTCATTTTGGTCATGAACGCAGCATTTAATCCAAATAATTTATTTGGTCAACCTGTAAAAAAAGGAACAATTGGTTCAGTTCCAACAGAGCTTTACGAATTTAATAGTTTGCCAGGACTTCAAGTTGTCTTTCCATTTACTGCCACCGTATCCAGTGATACATTTGATTTTGAAGTTTTTAATGTAGATTTTATAGATAAAGGAGTTATATCAGAACAGTCACCAGACCCATTCAATTTATTTGGGATTCTTTTCCGTGATGATGGTACTGGAAACTCAAGTCCAAATACTGGATTCTTTGTTCCATTTAAACAAGGATCGCTTTCGTTCAAAGATTTTAATTACACTACTCCATTAGAAAATAGAGTTACTGATATTAATTTGAAAAATATCAATGAAACAGATGTTTGGGTCCAAGAAATTGATTCGGATGGTAAAGTAGTAAATGAATGGGAAAGAGTACCGACTGTTTCTCCAAGTTCAAATATTATTTTTAATGCAGTCGATAAAGTTCAAAGAAATATCTATACAGTATTAACAAGAGAAGATGATCAAATGTCAATCCGTTATGCTGATGGTCGTTTTGGAAATATTCCAAATGGAACATTTCGAGTATGGAATAGAGTGTCAAATGGATTGAGTTATCAAATTAGACCACAAGAAATTAGTAGTTTCTCTCTTAGCTTTGCTTATACAAATCTTCAAAACAAAGAATATCAAATGACCCTAACGTATTCGTTAGAAGAAGCTGTTTCTAATTCATCACCAACAGAGTCTATTGAGTCTGTGAAGGAGAGAGCTCCACAAGTATTTTCAACACAAGATAGAATGGTTAATGGTGAGGATTACAATGTTTTTCCATTGCAACGTTCGACACAAGCAGCTAAAGTTAAAGCAATCAACAGAACATTTAGTGGTCATAGCAGGTTTATTGACATAAATGATCCAACTGGAACTATTCAAAATTCAAATGTATTTTCAGATGATGGATTAATTTATAAAGAATTGAATACTAAGCTAGATACATTATCAATACCTACGTCTTTGACCTTTAGACAAATTATTGCCAATCATATTACTACAGCGATACAAAGTATTCCATTAAGAAATTTTAGATACTCGTTAGATGAACCTGGAATTCCTGCTAGTGAGAAAAAATTCATTCAAACAAATTTTGCGTTAACGGGAGTAAGTAGAGTTTTTTGGCAAACTGCCACGCAACTAACTAATTCAGTAACTGGATTTTTTGAACAAAATAGCTTGACTTTATCTGTTGGTGCCGGCCAATCTGATCCATTTAGTTATATAACTAAAGACGCGTTAGTAAATCTTGTTCTTGCAACGGATACTACAGATGATGGCATATTTGTTAAAATAACTACCCTTACTGGCGCTGGTAATGGATTGAATGCTGATGGTACTGGTAAAATAACAATCGATGAAAGGATTGCTGATAACGTATTCATTATTAAAGAAGTTATTCCATCATTTTCCACAACATTTACTGAAGCTGAAATTGTTCTAATTGAAGAACAACTACAATTGCAGAACACATTTGGATTAGGATTTGATTTTAAAACAAAAGATTGGTACATTATTGCAGGACAAGATATGGCGGCCACTACAACCACATTTAGCTTTGTTAACGCAAAAAATAAGACAGGATCTAACTTAGATGCCAGTTGGTTTGTTCGAGTTGAATTTGCATCGTCTGAATGGCGATTCTTTACTAGAGGAATTGATTATATTTGGGAAAGTGTAAAAGATGTTCGATTCTTTTTTAGCCGTAATTATAAAGCAGTTGATATTGAAACTGGTAATACAGTCCAAGATACAATTAGTGTTATCAAAAGTAATTTGGATTTAGATTTAAGTCTTCCGTATGACGAAGATTTATTGTGGCAAATAGATTCGGCATTTATATTTGATGATGGGTTTATTGAGCCAAGACGTGTAAAAATTACAATGCTTGATTCTGACGATGACGGCACTCCAGATAATCCATTGCTATTTGATCTAGTTGTTGGAGCAACACCTGACACTTTATATTGGGAAAACTTTACGTCTGATGATGGTTATGAAAGAAAGAAACCTATTACTATTGTAGCAGCTTTTGAAACTACTCAATCGCTCTTATTGCCATTATTAACTGTTGATGGTGATCTCGGTTTTGCAACAGATACTTTAACGTTCCATAAATTTAATGAAGAACTTGGAACTACCGTTGATGTATCATCCAGTCATGAATTTAATTTAAATGGAAGAAGAGCTATGTTCTTCCAATGGAAACATTTTGCAAGTAGAAATAATCGTATTGATCCATCTATCACTAATTTAATTGATATTTTTGTTTTAACGACTCAATATAATCTTGATTTTAGAACATGGATTAAAACAAATGGAGCAGAAACACAAAAGCCTATTCCACCTTCAACTGAATCGTTGAAAAACACATTCATTGAATTAGAGTCGTTTAAAATGATTTCTGATCAAATTATTTGGAGACCAACTAAATATCTTGTATTATTTGGTAGTCAAGCAAAAACAGAACTTCAGGCAATATTTAAAGTAGTAAAGATATTTGGTATAACAATTTCAGATAATGAAATTAAAAGTAGGATTATTAGTGCTATAGATGAATTTTTTGATTTAAACAATTGGGATTTTGGTGAAACTTTTTACTTTACTGAATTAGCAGCATTTATACATCAACGTCTTGCAAATATAATTGGGTCTATTGTATTGGTGCCACTAAATGAATCTTCTAAATTTGGAAACTTATTTCAGGTTAAAGTTGAACCCGATGAAATTGTTATATCAGGAGCAAGAGTAACTGATGTTCAAATTGTTGATAATCTAACAGAAAGTGACTTACGTATAGGATCATAATGGTACAAAAGAAACGCCGCATAATTAAAAAGTTACCAGAAACTTTACAAAATAATCAGCTTACAAAATTCTTCAATGCAACAGTTGATCATTTATTCCAACCAGAAGCTAGTGAAAAGATAGCTGGTTTTATTGGTCAAGTGCCTGCATTTAATGATGTAACGAAAGATTTTTATATTGTAGAACCAACAGCAGAAAGGGCATTTTATCAACTTGAACCAGCAATGATTAGTCGAGATGCTCTTGACGAGATTGTAGAATCATTAGTATATCCTGATTTAATTAACAAGTTAGATTTTCAAGCGGCTAATGTAACAAACCATTCAAGATTATTTGAACAAGAATATTATTCTTGGGCGCCACCTGTTAATATTGATAAATTGGTCAATTTTACTGAATACTTTTGGTTTCCAGCAGGCCCAACAGTAATTGGTTTAGTATCATCAGTAAGTGTTCCAATTGATATTCCAAATGATATTATAGGTCAAAAAAACTATACATCTGCAACTAACATCACATTTACAAATGGCATGAAAGTTCAATTTTCAGGTACAGGTTTGATTCTTGGTACTGGAACTGGAGCATTTCTTGCTAATCATGATTACATTGTAGAAGGTGTAGGTCTTTCAATTCTTTTAGTCGACACTGACCTGTTAGATTCAACTGTTACTCCATTAGAACAACCTGTATTGCTAACTGAATACATTACAATGGCGCGTGGAGCAGCTGACGAAAACCCATGGAGCAGAACCAACCATTGGTATCACAGAGATGTATTAACCTTTCAAGATCAAGGTAGTAGTATTATTGAAGTTACTGCTATTCCTTGGGACACAACTGCATGGGATTCAACTGTATGGGATGCTGGAACGGCAGAGTTACTTCCAGGTTTCCAACTTGATACTAGCAAACAAGCTAAAAGACCAATTATTGAATTTAATAGAGACATAGAATTATTTAATTCTGGAATTACATTGAGACCTGATGTTGATTTAGTTGATGCTATCAATATAAATGGATATGATGATTTAAATGGAGCAGCAATGACAACGTCAGCGCCATTTAGAACAACCACTTATACAATTGATGGTATTTTACCTACATCAGAGGATAGAGTTCTTATTACAGCAGATACAACGAATCCTACACGAAATGCCAAAATTTATGTAGTCGGTGAATTTGATACAGGTGGTGGAGTTTTTGAAGTTGTATTAACTCTTGCACTTGATGGCATTGCCGGTGACGGAACTCCAACGGTTGATGAACGAGTACAAATTACAAAAGGACTTACTAATATTGCAAAATATTATTGGTATAATGGAACCGCTTGGGTAATTGCACAACGTAAAACTATATCAAATCAAGCACCATTGTTTAATTTATATAATGACAATAAAGATTATTTAGGTAATGAATTAATTTTTCCAAATAATGATTTTGAAGGCGATGAGATCTTCAATTATAAAGTTGGAACAATTGGCAAAGTTGATACAGAATTAGGTTTCATTGTTACACATAAGAATTTTGTTCAAGTAGCAGAAATTATTTTTGAAAGCAGTATTGAAAAAAATACATATTCGTTGAATGTTGACTTAGCAGGTGAAGAAAAAATCCTTGGCTTCTATTATGCACGTCATTTAAATGCAAATGGACTACTAGAAACTTATTTGAATGGATGGTATAAATTTTCTGGTTTATCATCACAAAAGTTAGTAGATGGTCAATATACTATCCCATCAAATCTGCAAGCCAATCCAGACACAGAAGAAGTATTAGAAATTACTAGAAGTGAATTCTTAAAGCATTTTGTAAGTATTGTTGATGGGCAACTTGTAACTCCTTATAGAAATTCTGCTAGAGATCCGTCTGTTGGAACAGAAATATTACAGCATCAAGCACCATTATTAAAAACCATGCTTCTAGCATCAGAGTCAACTTTTGATGTTATGACTGCGATTCGATTTGCTGAAAAAGAATATCGACGATTTAAAAATAAGCTAATTCAAAAAACAAAAATATTTGAAGATACTGGAGTAAATGAAGCTCTGCCAAAAAGAGACTGGTTAGATGATATAATTTTGTTATTTAATGTAACAAAAGAAAGTGCCCCAGGCAAATTTACTTTTGCATTTGCTAGAGTTATTGCATCGGGTAAAAACTTTACAGATGATACGTTTATAGCAACAGCAGGTCAAACTGTGTTTACTGGTAGTAATACTGTTGACCCAGATGATGAAACGAAACACGATATTTTATATGTTTATGTTAATAATGTACTTCAACTTACTGATATCGATTATACAACTGCTGGAAACGTTGTAACTTTAACTACTCCAGCAACTCTCAATGACATTATTATATTGAGATACTATGCAAACATTATTGATACACAAAGTTTTATTCCTGCTACTGGTGCAGTTTTAGGTATCACTCCAATTTATACTCCAAGAATTTTTGTAGACGATACATATGCAACTCCAACAGTAGTAATTCAAGGACATGATGGATCTACTCATGTATTATTTGGCACGTGGAATGCTGTAGATGGGTTTAGTGAAGCAAGAGATGAAATTATTTGGGAATTTGAAAAAAGAGTGTATAACACTATACGAAGAAAATTTGTAGGTGATAAAACTATTTTCTTTAATCATGCAGATGTTTCTCCAGGTGCATTTAGAAATATTGGATATACTGTTGATGAATTCAATGACATAATTACTCCAATTTTTTCTAGATGGACTATTATCAATCAACTTAATTGGCAAGAAAATACTACGCATGATGCAGGTAATTACAAAACATGGAATTGGACTGGGACAACTTTTACGTTGCCTCTCGGTGTAGCTTTTGGAAGTTATCGCGCGATATATTATCATGTCTTTGACACTGATAGACCACATTCACATCCTTGGGAAATGCTTGGATTTGCACAAGAACCTTCGTGGTGGATAACAGAATATGGTAGTCCACCATACACTAGTCTTAATACTGCAATGTGGGTTGACCTTGAAGCTGGCAATATTGAAAATGGACCAAGAGCAGGAATTGATCTTAGGTACGCTCGACCAGGTCTGCAAACTATGCTTCCAGTTGATACTGTTGGAACATTACTTGCTCCAGATGTTGCTGGGGTCATTGTTAGTCCACCAACTACTTTACAAGCTCAGGCAAATTGGAAAATTGGAGATCGATCTCCAACAGAAACAGCATGGTATAGAAGTGAAAATGCATCGTTCATAAAATCTCAACTTGGCTACTTAATGAAACCTGCACAATTCATTGAATTAACTTGGGATACCGAAGATATAGTGTTAGGTGTGGCAGATACGTCACAGGTAATTTCTCAAACTACATTTGATAGAAGACCACATAAAGAATTATTTGTTCATGGGGAAACAATTGATAAAGGATTGGTAACTGAAGCAGTTATTTTTAAAGCCGGCATCCAACAATGGGTAACTAATATATTACAAAGTACTAGTAAAGATATTAAACTTAATTTTGGTGACAAAATACGAGCACTAGAAGTAATATTAGGATGGAAAGGTGCAGGATTCTTAAAAGGATCAAATTTACGATTTACAGTTGACAGATTTTCTCCAACATCAACTCAGCTTACAGATAAAACATTTCTTCAATCTGATGATTTTGATTTGATATTATATACTTCTCCTCCAATTAAAGAATCATTTTATGGAGGTGTATTAATTGAATGGGATGGTACTAATTATGTTGTATTTGGATACGACGTATTAGAACCAACTTTTACTATAATTCCAAGCGATCCCGATGGACGAAGTGTAGCTATTACAGTTACTGATGTTACAGTACTTGAATTTAGAGATGCTTTAGACACAACTGAAGAAGTGGGATATGGTACTGCATTTGATTCAAGACAGGCAATTTATGATTTTCTAATCTCATATCAACGTTACCTAGAAACACAAGGATTTGTATTTGATAGATATGATCACCTAACTAATGAATTGGCTAACTGGAGACTTGCTGGAAAAGAATATTTATTTTGGAGCCAAGATTCATTGTCTATTGGTAGCTTTATTACTTTGTCACCTATTGCAGATTTAGTAAAATTTCAACAAAAACAAGGATTTATTGAAAATGTTGAGGAAATTATTTCTGGTACGTATTCATTATTAGATAGAGAAGGGTTTCCAATTAGACCATCAGACGTTGAGACTGTTAGAGCTGATGCTGAGCTACAAATTGTTCCACAAAATGATCAAGGTATATTTGGATTACGATTAAATGTTAAAGAATTAGAACATGCAATTTTCGTTCAAAATTTAACTAGGTTCAATGATACTATCTATACTCCATTATTAAATTTAAGACAGCCACGTTTATTTGTTAATGGAAAAAGAACCACTTGTTGGACTGGAAGATTAGATGCTCCTGGATTTATTGTTGATAATATTACAGCAAAAGACATAGTTCCAAACTTTGAAAAAACTGCAGAAGATTTTCGTAATTATCACAGTATTGAAAATCCATCAGAAAATGATGCAATTACAGATACAGCAAGACATCTTATTGGATACGAACGAAGAGATTATTTAGAAAATTTGGTGGTTGACAGAGATGTGCAATATGAATTCTATCAAGGATTCATCCATCAAAAAGGATCACCAAATGCATTCACAAAACTACTTAGAAATAATACAATTTCAGACGCTGATTCTGTACTCTTTTTTGAAGAGTGGGGTATTAGAATTGGAGAATATGGTGGTTTAGATATTCAACCACCAATTGAAGTTCTATTACGACAAAACGAAATTAAGAGTGATCCACAAGTATTAATATTATCAAAAGGGTTGGTTGGTGATAGTAAAACAGATAATTTAATTAATATATTTCCAAACGATGAACGATTTATTTTGCGTCCTGAAGATGATGACGATAGAAATTTTGATACTCGAACAATAAATGTAGTTGGTCCTGATGACTTAGCAAATGCAGGCTTTCTAAAATTAGGAGATACTGATTTTATACATGTTAATGTTAGTGCGTTGTTTGATAGTACTGAAGATATTTTTGATGCTTCTCTTTTAAAGACAGTATGGTTTGCAAAAGACGATAATAATTCTTGGAATGTTAGAGTCCTTAGAGATACCAAAGCAAAAGTTAAAACAAGTCCAGATATTTCAGATCCAGAACAAACGGTAATCACTTCAACCAATGGTATAATTATTGATTCAATAATTACTGAGAAGGACATTGTTGTAATTCGTACTGTACTTGGAACTGATATTTCCGTAGATGGTACTCATCGAATTGTTAGTAATTCGTTAGTTTCGACTACATTCAATATTGCTTTAAAAACGGAAACAGCTAGTACAACTGATGGAACTTTATATTATTGGGATGAAATAAGATTTCCAAATATTGACTTGCAAACAGCAACAGATTTTGCAGCAGGCGAAGTAATTTATTTTGATGATGATAATGCTGGCACTGGATGGAAAGTAGCTCGACTTAATGAAGCGGTCAGTGATTGGAATATTTTTCGAGAAGAAGAAGCATTAGTTGATCCTAAAAAATTAAGAAATTCAGTAATTTATGATCGTCGAATAAATCAAATTTTGACTACTCTAACTTTATTTGATCCATTTAAAGGAGTTATCCCAGGAATTGCTGATGCTGAAATTGCATTCAAATTAGAACAAGATCCTGCAAATTACACAAATGGTCCAGAATCAGAAACATTTGATCCTGATTTTGCATGGGGCAACAATCAAGTTGACAGAATATGGTGGGATTTAAGTGCTGTAAGATATCTTTGGTATGAACAAGGCGACATTGGGTATCGATATAATAATTGGGGTAAATTATTTCCAGGGACATCAATTGATATTTATGAATGGGTTCGTTCTCCAGTTACTCCTGAAGCTTGGGAAAACTTTATTTTAGAAGCTCGAAAAGAAAAAGATTTTGAACCATCAGGAACGGTCAAAGACATTGATGACGTGGATGGACCACATTGGGTTGAAAGAGAAGAATTTGATTCGAAAAGTGGTCTTCTTAAAACTTTTTATTATTTCTGGGTTCAAAATAAAGACTCTATTCCATTAGCTGAATTTAGAAACATTTCATCAATTGAAATTGCAAAAATAATTAGTGATCCAATAGGAGAAAATGTTGCATGGTTTGCTGGTATTAGAACAGATTCTGTCTTACTTGCAAATTTCCAAAAAAGTTTGTCAAATAATGATAGTGTTCTTCAAATTAACTTTAGAAAAACAACCAGTGAATTACCAATTCATAGACAATTTGATTTTCTCAGAGAAAATGATACCAGATCTACTATTAGAGATAGAAACTGGAATAAGATGAGAGATAGTCTAGTTGGCTTCGACGACTTGGATAAAGAAATTCCTGATCCAAACTTGAATATAACATCTGGTCTTGGTAATTTTTATAGACCACGCCAAACTTGGTTTATTAATCGATTGACCGCGAGAGAACTTTTCATTATTAAACTCAATGCATTTTTAACAACCATAGCTGTAGTAGACGATGTTACAGGCTTTGATGATGAACTAGATAATGCTGAAGTAATTACTTTTATAGATACAGTAATAACAAGTACCGTTAATAATCCAATTATTACTATTGGTGATCAAATGACTATCAATTCAGATATCATTACGTTTACTGGAATAACTGCTATTGCTGCAACTAATGATATAAACAACCAACAAACTGGTGATATTGAAGCTACACTTCTTATTTCTGGATTAAATAACACCATTGAATTAAGAAGTGCTGGGGGATTTACAATATTTTTAAATAATGTTTTAGGAACTCCAGTACAAGATATTGGATTTAGTCCAACTTTTCTTATTGGTGACGCTCCAAAAATAACTGTTGCAACTAGAGCAGTTAGAGATGTAACGGTTGTGGCTCCAAATGAAAAAGTTTTGGTAACAGCAGATGAGGAGTTGAGAGGATTATCAACTCTTTGGAAATTTACTGGCTTAACTGGAAATGATACTTGGGAACTCTTAAAAGTACAAAGTTTTAGAACTACTGATTATTGGAAATTCATTGATTGGTTTCTTACTGGATTTGATTCATCAATACTGCAAAATATAGATAGAACTGTAGCATCTGTAGCAGCTAGAAATGCATTAACAGGTGTAGTAACCGGTGAAATTGTAAAGGTTGAGAATGATGGATCAGGTAAATTTGCTATTTTTCAACTACAGTCTGATGGAAGTTGGTTAACAATTGTTGAAGAAGATCGAACAATTGAATTTCTTGATACGTTATATGATTTATCAAGTAATAGTGTTGGCTTTGACAATCAATTGTTTGACGTTGGATTATTTGATGATGTTCCAAATCAAGAATTTAGAGAAATAATGAATGGACTACGTCTAGATATTCTAGTTGGAACAAATCTAATACAACAAAATCTCTTATTCTTTTCCATGATAAATTATGTTCACACAGAACAAAATATGGTTGATTGGATTTTCAAAAGTTCTTATATTTCAATTCAAACTGTGGGTGAGAAGATTTCACAGTCCACATCATTTACGGAAGATAAATTTGAATCTTTCTTTGGATATGTTCAAGAGATAAAACCATATCATACAAAAATTAGAGATTTCGCAAGGAAATTTACGGTTCCATTGGATACGGTAAATGCTGAAGTTACTGATTTTGACAAACCAATATTTAATGATAATGGGACATTAAGAGTTCTTGATGTTGATGACACTGATGATTTTGTGTTTATGAAAAATACAAAGCCATGGAGGTTTTGGGCGCTTGAATATGAAAAAGGAATTACATCAGATATTGTTAGAGCAAATAATGTTAGAAAAATAACAACATCAATTAAGCTTGATCGAATTACTTGTATTAAAGGCGATTATGTTAAAAAGAGTTTGAAGATCAACTATGAAGGAGATAATACTTCTCTAATATTTACAATTCCAGCAAATAATAATCTAGCAAGTGTAATTGTTAGATTTAGAGGGCCACAAGTTGGCGTAGCTAAATCTAATACTTTAGTAACACCTACAGATTACACATTGTCAACAGATGGATTAACATTAACATTAGTTGATGCCAGTCAGCCGTGGATTGCAGGAACGGGCGGTTTATCTAGTTTATATGTTTTATCCATAAACTTTGTAGAAGCTCTTGAATCTTCACCATTTCAACCAAGTACTGCTACGTTTACTACATCGCGTGATAACTATGTAAGAAAACTTTTTGTGAATGCACAAGCCGTCCTTACAAGTTCAGCAGAAATTTTCCCATTTAGGCCAGTGAATCAAAAAATTACTGTTACTGTAACTGGCATCGTTAATGGTTCATCAGTTATTCTTGAAATAGCAGATAAAGAAGACTTTACTGGCACCGTTACTATTTTGAATACATATATTGTCGACACTATTGAAAATTTTGATTACTTTGCTGATGATTTTCACGCTCAGCCATGGTTTAGAGCAAGAATTAATCCATACGGTACTGGAGATAAAATTAACGTAACAGTAACAGCACTTTATGATAATCATGTATCACGTATATTACAACATTATAAACCAAAGGATGGTCAGATTGCAGCTACTGAACTTCTTAATTGCATGTATAGAGGTACTGTTGTTGATGGATTTCAATTAGCTTTTGAGGCAGGATGGGATAGTCAACCATGGGATATTACTGGTTTCGATTCAGATCCCGATGACTTATTAGATTTCCTTGATGTAAATCTTACTGGTGTTTCAGTTGCAGCATATCCAGGAGACAATTCAACTGACATATATGCTCTTCCACCTGCAAGTTCAGCACCAAATTTCGTTGTATACATTTATACACAATCAACTGGGCTATTAACATTGTTAACAGATCCTGGTGAATTCAGTATTGTTGGCACCACTGTTGATTTAACAGGAGGACAAGCATGGTCCGGAACTGGTGATTTCTTAGCAGCAGGATTTACATTAATAATTTGGGATGTTGATTACGTTGACAACTTACTAACAACAGATATCATTACTGAAGGTAATACATTCTTACAACCACAATGGGAAGGAGATCCAGAAGAACTTCTAAATCTGATTGTAAAAGAAAATATGTTAATGACAGTTGTTACCTCTGGACGCGTTCGTAATACGTTATTAGATCAAGTAATTATTGTAAGTGTTGGACCAATTATTGAATTTGATTTCCTTCCAGTTAATATTGTTGCTGGCGGCATTGTAGCAGGTGATACAATAGATATCGAAGGATCAAATACTGGATTATTTACTGGTGAAGAAACTACGATTCACACATTTACAGCAAGTGGAACAATTATAGTTCCAGATTTAGTTGCCAGTCGCAAAGCATTTACATTTTACCGTGGTAATGTAACAGCAACTGCAGGTGGAGGTGTATTGACCGTAACTATAGAAGCTGCATATTCACCAACTATCAATATAACTGTTTTAGTAGGAGATGGCACCAATGGTCCATTTGCATTAGGAGGAGTAGCATTAGCTACTGATGATGTATTTGTTGTACAAACAGGAGTATTACTAACTATAACTGCAGACTATACAATTGTAGCAGACCCAACTAATACTGTTACATTTGTAGCGGCTCCGCCAGTTGGTGTAATTACTGAATTAATAGTAATTGATACTACGCATACCGGAACAGTAACAAATCCAACTACAGAAACACAAGTCGGTGGAGCAGACTTTACATTATCAGTGACTCCAGGACCAACACAGCCAGCTGCCGCAAGTCTATTTGTATTTGTAGAAGGTCGTCGCCTACGTCCAGCAGAGGCAAGTTATTATAGAGCAGATGGAAATCAGACTGAGTTTGGTGTATTAAATAACGAGAATGGTTTGACTGCAGGAAATGTTACTGTTTGGGCTGATGATGTGGTACAAGTTGCAGGTGGAACTGATTATGACTATATTGCCGGCGCAGGAACTCTTCCAGACATAATTTCTTTTGTTACTGCACCACAAGAACATTGCAGAATTGCAATACAATTAATTCGTAATGATGAATATCGTATGAATGGAGCAACTGTTGAATTCTCTACTGCAAGTAACTCACCAACAATCGGTGGCGCTGAAGAAGTTAAAGTGATTTACTTTACAACTTCGGATCTTCCGATATTAACACAGACAAAATCATTTGCTGGACATTCAGATGCAGATCCAGATGGTACTTTCCAATATGAGATTGATCAAATAGTTTCTAATCCTATATCAGGTCATTGGATATCAGTTAATATTTCTGCTGGTACCGAAGGTGGTGAAAGACAACTTGTAGGAACTGACTTTAATATTATCAATGGTGCTGGTCATGATACCACTGGTTGGGTTACTGGTATTGTTGGATTCGACTTCCATGATGGTGCTGTTGTTAAATTAAATACTACTCTAGCAGCAGCAGATGAGGTTGTTGTTACAGTCTTCCAAGGAAATCCAAGATTAGATACAATAATCTTTAGAGAATTTCTTGGTTATGAAGAAGAAATTCATAAAACATTTAGAGATTTGTATAGAGAATTTATTCGAGTTTCAACCAACTTCACTACAACATTAGCCGTGCCGTATGACGCAGATACTTCTACTATAATTACAGTTGCATCCGGTGATGGATCTAAATTTGCAATTGATGGTGGAATAATATGGATTGGAGCATCAAGAATTGAATATTTGAATAGAGTTGGAGATGTATTACAGAATTTAGTCAAAGGAACTAAAGGAAGCGCGCTCGGAGGGTTCTTTGCAATTGGGACCACAGTATATGTTGGCGATTTGTTCCAAATAGTTCCAACGATTCTAGTTCAATCAGGCGCGCATGAAACAATTTGGAATGACCCAGGAATTAGATTACAGCTATCAACAGGAATTGAAGCAACTTTCTTGAGAGTTGAACCAGGTACTTATAAAGGATTTAGCTAATGAGTGAGATGAGAAAATGGATTGATCTTTTTGAAATAAAAGAATATTTAGATACATCTAAATATGGCGCTTGGTTAAATGACAATGGAACAATTGAATATGTTATTGACCATAAAAAATGGGTGGAAGATAACTTTGGAACCGGTAATTATCGCGATGCATATAATGATGGATGGGTAAGAATAATTTTTGATTATGATCCAAGTAGTTTTCAGATAAATGGAGATTTTGAAAATATAAAAACAGCATTTAAGTATTGGTGGCCTTCTGCTTTTAAAGCAGATCAGATTTGGATAGAAACAGATGACGGAGACTGGTATGAATATGAATTGCCTAAAGATAGAATTAAATTACAACAAAAATGGTCTTCAGGTATAAAAATATGAATGAAATGAGAAGATGGATTAGTCTTGTTGAAGATAACGATGGTGGGGATTGTTATCAAGCAGCCTGGCGTAAAATTACGTCGATGTATTCAGAAGAAGCAAAAGACTGGAGATTGGTTCATGCAGAAGTAGTTGGTCAGGGAGCTATTGCAGGAAAACATTTTGGTCATGCTTGGCTTGAACATGATCAAGGTCATATGATTATGGTTGTCGATTGTTCTAACAATCGTAATATTGAATTGCCTAAAGATTTTTATTATGATATGGGCGGTGTAGTTGATGAACCTGGAAAATTATTTCGTTATACAGCAGAAGAAGCACGTCGTAATGGAGTTCAATCTGGACACTATGGATCATGGGAATTAGATATTGATAAAGAAGGCGTAAATGAAGAATTCCTAGATGCTTTTAAACGAGAGCAAAAAACTGTTGAACTTTTCAAAAATCCAACAAAAAAAGAATTAAATGCAATAAATAGTAAAAATCTTATTCGTGGTTTTTTAACGAAAGATTCTTTAATTGTGTGGAATGCTTATGATGGTATTCATTTTGAAGTAGCTCGGTATTTGGATTTGAACCCAGATAATAGCGTAGCTATATATTTATATTACTCACCCCATGATCCAAATATTGGCGTTGACGTAACTGATTATAATAGAGGAAAATGGTATCATAATCCAAAATTAAAAGATTGGATATTGAATCATCCAGCTTGGTGGGTTGATATAGATTATATAGATATAAGCTATCATGACGAAGCTATTGTTGGAAAATGGGAGGATTTAAATTAATGACTGATATGAGAAAATGGATGAACTTGGTTGAAGCAACACAACGGATGTCTGCTGAAGAAGTTATTGTTGGACTTAAAGAAAAAGATCCACAAACAATTCAATTTGCACAATCAGTTGGTATGCCGCCTGCATTAATAAATCAATACGGCGATCTTGCAAATCAAGTTGAACAAAATGCAGATATACCACGTAAAATAAAAATTGCTTTCTTGAATGCAGAAGAAGAGATATTTGATTTCTTCACCAAAAAAATTGCAAGTGGTTTAAGTAAAGAAATAAGTAGACGTGATTTATTTCGTGGTGTTGGCAATTTCGCAGCTATTGCATCACAGCTTGGTAATTTATCATCATTAATGCAAGTACTTCCAAAAGTAGAACCAAAAGCAACACCCGCTCCTACATTTGTTGATTGGATGTCAGATAATAAGATTTTAGAATTTCTTCCAGATGGATATCATGAAGAATTTCTTCACCTTTTTACATCTGGTCCGCTGCCAAAAGAGGAATTAATTTCACAAGTAAATAATTGGTTTGACGAAAAACGTTTACCTTGGCATGCAATTGATATGAAAGAAGGCGATGATAATTTCATCTGGAAACTAAGACGAACAAAACCAGAAAAAGAAAAAAAATATCTTACGATTAAAAATGCATGGGGCGAACACGGTGAAACAATGACTCTCTATCGTAAAGGTACTGGCGAATACGACAGTGACGTAGTCCACGAGTATTCTGTTGAAATTGATGGTTCAAATGATCAACCAAATACTTTATTAGACTATCTGCATGAATTTGGTATTTCACCACATATTCTTAGTATAACTGATATGGCAGCGTTAGATAGAGAAGCAACTTCTAAATCAGATGATGGCACCTTAATTTGGTACCTTGATTAACATAGTAGTTAATTTATATAGGTAAATAAAGTATATGAAAAAGAAATCGCAACCAAATAACCCAGATGATGATGTTAGAATTATAGTACAAGGACATGTTCTTATTAAAGATAAAGGAACAGGTGAAGTATTGGTTAATAAAAGAGGCTAATATGTTTGATACAAATAAAGTAAAAATGTTTGGGCATGTATTAATTAGAGATAAAATATCTAAAGATGTTTTACTTGACAAAGAAAATGCTATCCATTTTGAGAATATGTCAGTAGCTTTAGCTCGTTCACTTGCTAATAAGCCAAATGGTCCTGTATTTACAATGAATTTTGGAAATGGTGGTTCGGCAGTAGATTCGTTAGGAGTTATTACATTTTTGGAGCCAAATACTATTGGTGCAACAGCAGATTTATATAACGAAACGTTTACAAAAGTGGTTGATGATACATCCCCGTCTGTCGTTGATCCAGTTATGAACAATATGGTTGTTCAGCACGAAGATACAAAATTCTTTTCAGACGTAGTTATAACAGCAACTTTAGATTTTGGTGAACCAGCTGGGCAAGAAGCATTTGATACTTCAACTGTGTTTACAGAAGACTTTGTTTTTGATGAATTAGGACTAAAAACTGAAAGTGATGTCTTGTTGTTAACTCACGTAATATTTCATCCAATACAAAAAAGTTTAAATAGAGTAATTGAAGTTATTTATACTATAAGAATATCAGTGAGTTAAACGCATAGATAAATATATGAATAATAGGAGACTAACGTGACTTATGTCGTAAATCGAAGTGATGGTACACTTGTTGCCAACGTTCCAGATAACGTTGTTGACACAACAAGCACCTCAATTACATTAGTTGGCAGAAACTTTTCTGGATATGGTGAAATTATAGCTGAAGACTTTGTTCAGATGCTTGAAAATTTCAATAATTCTGTGCAACCTGGCGGCGGCTTATTATCAGGACAACTTTGGTTTGATAATTCCGGTGCTGAAGGTGTGCTTAAAGTTAGAAACAAAGCCAACGATAATTGGATTCCAATTAGTGGTGTTACTGCATCTGCAACAGCACCAACAAATCCACTTGATGGAGATCTTTGGTGGAATTCTACTTTAAAGATTATGTTTGCATATGATGGAACTGCTGGTCGTTGGGTTCAACTTAATCCACGTTCGCAAACTGGTGAATTAACTGGACTAGTACATTTAATAATGACTACAGATCCATCAGCAGGTGGTGCAATTAGTGGTTATTCTGCAATTCCAACTGGCGGCACTACCAATGATGTTATAGGAATTACAGCTAATGGAAATTTAACTGGATTTTTAGCTTCTGCTCAAGTTGCATTTTCTACAGGTATTTTCTTTCATGATCCTCATGATGAAGCTACTCCTGGTTCAGCAACATTTAGATATTTTTCGTTTGATGGTTCGGGTGCAAATCCATTCGGTGCTATTGTTGAAAAAGGATACAATACTGGATTAAATGCTGGAGCTACAGACCATTGGTTTAATGGTAAAGCAAAACAGGCATCACTAGCAGACGCAGTGACTGGTCTTCCATCTGCAGCTAACATTATGTCCAATGCTACAGATGTAGCAGGAGAGGCAACTAGAGATCCAGCAGCAGCACCTGGAACTAATAGAGATTTTGGTGATTCTGGAAATGTTTGGGGTACGTTCTTTGGAATTGCTACGTCAGCACAATATGGAGATTTGGCCGAGCGATATGAATCAGATACGCTACTTAAAGCTGGTGATTTGGTAAGACTCGGTGGAAGTAAAGAAATTCAAGCAACTACTATGGAATATGATCAAGAAGTATTTGGTGTTGTCTCAGAAAATCCAGCATTTAAAATGAATGAAGGTGCTGGAGATGATATTACACATCCATTTATTGCATTATCTGGAAGGGTTCATTGTTATGTGATCGGACCGGTTGTTAAAGGACAACGACTAGTTTCATCAGACGTTCCTGGAGTTGCTAAAGGATATGAATTATCTACTCCAGATTTTAGTATTTTTGGCAGAGCATTGGAGAATAAAGACGACAACAACGTAGGATTAGTTGAAGTTGTAGTCGGAGTAAAATAAAAATATGGCATATATAAAAGGAGATACTATTGTTGCAGGTGATCTCAATACTTTTATTGGAGATCCCGGTGGTGGCGCAGATAAAGCATTAGTTGCATTTGGTGGCGCTGCCGCAGCAACCAATAAAGTGGCAGCATTATATGGTGTTGGCTTTGGTCAACGTGGTTATGGACAAACCACAGAATCATTGACGTTAGCTGGTACAGGTACTACGATATTTTCTACCCAATGGACATCGTTGATTGATTCAATGACAGCTTTAGAAACGCATCAAGGAACCGGTACATCTGCACCACCAAATTCTGAAACGGCGCTAGGACAAATAATCGAGGCGCATGAATCCTCATCTCCTACATTAGATCCATTTGATTTTAATTCGGCAATTGCATTACTTGATACAAATAGATTAAATACTGATAGTGGTTTAAGTTTGAATACCGTTGCTTCTGGTATAGTATCAACAAGAGCAACAACTTGGTCCAGTACAATTGATTGTACAGCTACAGCGACATTTACTACTTCAGATGCTGCCCGTCATTTTTTCAATGCAGGTGGATCATTAACTGTAGTTGGTGCACAACCTGGCGCTACAACACAGGATCTTGAATGGGCAAGAATTTGGGGTACAGAAGTTGGTACTTATGAATTACAAGCAACTGGTTCAATTAGATCTGGATCTGGAGGAACAATTTCTGGTAATGGATATTATGGTTTAACAACTTCATCTGTTTTGCAATATAATGGAACTAATATTGGTTCCGGGGCATATGGAGCCAATGATGTATTAATTCAAGCACAATATGCAGGAGCAACAACAAATGGTGCAAAAGGTAATGTAATAAGTATTGTTGTTGATATACAGGATCAGCATACTGGGATAGTTGATCTTGTTAGCGCAGGAACTACGGTAACCTTTGGGCATCGGTACGCTGGTTCTGCTTCTGTACTTACTGGTATTGAACAACCTACTTGGGCTTTGACTAACGTTCTTTAATATTGACTAATACCACATAAATCCAATATACTAAACTTATGATAGATCAAATAAAAGAAGCTAGTTCTCTAGTAATCATTCAAAATCAAAT
>SDBV01001992.1_pt1 | contig 30618 bp, 23 predicted proteins | sample 2277081 | NCBI WGS metagenome assembly SDBV01 (sample SAMN10402039, study PRJNA504765) | marine sediment metagenome | isolation source: marine sediment core GS10_PC15, 223 cmbsf | place: Arctic Ocean: Southern Knipovich Ridge | collected 2010 | reverse complement strand
GCGTATATCTGGATGGTTAAGACTGGAAAGAATATCAAACAAGCAAAAGTGTTTGCGGCGAGAAACTGCCGGAAGGATTAAAGAAATGCGAAAAACTTCCGGAATTGAATTTTACACCTGCCACAAAAGCCGAACAAGGCGAGCATGATGAGAATATCAGTTTCGAAAGAAGTGCCGAAATTCTTGGACGCGACGTCGCAGACTATGTGCGGGATAAGAGTATGGAGATTTTCAGAAAGGCCAGCACATACGCCGAAAGCAGGGGGATAATTCTTTCCGATACCAAATTCGAGTGGGGCGTTTTTGGAGATAAGATTATTCTTATAGATGAAGTTCTCACGCCGGATTCGTCAAGGTTCTGGCCCGCGGACAAATACGACTCTGGCAGAGACCAGGAAAGCTTCGACAAACAGTTCGTGCGAAATTATCTGGAGAGCATCAATTTCGACAAGTCCGGCCAAGGCGTTGTCCTGCCGGAAGACATCATAGAAAAAACGAGCGCAAAATACATCGAGGCATACGAAAAACTAACCGGCAAAAAATTCGAGTTTCGCGACTAAAAAAATCAAATAGTGATTTGAACCTATAGATTCCAGGTTTTGGCGAACGCGCGAAAGCTTCGGTCGTAAGTCTTTTCAATATCATCCGGAAAACAGCATGCGGGAAGCTGTTTGGACACGAGATGATGATGCAGACACTCACAGCAGACACTCACAGCAGACACCCTTCCTTGGACAGCCGGGATATGAACAATTGCAACGCTCTAAGTTCGATTCTTTTTTACATTCCACGAACTTTCTCTCCTCTGTCAAAATTATACTCGCCGCCGCCAGCCAAGTCAAACCGCCACACGTTATGAAAAATGCAGTTCGATAATATCCTTGTCGTGCAACTCATGCGTTAAATGAACGTTCTGGCCGTCATGCACACCACTGCCCCATGCCCGCGCGAATTTCAGCTTCTCAGCCAGTTGCCGATGTATCGACTGCGCCAGATCCATAACCGTCGAACCTTTGCCAAGCGTAAAAGGATCCGTCATATCAGCCGGCTTACCCGGAGGCTTGGCGTAAATGCGAATAATATTCAGCATTTCAAAAAGCTTTGCGCAAAGCTTGTCAACGTTTTTGCCGGATTCGATACTGATTTCGATAAATCCAAAGCCGCGATCGCACTGCCGCTGAAACTTATCAAACGCGTCCGCCTCTGCAATGTCAGACTTGGTACATATTACCAAAACATTTTTGCCAAGCACATTTCCATGCGCATCGAGCGAAGGCGTTTGGTCGTCCCTCAGAAGCCTGTGCGAATCGAGAAATTCCAGACACACCCGCATCTGCTCCGACGCATCGCCTGCAAGGTCAATAACGATTGCTACAAGGTTGCAGTTTCGATATGTCCCGACCTGCCCCGGAGCCGAGAACTCAGCGGTAATAGGCGGCATATCCACAAGCTGGATAGGCACGTCCTCGAACTTAGCCATGCCAGGTGTCGCAAGGGCGGTGGCAAATGGAAATTCGGCAACGTGGACTTTGGCATTGGTAAGCGCCCCGACGATAGCGCTTTTACCGCTATTGGGCGTGCCGATCAAAACGACCTGGCCTGAGCCGCTTTTCGGAACGTAAAAAATATCAACATGTGTGCCGCCGCCTTTTTTGACAGTAGCAGCTTCCTTTAATTTACTAAGCTTGCGGCGCAGATCGGCCCGCATGTGATCCGTGCCCTTGTGTTTGGGAATCACCCGAAGCATCTGCTCAAGGGCGAGAATCTTCTCATCATTGGTCGTAGCTTTTCGGAACCACTCCTCAGCCTTGATATATTCTGGTGTAAGGTTAGCAGGCACGGTAAAAACTCAAAGTTTAAAATGCAAAACTTAAAATTAACGAAGTCATCCTGCCCAAAAATTTTTGGGCAGGATTCCGCAATTTTTATTTTTGATTTTTAATATTTGATTTATTCTGCGACTTTAGTCGCGACTAAGTCTCCGACTTCGCTGGTGGAATAGCCCATCCGCCCAGCCTGCATGCTCTCCATTTTTTCGCTGGTCACATATCTTACGGCATCGTCAACTTTTTTCGCCGCCGCCTCTTCGCCGAGCGTTTCCAGCATCATCTGCATCGAGCAGATCGCCGCCAGAGGATTGATCACACCCTTGCCCGTATATTTCGGCGCGCTGCCGCCGATCGGTTCGAACATACTCACGCCTTCAGGATTAATATTCCCGCCTGCGGCAATGCCCATACCGCCCTGAGTGATAGCGCCAAGGTCGGTAATAATATCGCCGAACATATTGCCCGTAACGATCACGTCAAACCACTCCGGATTCTTAACCATCCACATGCATGTCGCATCGACGTGATAGTAATCCCTGCGAATATCAGGATAATCCTTTTCGCCCATTTCGTTGAATGCTCTTTCCCACAGATCATAAACGTAAGTAAGCACATTTGTCTTGCCGCACAACGCCAGCGTGTTTTCCTCACCTTTGCCGCGCGCTTTTTTGCCGTGCTTCTTAGCATATTCGAAAGCATACTTCAGACAGCGGTCAACCTGAAAGCGATTATACACCGCCGATTGCACAGCCACTTCCTGAGCAGTTCCTTTCATTGTAAACCCGCCCGTGCCGGTGTACAGATCGCCGGTATTCTCCCGAACGACGACGTAGTCGATCTCATCCGGCCCCTTACCCTTGAGCGGACATTCCACACCTGGGTATAACTTGACAGGCCGAAGGTTAATATACTGGTCCAGCGCGAAACGCGCCTTCAAGAGAATCCCTTTTTCAAGAATCCCAGGCGCAACATCCGGATGACCGATAGCGCCAAGCAATATCGAATCAAACTGACGCAATTCCTCAATAGCGCTATCCGGCAGAGTTTCGCCTGTCTTTTTATACCTTTCGCCGCCGAAATCGAACTCGGTCAATTCAACTTTAAAGTTAAACTTATCAGCAGCAGCCTTTAACACCTTCACCGCTTCGGCGGTAACTTCAGGCCCGGTACCATCGCCAGGCATCACAGCAATATTGTGCACTTTAAAATCTCCTTGTCGTAAAACTATTTGCTTTTTTTGGTTATATGATTCAACAATCCGCCGTCTTTGATTATCTCTAACGCAAAATCAGGCAACGGTTTAAAGCCGATACTAATACCCGTTGTCCTGTTATTTATCAAGCCTTTTTCATAATCAATCTCGATCTCGTCACCGTCAGCGATTTTTTCGGTAGCCTCAGCCTGCTCTACCAGATAGAAGCCGCAGTTGATAGCGTTGCGGTAAAAAATCCGCGCAAAGGACTTTGCAATAACCGCACCGACCTTAGCGCCCTGTATCGCCCAGATGGCATGCTCCCTGCTCGAACCGCAACCAAAATCTTCACCGCCGACTATAACATCACCGTCCTTGACCTTGCTGACAAATTCTCCATCTATATCTTCCATGCAGTGCGCCGCAAGCTCTGCCGCATCGTCGGTAGTCAGGTAACGAGCCGGTATTATTTCATCCGTATTTATGTGATCCCTTTTATAAACATGCGCTTTCGCCATCATATACCCTTTAAAGATATTAGTATTTAGAGTTTCTTATAGATACTCTCTGGGATCTGTAAGCTTTCCTTCAATCGCACTTGCAGCAGCGGTCGCGGGACTTGCCAGATAGACCTCGCTTTTAGGATGTCCCATTCGGCCGACAAAGTTTCTGTTTGTCGTGCTCACGCATCTTTCACCTTCTGCCAGAATTCCCATGAACCCGCCCAGACACGCCCCGCACGTCGGAGCGCTTACAACACAGCCGGCCTCGTAAAACACATCGAACAATCCTTCGTGCATCGCCTGTTGCCATATCTCAGGCGTCGCGGGAACAACGATCGTTCTGATAGCGACGGTTTTTCCCTTGAGAATTTTCGCAGCGATTCTTAAGTCCTCGATCCTGCCATTCGTACAACTGCCGATATAAGCCTGGTCCATCTTTTTGCCCGCACAGTCGCCAATGCTCGTACCTCCGCTCGGCAAATTTGGCAGGGCAACCGTCGGCTCGATCGCAGAACAATCAAAAACTTCCGTCTGCGCATATTCAGCATCGGAATCGGATTCGACAACCGTATAATCGCCTTCTTTGACCGAATGCTCAGCGAGATACTCTTTCGTAATATCATCAAAAGGAATAACTCCATTTTTCGCTCCAGCCTCGATTGCCATATTCGTAATGGTCATTCTCGCTTCCATCGACATCTCTGCCAGCCCAGACCCGACAAATTCCATGGCCTTGTAAAGCGCACCATCGGTGCCGATTCGAGCGATAACCGCCAGAATCACATCCTTGCTGTAAACTCCAGGTGCCAGCGAACCTTTAAGTACAAACTTTATAGAAGCCGGAACTTTAAACCAAAGCTCCCCTGTTGCGATCGCCGCCGCCAGGTCCGTCGAACCTACACCGGTACTAAAAGCCCCGAACGCACCATACGTACACGTATGCGAATCGCCGCCAACGATTACTTCACCAGGCCGAATATGACCCTGCTCCGGTAAAAGAGCATGACAAACCCCAGCCTTGCCAATCGGGTAGTAATGTTTTATCTTGTGTTCCCTGGCCCAATTATCCAGCCGCTTGTGAAGCTCGGCGCTTTTTATATCCTTAGCAGGCTGAAAATGGTCCGGCGTGACAACGATCTTGTCAGCATCAAAAACCTTATCTAAACCCTTCGCCTTCAGCATCGATATAGCAGGCGGCGTGGTAACATCGTGACACATTACTATATCAATATTGGCATTGATAAGATCGCCCGCACGGACACTGTCTTTGCCAGCTGCCCGGGCAAGAATTTTTTCCGTTATCGTCATACCCATCTTAGTTAATACTCCTGCCTGTTTTTTAAACGTTCACCATTTATCTCAGAGCTCGACTTTCGTTTCCTCAGGTTCGCCTTCCGATGCCACCATCCGGTTTATCGCATCTACATAAGCCTTGGCGCTGGCCTCGATAATGTCAGTCGAAACGCCTCTGCCCATATACGTTCGTTTGCCGTCACTAACTCTCACAATACTTTCGCCCAAAGCCTCTTTGCCGCCGGTAACTGCACGGATCGAATATTTCTCCAGCTTCGGAGATCGCTGCGTCGCCTCCCTAATCGCTTCGTAAGCAGCATCGATAGGCCCGTCGCCACACGCCGCCGCCTCTTGCAGTTCGTCTTTAAACCTGATTTTCACACTCGCCGTAGGAGCCGTTCCAGTCTCGCATACAATGTGAAGATACTCAAGCTGATAAACATGCTCGACGGTACGAACCTCATCACTGATTATCGCTGCGATATCCTCGTCAAAGACTTCCTTCTTCTTGTCAGCAATGATCAAAAATCGCTCATACACATGGTCAAGTTCTTCCTTTGACAGTTCATAGCCCATCTCCTCAAGCCGATGGCGAAGACCGTGACGTCCCGTCCTTGCCGTCAATACCACTCGGCTCTTCGGAGAACCAACATCCTCAGGCTTCATGATTTCATAAGTCTCTCGTTTCTTCAAAACACCATCAACATGGATACCAGAACTGTGTGCAAATGCGTTGCTCCCGACCACAGCCTTATTCGCAGGCACGATACACCCTAACATATCCGACACCATCCGGCTTGTACGATAAAACTCACGGGTATTGATACAGGTGTCAACATTATAGAAATCCTGCCGTGTCCGTATCGCCATTACCACCTCTTCCATCGCCGCATTACCTGCCCGCTCACCAACACCGTTTATCGTACATTCGACCTGCTTGGCGCCATTTCGGACACCTGCCAATGAATTAGCAACCGCCATCCCAAGATCGTCATGGCAGTGCACGCTGATGATCGCCTTGTCAATGTTTGGCACCTTCTCCTGTATGTTCCGGATAAGCTGCCCGAACTCATACGGGATTGCGTACCCTGTGGTATCAGGGATATTCAAAACCGTTGCGCCAGCGTCGATAACAGCTTCGAGCATCTCATAGAGATATTCCTTCTCGGCTCGTCCAGAGTCTTCGGTATAGAATTCAACCTCGTCGGTATATTGCCGCGCATGCTTAACCGCCGCAATAGCCATTTCTATAGCCTTGGCCTTTTTCTCCTCGAGCGTTTTACCGTATTTGTCGTCGCTGAACTTACCTGCGATATGAATATCCGAAACACCCAGCCCAGTATGAATACGGCTGCGATTGGCTTTGGCTAAAGCCTTCCCGCACGCGTCGATATCCGATGCTATTGCCCGGGAAAGACCGCAGATCACAGGCCCTTCTATCTCTCGACAGATAAGTTCTACCGCCTCAAAATCTTTCGGAGACGATATCGGAAATCCCGCTTCGATAATATCCACTCCCAAACGGGCCAGTTGACGAGCTATCTCAAGCTTCTCTCGCACGCCAAGACGGCTGCCAGCCGCCTGCTCGCCATCGCGCAATGTCGTATCGAAGATCTCGACGACTTCTTGTTTTGCCTCTGCCATTGTAACCAACTCCCATTCTTAAAAATCTTTTCCGAATCGCTCGAAACTGATTTCATAAACCTTTCATTCTAATGCTTTTTAGATAGAATTCGACAAATTATGCCTGAAAAAAACAAGATTTTCAGGACAAATGTGAGATTAGGTGATTTAGAAATGCAGTTTATAGCGCCAAAAGGCGCAAAAGCAGGGTATGCAAGCCGAGTGCCGCACCCTTGATATTCCAGATTGTAGCCGTTTGAAACATGCCGGTATTATAATCGAAAAGCGATTTGACTGCAAGATTGTTTAACGCTGAATTGAAAAAACCCCGATTTGACCCCCAGACCAAAGGCCTGCCGGGTCGCTTTTAATCTGTTATATTTAGCCCGCCAATTTTATTGGCCGGGTTGTTAGCCACCTGCATTGCAGGTGGTTTATTTTCTTGTTCGTTCGCATATTGCGCACAATTGTATGCTAAAAGCATACGACAGTCAAGCCGCGTTTATAAAAAAAACAGGTCTTTCTTAGCGGGCTCGATTGTGATTTTTTCTTCTTAATACCAAACCGCCCAGAGTCAGCAAAAACAGCGTCGCTGGTTCGGGAACCGAGGCGACACGAAACCCTGTGTCCAAGTTCTCGGAGTACGGGTATTGGTCGCCCCAGCGAGACGACCTGAGGAAGGCGTAGTAGTAGTAGTCGGAGCCACCGCGTCTGCCGCGAACGGAACCGGAACGAACTTTTGTTTCGTTCAACTCCCAGACATTGCCCATCATATCGAAAGTGCCGTTCTGCTCTTGTGTACCATTGCCAACACCAACTTCCCAAGGCTGACCAATTACATCGTCATAATTCGTATCGACACCTGCAATTGGAGCAATATCTGTGCCATTGGCATAAGTTGAATAACCGCTGCCATCAGGCTTGTAATAAGCAGCTTTATACCATTCATCTTCAGTTGGGATCATATATATAGTGCCAAAGGCTGAAATAGCAGAATCACGGTCTATACCGAGAAAACTACCGGGATTGGTGTTGTTGCCGTTAAACTGATATGCGCCAAGGCTCTTGTCGCCGCTGGTAAGATAATTGCAGAACTGCGCCGCTTCATACCAGCTAACTTCATTGGTTGGAACATTGGTGCCCGTCCAGTAAGCACTCTCATTGTAAGCATTAAGCGGATTGCCGGTCGGTGCGCCCGCCGCGGATACAAACGTATTCCATTGACCGTTGGTGATTTCATACGTGCCGATCTGGTAATTATAATCAACCGCGCCACTGCCGGTCGGATTTGCCTCAGCTCTTGTATCTCCCGGATTACCCGGGTTGCCGATATCTACGAAATCAATGTCGATTCCCCGAACGGTTACAGCTGAAGCCATACTCGAAATGAACAAAATACACAAACCTACCGATAAACTGCTTTTCATAATTCTACATTTCTGGTGCTACATTTATGAATGTTGACCTCCCAAAGAACTACAATTTTACCATCTTTTTAATCAATTATCAAGAAAAACCTCGAAGGTTAATTGGGAGACACTATACTAAATATCGAAGATCCGCCATAGCCTTGGCGACGGCGGACTATATACTAAATACTAAAACATTGGGCTGACCCAAGACCGCAAAACGATCCTGGTCAGCCCCTTTATATAAAAGTTTTATAGCCTTTTTTGTTTTCTACGTTTTACCAAAAACGAGCCCAATGAACCAAATATCAGCAAGCTGGTTATTGTTGGTTCAGGAACGGTTATGGTCGCCTCGCTCGAACCGTCAGGCAAAGCTATTACATGAAGCCCGATACGAAATTCCTGCGATGTTAACCCAGCGATCACATCACCGAAATCTTTCCCTGCCTGAAGACTAAAATATACCTGCAGCTTTTCATCGGGATTTATACCCCATTTAGGAGCAGCAGGGTCAGATTCCACATAAAAAGCTGTTTCAAACGCAACAGGAAGCGTATTGCCGGCGGGAAGATTGCCAAGGGAGCCTTCTAAAAACTTAGTCTCCTCACGCGCTTCTTCCGAAATAATGTAATTTACTATGTGGTCAAGCTCTAATAAGGGCCCGGTTTCGAAATAGATACTCTTAACAACAGAGTCCATTGTGCTGTAATTATTAAATTCAAAACCAACCAGGCCCCCGGAATCGAACACATCTACCTGCAGATCCAGCGCAGGATCGTCATAGTAGATACCGTTAGCGGTAATAACCGAAAAATTGAAAGGAGTTGATTCTAAAATCCCCGCGCCAAAACTCAAAAGAAACCCACATACACATACTATCAGGAATTTCCTGCCACTTTGTTTGGCCAAAATATTTCCGCACTTCATCAAATCACCACTCACTTTTCACCCACTCCTTCCCCCCAGACAGGTAGCAGTTTCCTGCTGCATACGCGCAAACTCACCGCTAATGCCGTAAAACCACAGGTATACGCACTACTGCCCATCTGGTATTCTTCAAATACCTGTATTTATTTTCGCCAAAAACTCCTAGCGTTAATCCTTCTGCTTTCCTGCCTTTTGCCTAAGCTTGACAACCAATGCAGCAAGGCAAAAAAGTGGGGCCGACCTAAGACCGAACAGTGATCTTCGGCCAGCCCCGGAACTCCCTAAGTAAGTCTTATCTATGCTAATCGCAACGGCATCTGCCGCCGCGGTTCTCTACGACTGGGCCTGGCAAGCCGACAATCACTGTACGGTCATCAAGCCCAGTTTCTTGGGGGGGGGAAAACTCTTCTTGAGCGATCCTATCATTATCACGGCCCCAAAAAACCGTGTTTGCTCTCTACTGGGTTTGGCAACCTCACATATCACTATTCGGCCAGCAAACCCAGAGCTCTTCTTTGGAGGAGAAGAAAGTTCTCCATCTTTTTTTCACATGCTAAAACGTCTAGACAAACGCCCCTGCACTGCCAGATACGTCACTGTTCGGTCAAAAACATCTGCTCTGGCGTGAAAAAAAGAAATATTCACTTGTAAATTTTATATCTATCGTAGCCGTCTTAACGCCCACGCTTGCTTTTTGCTGGGCTTAACCACTGTCGGTCTTTTAAACCCAGCTCTTTGGAGGAAAGGGAAACTTTCGTTATTCTGGAAGACGTTTGGAGTCGCGTCCTGTCTTCCAGCCCTTTAATTGGTTCGATTACTGCAGAAGCAAGCTCCAGCACCTGGCAAACGATCTGTTGCAAATACCTATCCGTTGTTTGCCCGGTTATTACCGCCGAAAGACCAAGGCTTCGTGCAGCTATTTCCTGACTTATGTTTTCCGACTCGATTACCGCTACAGCCGGGATGTCAGGGCGTGTCATTCGAAGATTCCTAAGGAACAAACCGTTCTTCATGTCCGGCAAGTCCCAGCTGCTTATGACACAATCAACTTTTTCATTTTTCAAAGAGCGTGCAGCTTCAAATCCTGAACTCATCTTTATCAATCTAAGTGGCAACTGTTTTAATGCTTTACTTTGATGCTCAATCCCAACTGCCAAAACACTCGTCTGTACTAAAACGATCATTTAATCTCCGCTTATTAACAGGTTCTCTTTAGTTTGGTTTTCCCTGCCGCCTGTCATAGCAACATTCATATATACAAAGCCCGTGCCAAACATCCATTCATGAGGAATTTTTCCTTTAAATGCCTTTCCCGCAAACAGTTAGAAATACAGGATCTCTCGCGACGCTCTTTCCCCAGCCAAAACCAAATCGACCAGTATGGTCGGTCAAAGGCCGGATCTTCATGCAGAAATTGTTGTTACGGCGATGCTTACCAACAACCGACCAAAATGGTCTGCACCGACCAAAATGGTCAGCGAATGAAAAAATAACTGAAATGATGTGCCAAAAACTTAGCTGAAGAAATTGTTTTTTGCGGAAAAAACTTTGAAGAAGTGAAAAAAACCTGCACAGAATAAAATAAACGAGGGTTTTGCGAGAATGATTAAATCTTAAAAATTTAAAAAGGATTGGTTATTAAAACAAGCCATCCCGCACCAATTGTTGTTGAATTTGCGGAATAATTTTTATAGACAGATTTGTTGCGGTAATATCTACAATTGGTGCGGGGTTCCACAATTTTGCATTTTACATTTTGATTTTTGCATTCTCAAACTGACCGCCGGTCAGTTTGAATTGGTTAGGAAGTTGTAAATTCTTTTGAATCTTGTGTTATTCGCGAGACTGAGATATCGAGTTTTTCGATAAGACGATTGAGCCTTCTGCGTTCCAGCCCAAGTATTTTCGCCGCCGCGATCTTTTTACCGCCGGTCATTTCAAGAGCCTGCGAAATAAGCTTGCGCTTTGCCTCATCCAGAGTCAGCAGCTTCGGCTCGTTCTCCAGCAAAGTCGATTTAGCCAGTATAACTTCCCCAGGCAGCGTCGCAGGAAGGATCTTTTCCTGCGGACTCAACACATAAGCTCGCTCCATAGCGTTGGCAAGCTCACGAATATTGCCAGGCCACGAATAACCCAACAATAATTTTTTTGTCGCGTGCGTCAAAACCTTAGCAGGCTCACTGTAAAATTCCGATTGGCCACGGAGAAAATACTTTGCCAGCGGAATAATGTCTTCTTTCCGCTCCCGCAAAGGCGGCATCTCGATAGTCACCACATTAAGCCGAAAATAAAGGTCGGCGCGAAATTTATTCTCACGCACGCTCTGTTTCAGGTCGCCATTAGTCGCGCACAAAACCCGCACATCGATAGGATGCGACTTGGTCGAGCCAAGCGGCGTTACACAGCTTTCCTGCAGCACCCGCAGCAATTTCGCCTGCATATCCATAGGGATCTCACTGATTTCGTCAAGAAAGATCGTTCCGCCGTCAGCCGCCCTGAAAAATCCCAGCGTACTATCCACCGCACCCGTAAAAGCACCTTTTGTATGCCCGAACAACTGGCTTTCGAAAAGCTGTCCCGTCAGCGTCGTACAATCGACCGGTACAAAAACCTTATTCGCACGGTCGCTGCAGACGTGGATCTTGCGGGCAAGCATCTCTTTACCACTGCCCGTTTCGCCGGCGATTATCACAGAGCATTTTCGCGCAGCGATCGCCTGGATCATCTCAAGAATTGACGTAAACGCCGGCGATGCGCCTATAAGGTCCGCCTCACCAACAAGTTGCGCAGAATCACCGCTCTCGGTTAGCCCAAAGCTATCCAGAGCACGCCCACTACCAGAGGCATTTTTTTCTGTCCGGGTCAATAGACTAATACTCCATTACACCAGATTACACGGTATGGAATACCGATCACTGTTCGGTGGGGATACTCGGCATGATTTCCTGCAAGTCTCCACACTCCTCCGAACCACATTATAATTTTAATCACAGGCAAAATCAAGAGTTTTTTATGGGACCTTACCTAAGCTACCAAAAAACCGCCTCTAACAGTGCCAAAAATGGGGCTTTAGACAACCCCCAAGGCCGCTTTTTCCGTAAATAATTAGCCTGCCATGAGCTTGTCGAAGGGGCAGGGGTACGCACTGGGCCTTTGACAAGGGTTTTTTTCCATTACCCATACTCTGAAGTAACCTCTTTTTTTTCCACTTTACCTGCCGCTTTTGACGACTTATAATCCCGTCCATGAAGGAATCCATCGCACATCTGCCGGAAAATAAGTGTAAAGACCTGGAACTGGTAAAGGGTCTCATCCTCGAAAAAACCCCGGACGTCCGAATGATAATCCTGTACGGCTCCTACGCCCGTGGTGATTACAAAGAACAAAAAGACCTCGCCCCAGACCGCAAGTCAGGCCATGTATCAGATTACGACATTCTCGTTGTAACCGGCGAAAAGGAAACCGCCGGCGATACCAGCCTGTGGAGCAACATTACAAGAAAATGCGACAAACTTAAATTAAGCACCCACGTTCGTATAATTGCCCACGACATCCAGTTTTTAAATACCCAATTAGCCGAAGATCAATATTTCTTTGCCGACATAAAAAGCCAAGGCTGTATGCTATACGATTCCGGCAATTACAAACTCGCTCGCAAACGAAAACTAAAACCCCCCGAACAAAAACGAATCGCACAAGATCACTTTAACCATTGGTTTGAAAGTGCTAAAAGTGCTTATCGTGGGTATGAACAGATGCTTAAAATCCACGAGTATAAAGAAGCTGCTTTTGACCTCCACCAAGCCACCGAGCGAAGTTATAAAGCTATTTTATTAGTTTTTACAGATTACAATCCCAACGAGCATTATCTGATGATATTAGGCCACATGGCCGGAAAACACGACCGTGCTTTGCGTGACATTTTCCCAACAAAAACCGCCGAGCAGGAGGATCTTTTTAATCTGCTGGACTATGCCTATATAGGCGCTCGCTATGACCCCGATTACAAAATCACAAAGAAGCAATTGGAATACCTCGCCGAACGTGTAAAAATACTGCAGCAACTAACCAAAAAAATCTGTAAACAAAAAATCGAAAGCTTTGTTACTCAGAATGGTTGATGATATAAGAGCTAAACGGTTCCAATTTCTGCAAGCTCTTTATAATGAGAGCGAGCAGGACGAACTTAAATCCTGTAACGCTTATGAGATCGGAGTAACTTTAGGCTTTGATGAGAACACAACAGATAAAATAATACGATATTTTATAAAAGAGTATTTGATTACAAAACTAGCAGCAAGACCAAATCAACCAAAGGGAACCATTGCAATTACTCACTCTGGAATCTGCCATGTAGAGGCTACATTTAAAAAACGTGCGCAATTTTTTCGAGAACTTAAAAAAGGCAACTCTCCTCACATTAAAGCAGGTGGTAATATAGTTGCTGGCGGTGATGTAATTGTTGGTGATAAAAACATTAAGAAACTAGATATTCACGCCATAAAGAAAGAAATGTGGTATCATACCAATATATTTAAAGGTGCAGTAATAGCATTAGTTGTCGCACTTCTTGGAGGGGGGATCCCAGCATGGCTTTCTCTTGGTAATAAAATAGACCGTAATCCAAGTAGAAATACAAGTATCAGTTCAGAAGTAAAAACAGGAAGCGATAATGCTAATACCGAAGATGAAACGGCTAAAGCAACAGAAAAAAAAGCTAATGGTATTAGAGCAAGGATGTGCGATATCATTTCTGGAGAGTTTGAACGGTTGATAGAAAAACAGGTTGATACTTGGTTTCGTTATAACAGTCACGGAGTTCATCTAAAAAGATTTGATGGCAAAAACATTTCGATGTCTGGCGTCAAATATAATGACCAATCAAAAGCAGTTTTTTTTAGTTATATTGAGCCTTATATTCAAGATGTTATTAAAAGAAAGATAGAGGAAACTGTCGAACTTGCCAAAGATAAGAAGGTTCCTATTTCTAAAGTTATTGGTTCCACAAAAGCTAATCTTTCGGGCGGAATAGATACCACCTATCACAAGATGCAGGAGGTTGACAGGAGGTTGCGAGGCGGGGGAGATCCTAAGAGTGTTCCAAAGCGAGACGTTTCTTTTGAAGTCAAAAAGATGAACGACTTTCTCGATAGGCAAATAAAAACAGCTGAAGATTTACATTTTGAAATACATAAAACAGGCGAGGCGGATAAATATTGAAGAAGCAAACAGAGCGTATAGTCATTGTTGGGCTTATTAGGAGAGAGTAGAATGCCAGATCCGAATACAATATCTTCGCTGGTAGGTGGTTGGTCGATAAAAGGGTCAACTCTATCATATTTAGTGGTGTGTGCAACTCTTGCTATTATGGTGCGAATTGTCCACTGTATAATCAAGGCTTGGGATGTAGGCGCAAAGGATCAGGAGGATAATAAACACCTTGCCGATTTGTCATTTGGGAAACGCTTCAAACTGGCGTTTTATGGATTTGACAAGGATAAACTTGCTGACCTCTGGCTTGGCACAATAATCGGCTTTGCAGAGATTTCCTTCTATCCAGTGTTGATATTTACTAACAATCTATCTGCTATTGGTGGATGGTTGGCAATAAAGACAGCGGGTGGATGGAATGTGTGGCATGAACAGCCAAGATCGTTCAATCGCTTCCTGGTAGCAAATCTGGTCAATTTGTCAATTGCCTACTTCTTAATGGTCAACTGGGTCCAATGAAACCATTAATAGACAACATTCGTTGCAACGCAAGAGATTGGACGAGCCTAGCAAAGCTGAAGTGAAATTCGCCTCAGGCGAACCATAGGCGGATAAATAACTTAAAACTAAACACTCAAAACTCAAAACTAACCAGCCCTCTGTGGCTAATTTTTTCTTTTAACCTGAACGCTGTCCGCTACGCGCTGCCCGCTGTCTCCATCGAATCAAACGCGCAAGTTTCAAATTTCAAAATACCAAAAAGGCGCGCGCTTTTACCAATTTTGTACCAAAAAGTGCGCAAAAGTGCGCAGCTTTACCACACTTTTGCACGCTTTTTACATTACCCATCTTAACACTTGCGCGTTTGGTGTCAACCGAAACCCCCCTAACTGCCTAATATCAAACATCCACCCCAAAAATAATTCCCAAAAAAACCCAAAAAACCCAAAAAATCAAAAATCCCAAAATTCCAAATCCCTCAACATCTGACTAAATACTAAATACCAAATACCAAATATTAAATACTAATTATCCATTGCGAATTTCGGCGGGGGTTATTAAAATCCGCTTCTTTTGTATCGATTATTTGTGAACAGACAAGCTGGATTGACACGTAGACATAATTAGATTAGAATGGATTTTTTATCCCTCTATCAAGAAGATTCTAACCCTAACGAGAATATGACAATGGACGCTTTAAACACAAAAACCAGTAAGATTTTCAGCGATTTTTCAGCTGAAAGGGACAATTTGATTCCAATTCTCCAGAAAGTCCAGGCCGAATCCGGATATATTTCCACCGCCGCGGTCGGCCAGATTGCTGATTTTTTAAAGATAACCAAAAGCCAGGTTTATGGCGTCGCGTCATTTTATTCCCAGTTTCGTTTTACCCCCCGCGGCCGGCATTCAATAACCGCCTGCCTTGGCACAGCCTGTCATGTTCGCGGCGGAGAAAGAATTATCGAAGCCCTGGAAAGAAAGCTTGGCATAAAACCAGGCCAAAGCACGCCTGACGGCAGATTCGACCTTAATCGCGTAGCCTGCCTCGGCTGCTGTGCGTTGGCGCCGGTTGTAAAAGTAAACGACGATATCTACAGCGGCGTTAAAGCAACGAAGCTGGAGGAGATTTTAAATAAATATGAATAGCTTTGATGCATTAGTTAAAAAAAGCAAAGCCAAATGGGACAAGCTGGTCAACTCGGATGTTGCCGTGGTTTATCTCGGAACCGCTTCATGCGGCAAGGCAGCCGGAGCCGAGGCGGTCAAAAAAGCGATCCTGGCCAAATTGAAAGCCAGTAAGGTTTCCATCCATTTTGTCGAAGTCGGCTGTATAGGCCCGTGTTATCTTGAGCCGTTGATGGATATCGCTCTGCCGGGCAGTCCGCGAATTTCGTATGCCAATGTAAATGTGGATTCTGCGAAGGAAATTATTGAAAACCATATTATCAAAGGCAAACCTGTCAAAAAAAAGGCGTTAGGCCATTTTGGGCAGGAGAAATTTGACGGCATCGAGCGTTTTTTTGACTTGCCGATGTTTAAACCACAGGTTCGAAACGTTCTTAAAAACTGCGGGTTTATCGACCCTGAAAATATCAGCCATTATTTAGCACATGATGGATACCAGGGCCTGCAAAAAGCCCTCGAAACCTCGCCGAAAAAAGTTATCGAAGAGATCTCAAATTCCGGCTTGCGAGGCAGAGGCGGTGCTGGATTTCCGACCGGCAGAAAATGGGGCTTCTGCAGGGACACAAAATCAGATATCAAATATGTTATCTGCAACGCCGACGAAGGCGATCCCGGTGCTTTTATGGACCGTTCATTGATAGAGGGCGATCCGCACGCGGTGCTCGAAGGGATGCTTATCGCAGCTTTTGCGGTCGGGGCATCCAAAGGATACATTTACATTCGTGCCGAATATCCCCTTGCTATTAAAAGATTGAAAAAAGCCATCGAACAAGCCAGAAACACAGGACTGCTGGGCGAGAATATTTTAGGCAGCGAGTTTTGTTTCGATGTGCAGATAAAAGAAGGCGCAGGCGCATTTGTTTGCGGCGAAGAAACCTCGCTGATCCATTCGATCGAGGGCCAGCGCGGAATGCCTCGCAGCCGTCCGCCTTTCCCTGTGATTTCTGGATTGCATGATAAGCCGACGTTGATCAATAATGTCGAAACACTTGGCAATGTGCCGGGCATTATTCGCAACGGCTCTGCGTGGTATAAAAAGCTTGGCGTTGATGGCAATCACGGTACAAAAACTTTTTCGTTAGTAGGCAAAGTCAACCGGACCGGCCTTATCGAAGTGCCTTTGGGAATAACGCTGCGAGAAATTATTTTCGATATTGGCGGAGGCACCGACAAATCATTCAAAGCGGTCCAGACCGGCGGGCCATCGGGCGGCTGTATTCCGGAAAAATTTCTGGATATCCCTGTAACCTACGAAAGCCTTGCCGAGGTCGGCTCGATCATGGGTTCGGGCGGGCTTGTTGTTATGGATACCGACACCTGCGTTGTGGATGTCGCAAAATACTTTTTGGAATTCGTCCAAAATGAATCCTGCGGCAAATGCACACCCTGCAGAGTCGGCACGAGACACATGGTAGAGGCTTTGGAAAGAATCTGTAACGGGAAGGCAAAGGCAGATGATATCGACACACTTGAATCCTTAGCCAAAACCATCAAAGCTACATCGCTGTGCGGGCTGGGCCAGACCGCGCCAAATCCTGTTTTGACAACTCTTAAATATTTTAAGGACGAGTATTCCGAACACACTGAGGGCAAATATTGCCCGGCGTTGGTTTGCGGCGCTCTGATAGAATATGGTATCGATCCTGAAAAGTGTATCGCATGCCAGCAGTGCGTAAAAGTTTGTCCTACCAATGCGATTACCGGCAAACGGCCTGACGTGCCGAAATTAGATGTCGAAAAGTGCGTTAAATGCCGGGCCTGTTATGAAATATGTCCCGTTGATGCAATCATCGGCAAGCCTGCTGTGAAGGAACCGAGATAATAAATATGAAAATCACCATTGATAATAAAGAAGTCAAAGTCAAAAAGGGCCAGACCGTTCTTGATGCCGCAAGGAGTCACGACATCTACATACCTACCCTGTGCGACCATCCGCAGCTTGGCCCGTATGGCGGATGCCGTTTATGTATAGTTGAAATTGCCGGCATGCGCGGATTTCCTGCAGCATGTACGACTGTCGCAACCGAAGGTATGAAAGTTCGGACGAACACAAAAAAACTGCAGGAGATGCGCAGAGAAGTTTTTCAACTCATTCTCAGCGAACATCCTTCTTCCTGTCTTGGTTGTAGTGAAGCTGAAGAATGTGCAACCTATATGGAAACCATTCGCAAGGTGGGAGTAACCACCGGCTGTAGATGGTGTCCGAAAGACGGCTCGTGCCGGCTTCAGGAAATTACCGATTACCTTGAAATAAAGGACGTAAAGTTTCCGATCAAATATCGCAACTTTCCTGTTGAAGTAGACGACCCATTTTTTGACAGGGACTATAACCTTTGTATATATTGCGGCCGATGCGTGCGAATTTGCGAAGAACACCGAAAAAGTTCTGTATTAACATTTAAGCAGCGAGGCCAGTCGACCACTATCGGGCCGGCGTTTGATCTGTCTCATGTCGAAGCGGGCTGTGAATTTTGCGGAGCGTGTGTATCTGTCTGCCCGACCGGCGCACTATCGGAAAAAGGGAGGAAATGGTCAGGGCAGCCGGATGAATATCACCCATCGTTTTGCCCGTTGTGCAGTTTGAATTGCGATATCCAAATCCTGACCCGAAAAGGCAAACTCATAGGTACATTGCCAGCGGGCGAGGGCGATTCAGACGGAGGAAATCTTTGTGTGAAAGGGCGTTTCTGCCTGAGTGACCTGGTCAATCATCCCGATAGAATCCTTGTGCCTCAACATTGCTCCAACGAAGGAGTTGAACAGATATCCTGGAAAGATGCCGCCCGGAAAGTTACGGAAAATGTAAAAGGTATCGCTGGAAACAGAGTCGCGTTTTATCTTTCACCGGATTTGGCACTTGAAGAGGTGGTTGCGGCAAAGCAGTTCGCTGAAAAGGTATTGAAAACCAAAAATATAACATCTTCGGTTTTTTCGGCGAAAGTAGCGAAGCTAATTTCGTTAACTGAACCGGTATTCGACCTTGCCGAAATTGATAAGTCTGATTGCATTGTTTCTGTCTTTCTGGACAGCAATTACAACTATGCCCCTGTTAGCCTTGCGGTCAAAGGCGTCGCCGAAAAAAATATTCCATACTACAAAATCGGCTGGACGGAAGATACGACCTCTCGTTTTGCGAAGCGGTGTTTAACGCCGCTTGGGGGCAGGGAAAAAGAGTTCTTCAACGAAATTATCCAGGCCCTTCAAGGCTCGGGGAAAACTTCGCAGGAAATTAAAGGGCTGGCTGAGGCAATCAAAAATTCATCTTCACCTGTAATCATACTTGGCACGTGGGTTTTGGATCTGACCCAATGGCAGGAGATTTTAGAAGCGATCGAGGAAATCAAAGCTTTGTCCGGCTGTAAAATCTTTGCACCTTTGCCCTATGGTAATCTGAGCGGTATGCTTTCGGTGGTTAAACTTAAACCGAGTGAAGAAATCAACCAGAAGGTTGAAGAAGGCAAGATAGATGCACTGTTCATGGTCGGGGAATGCGGCTTTGTCGAACGGCCTGGCGTAAAATTCATCGTTTACCAGAACAGTTTTCCTGCTCCGGAAGAATTTAATCCTGATGTGATTTTGCCTGCGGCGATGTGGCCGGAAATGTCGGGTTCGTATGCGGACATGAAGGGTAAAAGAAAAAAATTCAAAGCTACTGTAACGCCGCCCGGCCAGGCGATTCAACATCAGCAGATTTTTGCCAAAATAGCAAAGGCTATGGGCAACAAAAATATAAAATTTACGGCTAAAAAATTGTCTGCGGGCATTCCCGAAAAATTAACGCCCAAACTTTCCGACGTAAAACGCGAGTCAATAACAAGCCATGCGGTTTCTGCGCCGAATAAAACTTTTCCATATCTTTTGGTTCAGGAAAGTTTGTCTAATGTATTTTGCGATATGAGTTTGAGCAAAGCCGTTGCAGACATGGCGGAAATTGCACCCGAAGAGGCTATCGTTATGAATCCGCAGGATGGTGCAAGCGCAGGTTTTTGCAGCGGCGATTCGGTGCTTGTAGAATCAAAAAATAATTCAAAGGTGTATCCGGTGATGTTAAGAAAAAATATTTCGCCCGGCTTTGTATACCTTGTAGCAGCTTGTGGAACGCTACCCTTTAATACTAATCCGTGTCCAGTGCGTTTGAGGAGCAGCGATGTTTGATGTTATAGAAAGAAAAATGGTTGTTCCGAACCTTCACCTTCTGACCGTTGGTGCTCCTGAAGTTGCCGAAGAGATTCAGCCTGGCCAGTTCATTATCGTTCGTTCAAGCGAAGATTCCGAGCGAATTCCTTTATCTATCGCCGATTGGGACCGCGAAAAAGGCACAATAACAACCGTTTTCATGGAAGTCGGCCGTTCCACGGGGAAACTCGCTCGCTTAAAATCAGGCGATACCATACCTACCGTAGTTGGGCCGCTTGGAAAACCTACGGAAATAGAAAAATTCGGAACCGTAGTTTGTATCGGCGGCTGTTACGGCGTCGGTTCGATCTACCCGGTCGTGCGAGCGCTTCACGAAAAGGGCAACAAGGTTTTTGCTTTTATAGAAGCCAGAAGTAATTTCCTTCTCTATTGGCAGGAAAAATTCGAACCTGTTTGTGAGCAGTTGATTACCATTACTCGCGACGGCAGTGCCGGTCACAAGGGGCACATCAAAGATATTGTCAGTGACGTTCTGCGGGAAAACAGCGTCACTGTCGACCGTTTTTTTGTAAACGGCTGCACGTTTCTGCTTTATAGATCATCATCGGAGTTTTCGAATTTCAACGTGCCTGTTATAGTAAACCTCAACCCCATTATGATCGACGGTACGGGGATGTGCGGCGTGTGCCGTGTGACCGTGGATGGAAAAATGAAATTCGCATGTGTCGATGGTCCTGATTTCGATGGGCGGTTGGTTGACTGGGAGGAAATGCTCAAAAGAAGAAAACAATACATGGAAGAAGAAGCGTTTCAGGTTCATAACCCCGGATGTGGAGGGGGCAAAAAATGAAGCAAAAGAAAAAACTTAATCTGAACCGGCAGCCGATGCCCAAACAGCCTCCGCATATCAGGCGAAGTAATTTTAAAGAGGTTGCGCACGGATACACACCTGAGTTGGCTGTCGCCGAAGCCGTCAGATGCCTGCAGTGCAAAAAGCCGTTCTGCGTACAAGGCTGTCCGGTCGAAATAAATATTCCGGGCTTTATCGAACGCATCGCCGAAAAAGATTTTGCAGGTGCCATAAGAGTTCTCAAACAAAAAAACTGTTTGCCCGCTGTTTGCGGCCGAGTCTGCCCGCAGGAAGAGCAGTGTGAACAATTATGTATCCTCGATAAAAAAGGAGCTCCCGTTGCAATCGGTCGGCTGGAACGTTTTGCCGCTGAATGGGAAGCTGAGCAAGGCAAGGTTGAGATGCCGAAGATTCATGCTCCCACCGGCAAAAAAGTAGCTGTAATCGGTTCTGGTCCGGCTGGGGTTACCGTAGCAGGCGATTTAGTTGTTCTGGGTCATGATGTTACAGTGTACGAAGCCCTGCACGAAGCGGGCGGTGTATTAACGTACGGCATTCCGGAATTTCGTCTGCCAAAAGCCGTCGTTCGCAGAGAAATAGATTACCTGCAAAAACTCGGCGTAAAACTTATTCTTAACTTTGTTGTTGGAAAGACTAAGACCATCGAGCAGTTGCTGGACAAATACGATGCGATCTTCATCGGAACCGGAGCCGGCCTGCCGTGGTTTATGGATATTCCCGGCGAAAACCTGAACGGTATATATTCTGCCAACGAATACTTAACGCGAATGAACCTTATGGGCGGCTTTAACTATCCGAGGTCCGCTACGCCGATCAAAAGGCACAAAAAAATAGCTACGGTAGGCGGCGGCAACGTCGCAATGGATTGCGCAAGAACGGCACTTCGTCTTGGTGCAGAAAAGTCTTACATTATTTACCGCAGGTCGGAAAAAGAGTTGCCTGCAAGATTAGAAGAAACTGAAAACGCTATGGAAGAAGGTGTCGTTTTTAATTTCCTAACTCTGCCCACAAAACTTATCGGCGATGAGAACGGCTGGCTGAAAGAAATCGAATGTCTGCGTATGGAACTTGGCGAGCCTGACGATTCGGGAAGACGCAGGCCGGTACCCGTCGAGGGCTCCGAATTTACTATACCCATGGACGCCTGTATCGTTGCTATCGGCAACAGCCCCAACCCAATCATACCGGATAGTACGCCTGAGCTGGAGGTCGGCAGGTGGGGCAATATAGTTGCGGATGAAAAAACCGGCAAGACCTCAATCGACCGCGTCTGGGCTGGGGGAGATATAGTTACCGGCGCCGCTACCGTCATCCTTGCTATGGGAGCCGGACGCGTCGCGGCACGTTCCATGCACGAATTCCTGACCAGCTAAAAGTCAGGTATCTATCCTGCAAAATATCCCCTTCTAAAAGTCAAGTATCTGGTCTGCAAAATACCCCCTCTTTCCAAAGATCTTTGCGGAATTGCTGTGTTTTTTTAAGGGCGGCGATGTGAACATTATCGGACGTTACGGGTGTGTGTGGGTGCGAGTTCAGAGTGTAGATGGTGCGAGGGTTCAGGGTGTGGTGGGTGCGGATTCGGAGGGGAGATGGGGGCCTGATAGGGGGTTTTGGGATTGATTAGTGATTTTTCCTTCGTCAAGGCTTCGGCGGATCTCGCCATAGGCGAGTCTGCGATTTCGGTATTGGGGTAATGGGGGCAGCTATTTTCTGTTGGCAAGGTGAAATTGTTGCGTCGAGTGAAAAAGGGGGGGCAACAGACAATTATGGCTACATAAGTCAAATACAAGAAATAGCTTATGGCTTTTCTTGTGTTTTAGGCTTGATAAATTCAAACATTTGTTTTATACTTTAGTTTGAATCACTCGTTTTAAGGAGAAATTTTATGCCAACTCAAGATAAAGTCCGTGTTGATAAGAGCTTAAACAAAGAATCGAAGGAAAGACTTTTGGATTCCGCTGAGAGGTTGTTTGCGGAAAAAGGCTATGACAGGACCTCTGTTCGCGAGCTTATCGGGGAAGCGCAGTGCAATATTGCGGCGGTGAATTATCATTTCGGCGGTAAAGAAAATCTCTACAAGGCGGTCTTTAAGAGGAGGATGCGGTATCTTCGCGACGTCCGCCTTGAAAGTATTGACCGGGCAATGACTCGAATTGAAGAGGATGGTTCGCTGGAGGAGCTTTTGCATGCCTTTGCCAATGGTTTTATAGAGCCTCTTGTCGATCAGAGCGGCGGCAGATTGTTTTTGAGGCTTATGATGCGTGAGATGATCGACCCTCGTCTTGCGACGGAGACGTTTTTGGAAGAAGTTATAAGGCCTGTGGCAAGTGCGTTTCAGGCGGCTTTGTGCAAGGTCTGTCCGGGGCTGGATAGTATGGATGCTTTTGCGTGCATTCGTTCTATAGTTGGGCAGTTGGCACATGCCATTCACATGCAGGATACGTTTGCAAAGCTTGGGCCTGAGTTTGAGAAGGTGACTCTGCAGATGATAGTGGATCATATTGTAAAGTTTTCTGCGGCGGGCATTCGGGAATATATGAAAGAGGAAAGTTGAGATAATGAAATCCGGGATGTTTGACATATTGGTATTGTCAGTTTTGGCGGCGTTTGTTTTGTCCGGCTGTATGGTTGGCCCTGACTATTCCAGGCCGAAGACGGTGGCGGTTGATGGCGACGAGTATGTCTGGGCTTCAGGACATTTGCGAGATATTAATTCTCTGCCGGAGATGTACCGCTGGTGGGAGAATTTTGCGGACCCGGTTACAGCTTCGCTTGTGGAAGAGGCGCTGGTGAAAAATTATGACCTTATGGCGGCGGCTGCGCGAGTGCTTGAAGCGGAGGCAATATTGACAGAGAGCCGCGGCAGGAAATTGCCGGAGATCGATTATGGCCTGTCGCGTGACAGGAGTAAGAGGTCGTTTAATTTTTCAGGTACGCGTTTTAGTATTTTAACGACTACGTATACTCAGGAGATATCGGCGAGTTATGTGCTTGACCTTTTTGGCAAACTCAAAAGGGCGGAGCGTGCCTCGTGGGCGGAGCTTCTTGCTACTGATGCAAGCCGGCAGGCGATCACTAATTCGGTAATCGCTACGGTGATACGCTCGAGGATAGAAGTAGCCAATCTTGAAAAGCAACTCGCACTTGCTCAGGCTAACACGGAGATACGCCGCAGAACACGTCGAATAGTTGAATTGCGATACGAGCGAGGCCTTGTCGGGCCTGTGGATGTAAGGCTTGCAAGGGAAAATCTGGCGGCGTCTGAAGCGTTTGAACCGCAGGTGGAGTTGTTGCTTGTCAAGGCTTATCATGCGCTGGATGTTCTTTTGGGTCGCAAGGCAGGTGTCGGTAAGAGTTTGCCTGACAGTCTTGGCGATTTGCCTGAACTTAGTCCAGTTCCGGTCGGCTTGCCGGTAGCGCTATTGGATAGGCGGCCTGATATTAAAGCGGCGGAATTTGAGATTAAAGCGGCGAACGAACGAATCGGAGTGAGCATTGCCCAGTTGTATCCGGACTTGACATTTACGGGCAATTATGGAGCAAGCGGCGACAGATCCAGGGATATAACCAGCCAGGATTTTGAGATGTATTCGGCGATCATGCGTCTTGTCCAGCCGATATTCAGGGGCGGCCAGCTTCGAGCGCGCGTTAAAGCGTCCAAGGCAAGATACCAACAGCTCGCAGCGAAATATGCAGGGACGGTGGCTAATGCGGTGCGTGAAGTTGAAGATGCATTGGTCAGTGAAGAGCTTCTTTTGCGGCAGTTGGGACATGTTCAGGTTCGATTCGAGGAAGCACAATCAGCGGAGCAGCTTGCAAGACAGCGTTATCAAAGAGGTGTGGAGCAGATATTGACGGTTCTCGAATCCGAGCGAAGGCGAAGGTTTGCTGAGACGGAATTGGTATTGTTGCAGGGCAGGGTATGGACTAACAGGGTGAATTTATTTTTGGCCCTTGGAGGGAACTGGGTTGACCAAAAAGGCGTAGCTAAATCAGAGGAATATTCAAATGTTGATTAAATCCTTATATGAAAAAATTACAAAATCAGACTCGATCTCTCGGCAAATTATAATTGCGATTTCGATTATAGCGGTTGGGATTTTGGCTTCGACGATACTCTCTAAATTCAAGAAACCTCCTGTGAAGATTAAGGAACAGCTTCCTGCACCGCTGGTCAAGGTGACAACGCTTAAATCGCAGGATGTTCAGATGATTGTACACGGCAACGGTACGGTAGAAGCCAAGCTCGAGGTTGAGATCGTTCCGCAGGTTTCCGGCAAGGTCACTTTTGTTCATTTGCAGTTTAGGCCTGGCGGATTCGTTCGGGCAGGGGAGACGATATTTCAGATAGACCCGAGAGATTATGCCCTTGCGGTCCAGCAGGCCGAGGCCGGTGTCGCAGAGGCTCAAGTCCGCCTTGAACTTGAAGAGGCTGAAGGCGAAGTTGCTTTGCAAGAGTGGGAGCAGTTGAATCCAGGGACTGAGCCTATTTCCGGGTTGGTTCTTCGCAAACCGCAGATAGCCCAGGCCAGGGCGAAATTAAATTCAGCCAAGGCAACTCTTGCAGTTGCCAGGCTTAATCTTGAGCGTACTAAAGTTGTGCTGCCAGTTAACGTGAGGATAGTCGAGAAGACTATTGATCTGGGGCAGTATATAACTTCTGGCAGAACCATCGGCAGAGCTTATGGGATGGATGCTGTGGAGATAAATGTTCCGCTTGAGGATCATGAGTTGGCATGGTTCGATGTGCCTGGCGGATTTAATGGAGACAATTCGAAGAAAGGTTCTAAGGTAATAATTAAAACCAAATTTGCAGGCAGTGAACACCGTTGGCAGGGCCATGTTGTCAGGACGACCGGCGAGGTGGACAGGAAATCGAGGTTCGTGAATATTGTAGTTGAGGTGCCTGAGCCATTTGACGCTGCCGGGGCAAAGCCGCAGCTTTTGCCGGGGATGTTTGTTGAAGTATTGATAATGGGCAGGCAGTTGGAAGATGTTTTTGCTGTACCGCGTTACGCATTGCACAACGGTGACCAGGCTTGGGTTGTTAGTAACCAGACGCTGCATATTAAAAAGCTTGAAATAATCAGGCTGGACGAAAATTTTGCTTATGTCAGTGATGGGATCGAGGATGGGATTGAGATTATCCTGAGTTCGCTGGATACGGTTGTAGATGGTATGAAAATCCGAACAAAAACTGAAAAATCCGATGAGTAGATGATGTTTTAGGGCAAAATTGGTGGAAGAATCGAAAGAAAAAAGCGGGATTTTGGGTTGGTTTGCCACGAACCATGTGGCGGCAAATCTGTTGATGCTGCTTATAGTTGTCTCGGGGTTTCTTACGATTATGACCGTGAAGCGTGAAGTGTTTCCGGAAACATCGCTTGATATGATAAGCATTATAGTGCCTTACCGCGGGGCATCTCCTGAGGATGTTGAAAAGGGCGTATGTCTGAGGGTCGAAGAAGCGATAGTTGCTGTTGAAGGCGTAAAGCGTATTAACTCTACCGCATCTGAAGGCAGGGGCACGATAACGGTTGAGGTTGAAGAATACACCGATATTACAGAGGTTCTCGATGATATTAAGGCCCAGATAGACCGGATAACAACATTTCCCGTAGAGGCAGAGAAGGCTGTTATATCTGAGATCAAAACCCATCATCCTGTTATCACGGTTGTTGTTTACGGCGATGTGGACGAGAAGACGCTGCGTGTTCTTGCCGATAGAATTCGTGACGACCTTACAGTGAAGGATAATATAAGCCAGGTGAGTATTTACGGCGTTCGGCCTTACGAGATAAGCATCGAAGTGCCGGAAGAAAACCTTCGGCGATACGGGCTTAGCTTTGATGATATCACACGTGCTGTGCGGGAAAGTTCGCTTGATATTCCCGCAGGTTCAATAAAGACCAAAGGCGGTGAGGTTCTTGTAAGAACCGAAGGGCAGAAATATTATGGTCCTGAATTTGAGCAGATAATAGTTTTGACTCGCAATGACGGCACAATCGTTCGGCTTTCTGATATAGCGGTTGTAAAGGACGAGTTTGAAGAGAGCGATCTTTACACGAAATTTGACGGCAAAAGAGCGGCATTGGTGAAGGTCTCGAGGATCGGAGAGCAGGATGCTTTGGGTGTGACCAAGACGGTTAAGGAGTACATCAAACAAAAAGAGGGGATGCTGCCTGGGGGGATATCGCTTGGTTTGTGGGAGGATGATTCACTTATTTTGAAATCGAGGATGAATCTATTGCTGCGCAACGGTTGCTTCGGCCTGATACTTGTGTTCCTGTGCCTGATGGTGTTTTTGGATCTTAAGCTGGCGTTCTGGATAACAATGGGCATACCGATTTCATTTCTTGGTGCGTTCTGGTTGATGCCGATGTTCGGCTTGTCGATAAATATGATGTCTCTTTTTGCGCTGATCATGGCGCTCGGTCTGGTCGTGGATGATGCGATAGTGGTCGGCGAAAACATCTTTACTTACATAGAGAGCGGAATGGACCTGACAAAGGCGGCGATTAAAGGCGCGAAAGAAATGGCTATGCCGGTCGTGCTTTCAGTTCTTACAACGGTATTTGCGTTTTTGCCGCTGGCACATACGACTGGCATTCTGGGCAAGATACTTCGGGTGTTGCCGATAGTTATGGTTGCGGTTCTTTCTTTTTCGCTGGTTGAATCGCTTTTGATATTGCCGGCACATTTGTGTTCGAAAATTTCGATAAGAAAAAATTTAATCACCTCATTAATCGACAAGGTTCGCATCAGGGTGGACAAAAAACTTGCCGACTTTGTAAATGGCAGATTCGCAAACTTTGTCGAAAGAGCGGTTAAATGGCGTTATGTCACGCTTGGCGCGAGTATTTTTATTCTTATTCTGGCTATGGGATATGTTCAGGGCGGGTATATACAGTTTGTGTTCTTCGATGCAGTGGAAGCGGACAACATGATAGCGTTTTTGACCATGCCTCAGGGCACAAGCGTGGAGCAGACACAGGAGCTGGTTAAGAAATTAGAATCTGCAGCCCTTGAGACTATTGCCGAATTCGACGAGAAAAGGCAAGGTGCTTCATTGATGAAGCACATTTCCAGCACTATCGGTACACATCCTACTCTTCAAAGGCACGGCCCCGAATCGACGAGTCTTGATACGGGCGCCAGTGCCAATCTTGCTGAGGTCAATGTCGAGCTATTGGGCGGCCAGGAACGTGACGTTTCGAGTGTCGTATTGAAAAATCGCTGGCGTGACAAGGTCGGCGAGATACCTGGTGTGTCGTCTCTTACGTTTATGTCGGAGATATTCAGCGTTGGTGAGGATATAAATGTTGAGCTAAGTCATCAGAGGTTCGAGGTTCTTGTGGACGCTTCGGAAAAGCTGAAGGATATTATTCGAGAATATGCTGGCGTGAAAGATATTCAGGACAGCTTCGAAGAGGGTAAGCCCGAGTTGAAGCTTTCGCTTAAGGATACCGGCAGGATGTTGGGGCTGACACTTTCCGCTCTTGCCAGGCAGGTTCGGCAGGGATTTTACGGCGAAGAAGCACAGCGCATCCAGCGTGGCAGGGACGATATAAGGGTGATGGTGCGCTATCCTGAACAGGAGCGGAAAAGCCTTGCGGATATTGAGAATATGCGTATCCGCCTGCCTGACGGGACGGAGATACCTTTTAAGACAGTGGCGGCGGTAAAGTACGGCACCGGTTACGCTGAGATAAAACGTGTCGATCGCAGGCGGGTTGTGAATGTTTTGGCTGATGTTGATGAATCGGTTGCCAATGCCGATGACGTCAATAGAGATCTTCAGGCTAATGTTTTGCCGCAGTTGATGAGGGAATATGCCGGGCTTCAATATCGATTTGCCGGTGCCGAAAGAGAGCGAAGCGAATCGTTGGGAAGCCTTCGCATTAGTTTTGCTATCGCGCTTATGGCGATTTACGGTATTCTCGCGGTTCAGTTTAGAAGCTACACTCAGCCGGTCATAGTGATGATGGCTATTCCTTTTGGTTTGGTCGGTGCTTTGATCGGTCATATATTGCTGGGATTTAATTTGAGCATCCTGTCTTTGTTTGGCGTGGTGGCGCTTGCGGGCGTGGTTGTAAATGATTCACTTATACTTATCGACTTGATAAACCGCGAGCGCAAAGAAGGGGCTTCGTTAAGTCAAATTGTAAGGGACTGTGCGACAAGGCGATTCAGGCCCATTATGCTGACTACGCTTACGACGTTCTTTGGACTTGCGCCAATGATGATGGAAAGGAGCCTTCAGGCCAGGTTCCTAATCCCGATGGCGATAAGTCTGGCTTTTGGCGTGATGTTTGCCACGATGATCACGCTTTTTATTGTTCCATCGATTTATATGATACTGGAAGATATCAAAGCCAGATTCGCAAGACGATCCGTTGCATAGGGCGGCGCAGGTTTTCATTGAGCGGCAGGGGTATCCGGTATTGTATGGTTTTAGGTGTTTCGTGTGGTTTTTCTCAGTATAATATTGGCTGGGACTAAGAAAGTTTTTTCTTTGCAGCTTTGGCCTCGCATCATTTTAAGCAAAACTTGTGCAGCCTTTCGGCCATTTCTTTCTTCCGAGACCGTGCTAAGTTCGATAAATCTGCGAGAGCTTAGCGGATAATCTCCAATTCCCATGATGGATAGATCGGCAGGGACTTTTATTCGGCGGATATCGCACTGGTCGAGAAGTTCATAAGCCAGCAAATCGTTTTCGGCAAACAAAACCGTATCTTTGGACTGGTTTTTTTGCCAAGAATCCAGGACATTGTTAGCGAACTTTCTCAAATTCTGCTGACTCCATACATCAGGCGCTTCGTGAATGGTAATCTCTTCCTTTATATCTGCTTGACGCATAGCGTCGCTGTAGCCTTGCTCTCTGAGCGTAGATGCTTCCAGCAATTGCGAGGAGATTCTGGGGCTTAGAAAATGTATTTGCCGATAACCTGAATTCTGCAGGGTACGGGTAGTTTCATAGGCAACTTTGTAATGATCGCTTCGGACAACTTTTAAATCGAGGCCTGGTATTTTTCTTCCCATCAAAACTACTGGAATTCCATAGTCCTCTGCAACTTTACGATAAGTTGCTTTACTTTTCTGGTCACCGGAGAAAGCTGCGATTATGCCATCGACGCGTTTGTCGAGCAGGGTTTCCAATTCTCTGCGTTCAACGGCGCCTTGCCAGTTGTGTGCTGTTAAAAGAGGCGTGAAATCAGGGAAAACTTCCTGGATGATATCATCCAGTACTTCGCCGATACAGAAATCGAGTTGAGATACCAGTACGCCAATTATGTGTGTGCGACTATTTCGCAGGCTTGCTGCCAGGCGGTTTGGCCTGTAGCCCATTTTTTGGGCAGTCGCATTGACCAGCTTTACCGTTTTCGGTGCCAGGCGATAGCGTTTCGCTTCTTTCGGCTTCAGGGCTAACGAGACGGTGCTCGTTGACAGCCCTAGTTTTTTGGCGATATCTTTAAGCGTTACGGGCACAGTCAAATCCTTGTAGAAAAAGTAATAATTTTAAATTTATCACAATTTTTCTTGACTGTCAAGCTAAAACGGTTTAGCATAGATATAAATCGATAAATTTATTTTATAAGACTGAGTTGAATAGCATAAACCTACTTGTTGATTGATAGGCAGGGTGGGTGATTTCTGTTTAATCGGATAGCCGCTTGCTTTTGTGGTGAGTTTCGTAAGGAGATAAAAATGCGAAAAGGCAGGTTGTTTTTTTGGCGGGTGTGGCTGGCGGTTTTGATAATACCGCTGGTAATGTTTGGCGGTTGCTTCGAAGCCAGGCAGGCTTTAAAGAAAAAAGACGGCAGCTTAAAGATATCCTTAAAATCTCGTTTCAAGAAAACGCCTCGTGATGATGTGGGGTCTTCGTTTGTTCGGCCGGAGTTGGCTGAAAAATCAGTTGGGAATAGCACCTATTATG
>SDBV01001991.1_pt1 | contig 30623 bp, 25 predicted proteins | sample 2277081 | NCBI WGS metagenome assembly SDBV01 (sample SAMN10402039, study PRJNA504765) | marine sediment metagenome | isolation source: marine sediment core GS10_PC15, 223 cmbsf | place: Arctic Ocean: Southern Knipovich Ridge | collected 2010 | reverse complement strand
CGATACCTGGCATGGTTTGACCCTCCCTGGTCGTTGTGCGCCATCCGAAATCGCAGAGATTAGACACGAAATAGCCCATTTTCACAATGCCGTTTGAAAGATTGCAAAAGTCCAGTTACAACTCAAAACTTACAACTCAAAACTCACTCACCCTTCTTCTCTCCAATGGCCAAAGCATAGGCCGTCGCGTGCGAGCGGCAATGGGAGATGCTCACCAGCAACTCGCTGATCCCCAAACTCTCGACGACTTCCTTGGCCCCGCCCCGGACCGCCACCGTGGGCCGACCGCTGGCCTCGTTGCGTATCTCGATATCGCGCCACGTAATCCCGCGACGCCAACCGGTCCCCATCGCCTTGAAGATGGCTTCCTTGGCCGCCCAGCGACCCGTAAAATGTTGCGTCGCCAGCGCTCGCTGCTGACAGTAGCTAATCTCTTCGGTCGTGTACACCCGATTGATAAACAACTCCCCGTGACGCTCGATCATCTGCGCTATCCGCAAACATTCCGTAATGTCGGTGCCAATTCCAAGGATCTCAGACATGGTGAGTTATAAGTTATGAGTTGTGAGTTATAAGTGTGCCGCTTGCGGCTTTGCAATTACTCTTCTGTCGGTTCGACCGCTCGATCCAAAACCTCGACAATCCGACGTCGCAACTCGGGCGCAACCCACGCTCGCACGAGCACGGTCCCGCCGCCCGACTCCTGCCAAACCAACTCCAGCGCCGTCGGGCCGCAGCCCCCGTGACAATTCAACATCCGGCAACGGGCCGAACGAGCCTCTTCGCACTCCGCCACCTCGGCCACTTGCGCAATCCGCCGGGCCACCGCCACGTCGATCCGGCCGCCGCGGGTCACTCGATACCAACTCCGACAACGGCAGCAGTACGGCTGCCGCGTCGCCGGGACGACCATCGCCAAACCGGCGGCCAGGACCAACAGCCCGTCGACCGTCCAACTCACCCAGGCCATGGCGCCCTTGGCCGTAAAATCGAAGACGCCCATCTTACGACCCAGGGCGGCCTGACGCGTCATAAACTCGACCAAACTACCCGGCGGTCGGGGCGGTTGACCGAGGTCCTCATCAGGATACTTTTCCGCAGCCAGCCGAAACGCCTCCGCCGGCCGACTCTCTTCCTCGTATGTCTCAAGATATTGGAAATAGTGTTGACCCACAACCGCGACCACGACGGCCAGCAAGGCCCCGGTCACAATCGTCATCCGGTTCCCCACCTGCGCCACCCGCATCGCGCCGACCACCATCGCCCCGAGCAGCACGCCAGTCAAAAGTGGAAAGATCACCAGCGGAGCAAAATACCACTGAGCCCCCACCGCCGCCCAAGCAGTAATCGCCCCCAGTCCAAAACAGGCCGCCAGCCAAACAAGAAGCCAAGTCCAAGAAAACGCCCCACCACCAATCGGCCCACACGACACATCAGAACTCCCAGTTTCACAGCCCATCCCACCATCCTAGATCACATCCTTGCGTCAGGAAAGAGGGGGTTATCGGCGACCCTACGCGGCAAGCAATACTGTCTACTCGAACTGTAAACGCTTCGTCCGTCACCGCCGGGCTTGTCCCGGTGGAACGATGATTGGACACTACCCAGCGGCGCCGAACAACCCCGCCTGCCAATCTGGGCCGCCGCGTTCGGCGGCGGCCCAGATTGGCGAAGAACGCGGGGAAAGACGGACCATGCTAGTGGTCAATCATCGCTCCACGGGGACGAGCCCGTGGTGGCGTTGACAGTCAAAGCAAATCGCTCAACAAAACCACGCCAAGCAGTCTCCCAGCATCATCCACCCCTGACAGAGGGGAGGGGATTTGCCTAATCGCGCCTCGCCAAGGCACAAATAAACCGGCCGATGGGTGGAAATAACCCGGCACAAGTGCTGGACGCCGTCTGGTGCGAAATGGTAAACTGCCAGACTGACCGAACGCGCTAGGGTGCAAGGACGCATCGAGTTGGCCCACCCCGCGCCAAAGAATTGCATAGTTATGCGGCCAAGACATGCCGCAAGTGAAAAGCACAATGCGAGCACTCGTCTGCACGGACTACAAAGACGCCCTCTACAAGCTTGTGTGCGCTCACGAAACGCCCAATGGCGTTTACCTTGCCGTTTGCCACACCACAGCCGACCTTCACGCTTCTTATCACACCGACGGGACACATCACCTCAAACACAAAGGCAAACGCGTTCCGATGGTCCTACCTCAGGGCCCGCCCATCGATTCGATCGATACTCGCCAGCAGATCATGGGCCACACGACCATTTACAGCGATTCGACCATGGCCCACGCGTCGCCGATGAAACGCGACAACCGACTGACCGCTCTTGTTCTGCTAAGTCACGTTCTTTTCCAGAACATTTCCGCAATGTCCTTGAATTCGTACATTCTACATCGCGATATCGAATCCCAGTTTCTCCAGGATGCGTACGCCGATTACCAAAACGAGTCATTCGATCTCGTTGCCGTGAATACGTTCACATTAGACAATTTCAAGAAACACAAGGTTGGTTTGATTTTTTATCGGGGCCAAGGTCAATGGACGCCCGAGTCGGCCACCTAAGGGAGAAAACGGAAATGTTGAGAAGACGTCGGATGAAAGACAATGGGCAACGCGGCCATGAAAGCAAAGAAGTAGCCTGCCCCTTTTTCTGTCCTGGTCATTTCTTGAACCTGAGGTCAAGCGTTGAGCGGCACCGCGCCACGCATGTGCGACCACAGCAACTAGAATTAGAATGGAGCACAAGATGAGCACACACCGGAACTCCGCCCCCAGCTTTGGATTCCTCATCGCGGGAGGGGTGACAATGTGGTTCTTGGCTGGTTGTTTTACCGCCGTGTTTGGCCTCAGTACTCCGAGCAAGCTCTTTGACGTGTCGCTTCCACTTTCGTTTCCGATGAAGGTTGGGGGCGTCTGGGCAGCCGCTGGCCTTTTCCTTGTAGCAGCGCTCCCAACCTGGTTCAACATGTCCCTCGAACGGACTCTCTCCATGCGCAGAGCAGGTACCGTCCGCTCGGATCCCGGGAGAGTCGCGCTCCTATCAACAGCCAGCCGTGCCCTGCTTCTTGGTGCTGGTGCCGGCTTCGCCCTTGCCCAATGGGTGGTGCCGCAGCTCGGCGTTCCGGATGGTCTGGTCCTCGGCGACGTGCGCAGCGCAGTGGGCGCAGTTCTCACTGCACTGGCGTACCTAATCTGCGTCCCGGTGGCTGCGGCCGTTGCATCCCGGCTCCGATAGCATTCCTGACAAGCGCATCACCCGGCGTAAACGCCGGGCTTAATACCGCCTGCGGCGGAAAGTTCCATGAATGACCCTGTCGCAGTGGCTCGATTCGCTGCGATTGCCCCCTGTTGACACGGAGCACGCGGTGCTCGACAATGAGACGTATATTGGGTCGTCGGCAGTCTCGCGACAACTCCCTTCCGCCAACGTCACAGTGTAACAGGTGGAATCATGAACGCTCGACAAGGCGACGTGGACAAATCGGCTCAGCCGGGGTGCTCTCGCAGGCGTTTTCTTAGGGCGTCCACTGGCGCGGCGGTTGGTGGGGCGTTGGCTAATCTTATTTGGCTCGACGACGCCGTGGCGGCCATTCCGGCCTCGAAGGGGTACCTGCTGGTCGATACCAAGAAGTGTCAGGGCTGTGTGTCTTGTATGCTGGCTTGTTCGCTGGTGCACGAAGGAAAGGAAAACCTCTCGCTGGCGAGGATTCAGGTCATCCAGAATTCGTTCAACAAATGGCCCGACGACGTGACTATCGAGCAGTGCCGGCAGTGCGTCGATCCTAAGTGTGTGGCGATCTGTCCGGCCGGGGCATTGAAGGCGGATACGAAGTACGGCAACGTGCGGAGGATCGACAAGCAGAAATGCACCGGCTGTATGATGTGCATCGACAAGTGCCCGCATACACCTAGCCGACCCGTGATTGTGGCGGACAAGAAGAAGGATGCGGGCGTGCGGATGGAGAAGTGCGACCTGTGTGCCGGCGCCCCGTATCATTGGGACCCAACCGGCGGCGGTCCGGCCGGTAAGCAGGCGTGTGTCGAGGTATGCCCTGTCGGTGCGATCAGGTTTACCGAAGAAATTCCTGAACAAGAGGGCGACGCCGGATACAAGGTGAACCTCCGAGGCGTCGCCTGGCGTATTTTGGGATTCCCAACCGACTGAGCGAAAGCAGGAGGGGCTAGGGGCTAGGGATTAGGGGACAGGAAACAACGATCCGGCAGTAGAGGGCAAGCTTTGTAAGCGACTTTGCCTTGAAATCCTAACCCCTGGCCCCTAACCCCTAACCCCTTTTTACGACGATGTTTGAGGTTAGCAACACGGCAGTGGAGAACCGGATCATGAACGGTTACGCGGGCAAGATTCTGAGGATCGATCTGACGTCGCGCAAGATCACCACCATGCCCACCAGCCGATACGAGCAGTGGGTCGGCGGCCATGGCATGGGGTCGGCCATCTTTTTCGATCTGGTCAAGGACAAAACGATCGACGGTTTCGACCCGGCCAACGTGGTCACCATGATGACCTCGCCGCTGAGCGGTACGCTGGTTCCCGCCGGCGCCGGGCGGACCGAGGTGCAAGGGATTGGCGTGCAGTCGTATCCGATCGGCTGGTTCACCCGCAGCAATTTCGGCGGCCGGTTCTCGACGATGCTCAAATCGGCCGGCTGGGACGGGGTCGTGATTCAGGGAAAGGCCGACAAGCCGGTCTGGATTGATATCCGTGACAACATCGTCGAGGTTAGCGATTGCGAGCCGCTATCCTTGTGGGGAAAGGACACCTGGGACTGCCAAGAGACGATCTGGAAGCATGTCGCCGATCCCCAGGACTACGGCGATTGGATCGACCCCGGCGGCGATGAGAACGGCCAGACAACCCAGCGACCGGCCGTGCTGGCCATCGGACCGGCCGGCGAGAACCTCAGCCGCATGGCCTGTCTGATCCATGACGCAAGTAACGGGTCCGGGCAGGGCGGTTTCGGCGCGGTGCTCGGCTCGAAGAACCTCAAGGCCGTTAGCGTGATCGGCACCGGCAGCATTCACGTCCACGACCCAAAGGCCCTGATGCAATCCCGGCTGTGGCAGCAGAAGAAGTACGCGTCCGAACTGCACCGCATGAAGGCGTACACGGTCGGCACGCACTTCATGAGCCCTCCGGTTGGCGGGTCGTTGTGGAAGGGCAAGCCGACCGAGGAACAGCGGCCCCAGGCATGTGTCGGTTGTCACTCGGGATGCCGCGCGCGATACAAAAGTGGGCTCGGTAACGAGGCCACCTGCTATGCAACCGCGTTCTATGCCGAGGCCAAGACGCTCGATATTCAACGCCAGGCGAGCGACCTGCTGAACCGCTACGGCCTGAACGCCGCCGAGATGTTGTATGCGGCCTATTATGTCCGCGATCTTGCGGCCAGAGGGGTCTTTGGCCCGGGCAAGGCGATCGAATGTCCGCTCGATTGGAGCAAGTACGGCAGCATCGAGTTCGCCGAGCAACTTGTCAAAGCCATCGCCTACCGCAACGACGGCCGCGGCGGCAGCAGCCAGTTCGGCGACGATCTGGCCGAGGGATGTGTTCGGGCGGCCCAGCGCTGGGGACGGCTGGAAGAAGACCTGCAAACCGGCCAACTCCAGTTTCCCCATTGGGGAGTTCCCATGCATCGCGATCCCCGCTGCCAGCTCGAATGGGGATACGGAACCATTCTCGGCGATCGGGACATCAACGAACACGACTTCGATTGGCTGCACTGGCAACCTACGGCGGCTCTACTTCAAGGGCGCGAAACGGAGGTACCCGCCGAAGAGGCCGTCGCCATTTACACTAAGAAGATGGTCCCCTTCCAGGACGATCCGTTGATGCTCGACTACAGCACCGAGAACATGTACTCGGAGCACATCGCCAAGCTGGTCGCCTGGCACCGCTACTACACGCGGTTCTGGAAGCAGTCGGCCCTGTTCTGCGACTGGCGTTGGCCGGACTTCATCAACCTCCATGCCCCCGACAACACGGGCTCGACCGGCGAGGCCGAGCCGAAGTTCTTCCGGGCGGTGACCGGCAAGGACCTCTCGTTTCTCGAGGGGATCGAGTTGGGCCGAAAGATCTGGAACCTCGACCACGCCATCTGGACCCTGCAAGGGCGACATCGCGACATGGTCCACTTCGCCGAATTCATCTACCGCGAGCCGCCCTACGGCGCCGACGGGCCGGCCCATTGCATGTCGGGCAAAAAGGACGGGAAATGGGTCTACATCAACACCGTCGGCCGCCGCATCGACCGCGAGAAGTTCGAGGAGTTCAAAACGGCCTTCTACAACCTTCAAGGTTGGGACACTACCTCAGGATATCCCACCAGAGAGACGTTGGAATCGCTGGACTTGGGCCACGTGGCCGCCGAACTCGAGAAGAACCGTAAACTGGGAGAAGCATAGACATGAGTACGCTTTCGACACCGGATGAAGCCTTGAGGGCCAGGGTGTTGCGTGAAGTTGACTTTCCACACCGACTCATCGGCCACCGCATGCGCGAGCGGATGGGCCCGATTCCCGTATCGCTGTACAGCTTCGAGGAAGTGCTCCATCTGCTCGACGACCAGTTTCCCTACGTAAACCCCCAACGGCTCGAAGAGTGGATCGAGACCGTCACGCAAGACAGCGAATTGGCCACTGCCATAGGCGACGTGATCCAAGAGAGAACCAACGATCAAGAACGGATGTTAAGCATCAAATTGCTAATGGGAGAACGACTCTGCCAGTGCAAGAGAGCCGTTCAATCGTGATGACCGAGGGAAGACAGGCGGTCTCTTCTCAAGAAAAGAAACCGGACGGGAACGTTTCGCTACTGACGGCCTGACCCCAGAACGCCCCGCCAGCCGCACATTCAAAAGCATTGGCCAAGCTAGACCGGGCAGTTGCCAAGTGGCGGCAAACTGCGGTATTTGAGAGTCTGATCCTATCGTCGGCCTACCGCAACGCTATCCTAAACCTTTCGCAGATTCGCTCCTCGGCATCATCCACTACCCCGTCCGCTCCCGCCACTGCGTCCAGACACTGACTCAGAGTCTTCTCCTTTCCAGCCTTCTTGAACAGCTTCACACTTTCGCATGTTTCCTTGAGAACAACGGCGTAGCCATTTCGTTTCACACGTTCCACAAACTCTGCCATCTTCTGGTCAATAAGGTCTTCTCCCCAGGGAGCTTTGAGTGTGTTCATGAGCTTTTGAATGCGAGCCTTCTCCGAGCGTGACGCCCTGCCATCTGCGACCATGACACAACACAGTGCGTCCATCAGCACCGGAAACAGGTCACTCGCCGCAACTTTCTGTTGAGTCTCTCCCTTTGGCCGAGCTTGCTGCCTCTTCACCTCTGCAGCCTTTTGTACAGGCAGTCCCGCGAGTTGTTGCATCTTGGCAAATCCTTGTGGCGCAGTGGTTGCTGAGTCTTGCCGACTTGCGTAGAGCTTGAGTTCCAAGCCTGAACCGGAAACACTGAAAAGGCCATATTCGATCAACGGGACTTGGACATTATTGTTGAACCGCTGATCTGGAGTCCCATCGTTGTTTACGAAGCGATAGGTATGGCCTACCACCTTGCTGTCAGCAGTTTGCTTTGCCTCATCTCTGGCCTGCGCAACCTCGACACTACACGATAGTTCCATTTTGGCATAGCTGATACTGCCAACCCGTGAGCCCTCGAAAACTAACAGATGATCGGGCATGAAAAAAATGTCTTTGTGAAAGGCCCGAAGGTGCCAGACATCGAAATCAAGATCAAGGAATGGTGGCTTCTTGCGGCCTAGTTCAGCACTATTGAACGTCGGCAAAGTGTCTGACCCTCCACTATACCGCGTGTCTTCGAAGTGCCGTCTGCCCGTGAAAAGCAAGAGCTGTCCACTGTTCCTCAGTCCGGCAAGAGCACGGTCTATCGACTTAAATGCAGCATTTCCGCCCCCAGAAAACCGATATGCGAATCGAACTTGCTTTCGCGAGATGTCGAGCTTCCAGGCATTCCAAAGCAACAGGAGCCCGCCCGGAAACAGTAGGATTCCAGACAGCAGCATAGCCAACCATGCATGTAAGATTAAGAATGGCAGGCACAGCCATAATAGAAGCAATAGACCAACAGTAGCTGCGGCAAACGGGAATAACGAAACCTTGTTCCGACGTTCTTGGATATCCCGCAGAATGGCTTCGAGGTCGGTGTCTAGACACAGGGCATCGTGGTCCACAGCCTCGATCTTCTTAATGTTCAGTTTTCCACGGGCTCGAGTTGAACCGTCCAGAGACGCAGAAGTCTCACGACCTTGCTTTTCCTCGAAGGTAACGCTTTTTACCTTCTTGTCGGAAGCCATATCCAGGTATGAAAAACCGGCGTCACCAATATCAATCTCGTACCGGCTGGAATCATCCTCAACAAATGTGAGGTCGTCCAGAAAGGAAAAGAAACCGCGATTCTGCGACATGGCTCAGGCCCCTATATTCGATCGCCTTTTTCGGAATTGCATTTGCGACAGAGAATCTGTAGGTTCTCCACGGTCGTGGCCCCACCTTTAGACAGTGGAATTACGTGGTCGAATTCCTTATACTCCTTTGCACCACAAATCACGCATTGCCCGCCGTCACGATACCAGACTTCACTCTTGACTCTATCCGGAATGTATCGGGACGACACCCCTTCTCGTTCTAGCAACCGCCTGGCCTTCCTGGCCAGAAACAAGATGATTTCCCGAAGTTCAAGCAAAGTCCCTGGATTGTTGTTGTTTTTCAGTCTGTAGCGGCCAGTTCCCTTGCCAGGCGACACGACAAGTGAAAGCCTTGGAGTTCGTGTTTGCTCGAAGGCAACCTCGAAGACATTCTTGCACGACACTTCATGCGACTGCCTTCCGATAAACCGCAGCTTGAAGGTGCCAACGTAGAGCGTACCTGTCCGTCTCCGGATCTTCCCGCCGACAGTACACTCGAACAGGGCTGCTGCCTTGAAATGAAGCTTCTCTCCCGATTCCAGCAGTAGTGATCCGGAGTCGACTTGCGGCAACTCACCTTGCCGAATCGTGAAGAGTTGGGAGTACAGGTCCAAGTCCTTTAGGCATGGTTTCAGGAGATCCTTCGCGTTCAGAAGATGGGTAAGTGATCGTATATGCTCGTAGTCTTCCTCGCCGATTACCTCTTTGGTCTTGATTGAGGTAAGCGCCGCCTGCAATATCTCCCTCTTCTGTGGCACGGAGATCGTGCTGAGTTGCTCTGATGTTAGACCATACCGTTGAACCACAAGAGTCAGGTCTGCCATCTCGTCTTCTGTTAAGACGTGGTCCTTAGCGGCGTCGGCCAGGACAAAGGAATAATGGGCCAGGGCTTGATCGGATATCGCCTTGCTTATGTCCCGCTTTCTTAGTCCGAAGAAGCTCGCGATGGCATCTAAACCTGATTGCTCATCCTCTGTTACGATTCCATCGGAGACGGCCTCTCGAAACTGCTTCTTGTAGACTGCAAGGCCAGTCTGATAGTCAAGTGATGCTACTCGGTCGTCATCCACGTCGAGAACCCGGATCAACTCGACGAGCCTGCGTTGTTCACCATGGTCGATCTCCAGATCTTTGGAATAGGAGTAATATACTGCTCGGTAGATTGCATCGACCGCCTGGCGCAAAGACTCAGCTTCATACTCGAACCCGCTAAGAACCACGTTAAGAAAGTTATTGGGTTCCTTCGCCAGGCTCTTGGATGCCTTCAAAGCTGCGAAAATCCTCTCCTGAAGAGAAGGGGCTCGCAGTAATACGTGATCTGCCATTTCGCATACCTTCAAGAAATTGTCGGGGTGACGCAGTCACAAGAGGTTACCGAGCCCCTTTTCCTCGCCTTTCGCAGTCCATCCGCCCCGCAACACTCTAGAGACCACTTCCAGAAATCCATTGTACTACTCGTTCGGATCGCGTCAATTGCCCCATGGTGTGCGAAATGTGGAGTAACAAGGGAAGCACAGCCTTCCTTGGGCCACTTGAAATTGAGGGACCCCCTGTGCTATTCTCAGGGAGTGGCGGGCTCAGAAAACAGCTGCCGTCCCTTTTCCGCTTAGCGAGGAGCGTTATGCGTAGCGTATTGATTACCGGGGCCTCGACGGGGATTGGGGCGGCTTGTGCGGTTGGGCTTGCGGCCGACGGGTTTCGTGTGTTTGCCGGTGTGCGGGCGGCGGAGGACGAACAGCGGCTGCGGGCCGAGGCGGCCGGGACGATTGTGCCCGTGATGATCGACGTGACCGACCAGCGGTCGATTCATGCGGCCGTCGAAACGGTTACCGAAGCAGTGGGTGACGAAGGATTGGCCGGGCTGGTCAATAACGCGGGCGTTGTGGTGTCCGGGCCGTTGGAGGTGGTGCCGCTTGACGAGCTTCGCCGGCAGTTGGAGGTGAACGTCGTCGGGCAAGTCGCCGTGATTCAGGCGTTCTTGCCGTTGCTGCGTGCGGCCCGGGGACGTATCGTCAACATGAGCTCGGCCAACGGGGCCCTCTCGTCGCCCTACTTGGGTCCTTATTCGGCCTCGAAACATGCTCTGGAAGCGATCACCGACGCGCTGCGATTGGAACTGCGGCAATGGGGGATCTACGTGTCGAGCGTGGCCCCCGGTCCGATTGCCACGCCGATCTGGGAGAAGGCGCAAGCGGCGGCCGATCAACTGATCGAAAGGGTCGACCGCGATCGGTTCGAACCGTATCGGGCGGACATCGATAAGTTTCGGGAGTACGTCACCCAATCGGCGGCCAACGCGATGCCGGTCGATCGCGTAGTTCGGGCCGTGCAACACGCCTTGACCGCCCCGCGGCCGAGAACGCGATACTTCATCGACTGGCCCACGCGGCTTTGTTTCAAGGCGTTTCGGATGGTGCCCGATAGGATTCGCGATTGGGTCGTTCGGCGGGAGATCGGGCTTTCTTAACTGCTTACTGCCTACTGCCTACTGCTACCTCCCCAGCCAACCTCCATCGACGGGCAATATCGTTCCGTGGACGTAGTCGGAGGCGGCCGAGGCGAGGAAGACGATGGCACCGGCCATGTCGTCGGGTAGGCCCCAGCGGCCGGCCGGGATACGTTCGAGGATGGCCGGGTTGCGTTTCGGGTCTTCCTGCAGCGGGGCCGTCACGTCGGTGGCGATGTAACCCGGCGCGATCGCGTTGACGTTCACTCCTTGCCCGGCCCATTCGTTGGCCAGGGCCATGGTCAACTGCGAGATACCGCCCTTGCTGGCCGCGTAGGCGGGCACGGTGATGCCGCCTTGGAAACTCAACATCGACGCGGTGAAGATCACCTTGCCGCGACCCCGTCGGAGCATCTCGCGTCCCAACTCGCGGGCAAGGATGAAATGGGAGTTGAGATTGACCTCCAAGACAAAGTCCCAATCCTCGTCCGGAAACTCGGCCGCCGGGTGGCGGCGCGTAGTGCCGGCGTTGCTGACCAGGATGTCGACCCTGGGGAAGTCGGCTCGCACTTGCTCGATGAAACGGTAGAGGGCCTCCCGGTCGCTGAAATCGCACGCATAGGGAAAGAACTTCCGCCCGGCGGCCGTGACGTCCCGTTCGATTTCGCTGCCGCTGGATTCCATGCTGGCGCTAACGCCGATGATGTCGGCCCCGGCCTCGGCCAATGCGCGAGCCATCCCTCGTCCGATTCCCCGTCGACACCCGGTCACCAGGGCGAGTTGCCCTTTGAGGCTGAACTTCTCCAAGATTGACATGCGATCCTCTCTTTACCGTCCTGGCAGGCTTGCGTATATTGCCCAGTTTAGCTCGTCGAAAGTGTTACTGCGTCATTGTCATACGTGGGAAACTATTTGGCAAGGCTCTCAGCCAGCCCAAATGGCCTTTGCAGTTTTGTTGAGACCGGCTTGCCACCGTCGGCGGAAAGGGTATACTGGCAGGGCTTGAACCAGAAGTTTGCACCCTAACAGGTGAGTTGCCACGAAAACGCGTAACCCGAACGAAGAGACTATGACCATTCTAGAAGCCCTAAAGCAGTATGTGGACGCCGAAGGCGTCGGCGAGAAGACGTTCCAGGCGATTGCCAAGATCAGCGAGGTGAAGACCTACGAGGCGGGCGACATCGTCCACCGCGAGGACGAAACCTCGGCCAATCTGAACATCGTTCTGTCCGGTCAGGTTGACGTTCAGTATCTGCTTGAAAGCGGGAAGCGCCAAACGGTCGATAGCCTTTTGGCCGGCGACTTTTTGAGCTGGTCGGCGATCGTCAAGCCGTACACCACCTCGTCGATCGCCATCTGCCGTGCCAAGGCGGACGTTTTGGCCGTCGAAGCTTCCGCCTTGCGGGACCTGTTCGAAAAGGAGCCGCTGCTGGGCTATCGGATGACGAGCCAGATCGCACGGGTCATCCGCCGTCGGCTGCAAGCGGCTCGCCGCCAGATTGCCGATCTCGACTGAATAGCCCCGTATCCGTTTTGGATTTGTGGGCATAGTCTTTTGAGTTTGATTCGCACGTCGTCGGTGGTGAATCGCCAATCGACTTGACTGTTCTCCAGTTCGATCATCCTCTCGGCCAGCACAGGATCGGGTACTCGATTCCGGAAATCTCGTTGTAGAAATGGTGCGGCGAGTTTCGTACTGAACAGAAGCTGCCTGTCTTGTGATCGAAACCGCATGCCTTCCGTTGATGCGAAGCCATCCAGAGCGTCGGGCGGGCCCTGCAACACCCGGATCAGGGGACTCTCGAGCACCGGCCGGAAGAATGACGCACCCGCGAGAGAAAAAATCTCCCAAACGCTAGACATGGGGGGGATCATCTGCTAAAATGGTGTCTGCCCGCTGTCTGGAACGGACTGGAACGGAGAGGTGCAGACCCATGTTGAACCTGTTGAATTTCCGGAAATACGCCCACCGAACGCGACCTATCGAGTCTCGCGCATGGCGTCCGAGATTCGAGCGATTGGAGGACCGCGCGCTGTTGAGCGTCGGCGGTCCGGGGTTCGGCGATCTCTCGGCAATGGGTGACGAATACTCGGTGGACGAGGCCGGCAACGCTTATATTGTCGATCCCCCGCTTGACCCGCAGCGGTTGGCTGCCGAGACCAGCGCGACTGTCATCGAGGAAGTGCCGGCGCCGCTGGAGGACACCTTTCTGCTGCACAGCTATCCCGGTGCGAGCAAGGTGATCCATTTGGACTTCGACGGGCACGCGGGCGATCCGGCCTACGACTTCGACGGCAATACGGGCAGCTTCAGCGATGACGAATTGAGGGAGATCCAATGGGCCTGGGAGCAGGTGTCCGAAGACTTTCTTCCCTTCGAGGTCGACGTGACCACCGAAGATCCCGGCGTTGAGGCGCTGCAAAGAACCTTCGCGGGCGATCAGTACTACGGCGTCCGCGTTGTGATTAGCGCTTTCACCGGCGACATCGGCGGGTGGGCTTATCTGTGGTCTTTTGCCTGGAATTACGATCAGCCCTGCTACGTCTATACCAACGGCGTCGGCGTCGGGTACAAGAACGTGGCCGAGGTGTCTTCGCACGAGGCAGGACACACCTTGGGCCTGAGCCACGACGGCACCAGCACCACGGGGTATTATGGCGGCCATGGCTCCGGCGCTACCGGCTGGGCCCCGATCATGGGAGTCGGATACTATCAGCCATTCGTCCAATGGAGCAAAGGCGAATACGCTGATGCCAACAATGGCGAAGACGATCTGGCCATTATCACAACCTATTGGGAATTCGGATATCGGCCGGACGATCACGGCGATTCCATGGCCACGGCCAGTCCGCTGGCGATTACCGACGAAACGGCGGTTTTCGACGAAGGGCTTATCGAGCGGACCAACGACGTCGATTTCTTTGTTTTCGAGACGGGCGCCGGTAGGATCCACCTGGATATCGATCCCTTCTATCGCAGCCCGAACCTCGACATCCTGGCCCAATTGTTCGACGACCAGGGCACTCTCATCGCGTCGAGCAATCCGACCTCGCAACTCTATGCTAACCTGACCGTGACCGTGCCAGACGGCACCTATTACTTATCCGTCGAGGGCATCGGCAAGGGTACTCCGTCGACGGGCTATAGCGATTACGACAGCCTGGGCTACTATTCGATCGGCGGCACCGTCTTTCCCAGGCCCAAGGCCTCGATCGCCGGACGCCACATCTTCTACAACAACTCGGCTTTCGACGAAGACACGAGCGCTCCCCCGCTCGTGCTCATCACCGAGGCCGGGACCGGTACACCCGATTACTTCGAGATCCAGAACTTCGCCAATCGCAGCGTCAGTACGTCCGGCTGGGTCGTAGCGGCCAACAACGCCGGTGGGAACAACATCAACCACGTACACGTGCCGTTGTGGTCCTTGCCGAGTTCGCTCGATTCCGGCGAACTGCGCTATCGACCCGATTCCGGACAGGACGACATCTTCTGGCGAAGCAATGACCGCGGTTGGCTTGCCATTATCGATAACAAGGGCGCCGTAGTCGACTTTGTCGTTTGGGGATATGACGACCAAGCCATCGCCTCGATGGAAATCGACGTCGGTCTGTTCGCAAACCTCCACCCGAGCAATTCGTGGATCGGACCTTCGGTGACCGCCCTCGGCCAACCCTTCGATGCCTTGCAGCGGATCGGCACGTCGGACAATGATGACGCATTGGATTGGACCTTCGAGAATGCCCCCACCGGCGGAATCCAAAATGAGGGGCTGGCGATCGAGGAAAATCCGAAACCACTCCCGGCCGTACTGGTCACCGAAGCCGGCACCGGAACGCCCGACTACTTCGAAATTCAGAACGTCGGCGATCAAACGATCAATACGTCCGGCTGGGTCGTGGCGGCCAACAACGCCGGCGGGAACAACATCAACGACGTGCATGCTCCGCTGTGGACTATTCCAGGACCACTCGGACCTGGAGAGCTACGCTACCGACCCGATGCCGGCCAGGACGACATCTTTTGGCGAGTCAATGACGAGGGTTGGGTCGCGATCATCGACGACCGCGGCACCGTGATCGACTTCGTCGTCTGGGGATATGACGACCAAGCCATCGCCTCGATGGAAATCGACGTCGGGGCGTTCGCGAACATTCGTCCCGGTGAGGCGTGGAGTGGACCTTCCGTTGACGCCGTCGGCCAACCGTTCGACGCGCTACAGCGCGTCGGTAACACGGACCGCAACAACGCTTCCGACTGGACTTTCGAAGACCAACCCTCCGCAGGAACCGAAAACCCGGGCTTGGTCTTCCCCTTTATCCAAAGCCCCTGGACCCTGGACGACAACGCGGTTGCGCCCGACAAGGTGGCTCTGCTCCCGGGAGAGCCGGCTTCCTTTGCCAACTACAGCAGCTACGTCCGTGGCATCAACGGGATCATGATCGACATCGCCGACCTGCGCGACACGGTGACCAACGCGGATCTCGTGCTTCGGGTCGGCAACGACGCCGATCCCGGCTCCTGGAGTCCGCTTGCCGCTGCACCCGACATTAGCGTTCGACCCGGCGCGGGAATCGACGGCACCTCGCGCGTAACGATCATCATCGACGATTATCTGATCCGCAACCAGTGGCTCGAGGTGACCGTGTTGGCGACGTACAACACGAGCTTACCCCAGCCGGACGTCTTCTTCTTCGGTAGTTCGGTCGCCGAAGTGGGAAACTCGGTTTTCGACGCCAAGGTCGACGAGGTGGATGTGACCGAGACTCGCAACAATCCGCAGCCCTTCTTCGACCCGGCGCCGATCGATAACCGCTACGACTTCAACCGCGATCTGAGGGTGAATTCGTTGGACACGCTGATTGCCCGAAACCATCAGTCCCAGACCGCCGGCACCCTGAAGCTCTTGAATCACACTTCCCCGGTCCTTATCACCGAGGCCGATACGGGGACTCCCGACGGTATCAGAATTCAGAACATCGCAGCCGGCACAGTCACCACGACCGGTTGGATCGTCGCGGCCAACGATGCTAGCGCCGGAGACATCAACGACGTGCATCAGCCGTTGTGGGAACTTTCCGGCTCGATGGATCCCGGCGAAATTCTCTACCGACCCGATACTACGGAAGACGACATCTTCTGGCTATCCAGCGGCGTCGGCTGGGTAATGCTTCTCGACGATCAGGGCAGCGTCCTCGATTTTGTCGTCTGGGGATACGACGCGAATCAACTCGCCTCATTCCAGGTGGATGTTGACAACTTTACGAACATTCGAGTAGATAGCGCCTGGAGCGGACTTCCCGTTTCAACCGTCTCGGCCCCCTCGCCTGTGCTCCGGCGTGTCGGCCCCGCGGATCATGACGACGCCACCGATTGGACGTTCGACGCCCTGGCAGCAAAGACACTGCCGTCGAAAAACCACGCCTCGCGCGCCGTGCCGGCGAAGATCGAGTGGCTCTACGAGTTCGGCCTCCCAGTAAGGAAGGACCGGCAACTTTCCCGAGGCCGGCCCGCGGCCTTGGCCGTGGACCGGTTACTGGCTATCGACAGCCCGTGAATTTGAGGCAATTGTGCCACGGCTGTGTCAGCCGTGTCCAAATCGGGGCAACTTCCCCAACTTCACACGGCCGACACGGCCGTGGCACACTCATGAATGAACACTGCTCTACGGGCGCATCGCGCGGTTGACCAGTTTGCTGTCGAAGTAGTTGATCGACATGCCGGCGTCGACGATGATCCGCTGGGCGTTGATGCCGCTGGATCGGGGGCTCAGCAGGAACGCCGCCGCATGGGCCGCCTCTTCGGTTGCGACCGCCTGCTTGCGCGGGATCACCTGCTCGGCGTAGAGATAGGCATCGACATAGCCGGGAATCCCCGCCGAGGCGGACGTCTTCAATAGGCTCGGGGCGACCGCGTTGAAACGGATGCGGGAGAACCCGCTGAACGACTTCGCCAGAAAGGCCAACGAGGAGTCCAACGCCGCCTTGATCGGGCCCATGTAGCCGTAGTTCTCGCTCGCCATGCGAGTTGTCGAGATGGAAATCGTGACCACCGAGGCGTCCGGGTCCAGCAGATCCTTCAGGGCATTGGACACGGCCACCAGCGAGAAACACGAGACATCGACCGCCTGCAAGAAGGCTTTGCGCGACGTTTCGTGGAACGGCTTGACGCCCTCGGAGTAGTCGGCAAACGCGATCGAGTGGACCAGCCCATGGAACTTCTCACCCCGGGCCGAAAGTTCCTCGGCCAACCGATCGATCTGCTCCTGTTGCTCGACGTCGCACGTATAGACATCGGCCCCCCCCAGCAGCTTGGCCGTACTCTCCCGCGTCGCTTCATCCTGAACCACATAAACACACCGCGCACCCGCCTCGGAGAGCACCCGGGCAATATGCCAAGCAACACTCTTGCGGTTGGCCACGCCCAGAATAAGGATCGATTTGTCGGTCAGTTGGAGGAAGTCCATTGCGGGAGAGTTGTGAGTTATGAGTTATGAGTTGTGAGTTGTGAGTTGTGAGTTGTGAGTTGTGAGTTGTGAGTTGTGAGTTGAAGGCGTTCGGCGGCTCTTAACTACTTACAACTTAATACTTACAACTCACAACTTAATACTTACCTCTCTCACATCTCCGCGGCTGCGCAAGCGAACTCGAAACGGACGGCTACCTTGCCTTCGACGGTGACCTTGGCCTTGAGGAAAAAGGCGTTGGCTAGCCGTTCGTTCAGATCGATTTCCATTTGGATCGTTTCCTTGGGCCGGACGATGCGTTTAAAGCGAACGTTGTTCATTCGCGTGGCCACGGGCACCTTGCCTTCGACGTCAGTCATGTGCTTCGAGAGCAGAATGGCCCCGCATTGCATGGCCGCCTCGCACAGCAACACGCCTGGCACGAGCGGAAAGTTGGGATAATGTCCGGCGAAGAACTCCTCCTCGCCGGTGAAGGCCTTAGTGCAAACGATGCGAGACTCTGTCCATTCGACAATCTTGTCGACCAGCAGGAACGGATCACGGTGGGGGATGGCGCTCAGAATCTGCTCGCGGCTCATGGTTCGTCTTTCGTTGGGGTTACGGAAGCGTTGTTCATCAGGAAGGCATCGACGTCGTTGGCCACGATCACGCCGTAGTTGACCGCACCCAGCCAACCCGACATGATAATCCCCACGCTGCCGGCATGATAGAGCCCCGTGATCTGCTCGGGCATCGCCCGGCTGACGGCCAGCCCCTCGAACTTCGTGCCGAAACTGGCGCCTTGGAGGTGTTTGGTATATCGCTCAAAGGTGAGGGGCGTGGCGGCCTCGACCCAATCGAGTTTCTCGCGGATGCCCGGCACGTAGCGGTCCGCCGCGTCGAGCGTGGTCTCGATCAGGTCCTGCTTGCCCGCCCGATAGTCTTCCTCGGACAATTCGGCCCAATCGCCGTAGTTGGCGTTCGTGCTGGCGACGACCAGGCAACGATTCTTCCCGGGCCGGGTCCTCGGGTAGTAGAACGAGTAGGTCCGGCTGGTAATATCGCGGCTGAGCAGAGCCCGGGTGTCGAACTTCGGGGCGGTCGAGGTGAACAGCAGATCGCCGCAACTCTCGTCGATCATCTCGTCGGGTTTCAGGGCCATATAGACCTGCGTACTGGAATTGTTCAACCGCACGGCCCGGGCCTCTTCCAGGAAATCCTTCTCCCAGGGCTCCTCGCCTACCAGCCCGAAGATGGTACCCTTCAGATTGGCATTGGAGAGGACGGCCCGCGTCTTGATCGTGCGTCCGTTGACCGTCACGCCCTCGACGCGTCGCCGGTCGACGTGGATCTTCTCGGCATTGCAGCAGATCCGCACGTCGACGCCGTTGTCGGTCAGTTGGTGTCGCATCAGCTTGATCAACCGGTCGGTCCCGCCCTGGAACGTAAAGACGCCCTTCGACATGAAATTGGAAAACACGATCCCGTAGGTCAAGGCGGGGTCTTCCAGCGTCGAGCCGTTGGCGTAGGTGATCGGCTCCATCAGCAGCCGCACGACGTCGTCGCGGCCGGGAAAGAATCGCTCGAACAGCTCGCGGGTAGTGACCGCTTGATCGTCGTAGAAGTTCATCTTTCGGGCGGCGTCGAAGAAGGCGTCGACCGTCTCGGCCGGCACCTTAAACTGCTCGATCAACAGCCGGGTGAAATCCTCGCGGCTGAACGTGGTCCTCAGCGAGAACATGGGGTTGTCGAAGCGGATGTTGTCGAGTTGCACGATCGAGTCGGCAATCTCACGGCTCCAATAGCGGCGGCAACTCTTGATCATGCCGACCGGGAACCCGTGCAACGAGACGTCGAAGATATGCCCGCCGCGTCGCCGAAACCACGTGGCCAGTCCGCCCAGTTTGTGGTGATGTTCCAATAGCAGCACGGAGTGGCCGGCTCGGGCCAGCGTGTTGGCCGCCGTCATGCCGGCCAGACCGGAGCCGATGACGATTACGTCGTATTGATCGGCGGCGCCTTCGAGGAAGTCTTTGGGCATGGCAGGGTCGTGCTTTGCAAAGCCGCAAGCGGCTAGTCGTCCTTGAGGAAATACCGGTTGGCGATGCTGATTCCGCTGACGATCGACCCCACGATGCCGACCATGCCTTGGTCCGTGCCGCAGATGTAGAGGTTGTCCAGGTGCGTGCGGCCGTCGTAGTGTTTCTCGGGCGTACCGTAGATGGCGCCCTTCTCGCGGCCCGTGTAGCGGCGGATGGTCGTGGGTGTGAACATGTCGGTCTCGATCACGTGGCCACGAAAATCGGGTACGAATCGCACGGCCGATTCGGCGATCCGGTCGTACCAGCGAAGCTTCTCGATACGATAGGCGTCCTGGTCGAGCCCCGCCCAACGATCGTAGTCGGCCAAGGCCGTGATCCGGATCATGCCTTCGGCCGGCGGATCGTCGTAGGCGAAATTGTTCGGCGAACAGATCACACCGCTGCGCAGGTCGACCAGCTCGTTGGGCCGATCGTAGTGGAACTCATGTGCGTCGTTGAAAAACACGATGGTCCGATCGTGCCCCAGCGACTTCGGCTGCACATCGAGCACGGAGATCGTCTCGACAAATGCAAGTTGACCCACGCTGGTATCGGCGGGGTCGGTCTGTTGGTCGCACAGCCGCATCGTCTCGGGCCAACCGGCCGAGGAGAGAATGCGGCGGCCTTGCAGTTCGGCCCCGTCTTCGAGGATCACTTTGCTGACCACCCCGTCCTTGGCGACGATTTGCCGCACGCCGGCCCGAAGTCGCAGTTCGCCACCGAGCCCTTTGAACTTGCCGACCAGCTTCTTCAGTATCAGCCGAACCCCGTTGACCGGCCGGGCAAAGCCTTCGAGGAAGATCGAGCGGAACATGACGCAGAACTGGTCGAAGTCCATGTCGTGCACCCGGGCGCCGCCGTAGAACAACAGGGGGCAAAAGATCATCTCGACCAACAACGGGTCGTCGATGTACCCGGCCACTGCCTCGCGGGCCGAGCCCTGTTGACCGGCCGCGCCCAACTGGTCGTAGTCGCACAGGTTGCTCACCAGCCGGCGGAAGTTGTCGATCTGGCGGGGGAAGTGCTCTCGAACCTCGGCCTCGAACAGCTCGAATTCGTTGGAGAACTTCAGCGTCACCTCGGGAAAGGTGATGGCTGACCCGAGTTGCGGGGCCAGTGAGAGTTCGTCCCAGGCCAGGCGCAATTGGCGCAGCAGTCGGGCCAAGGGTCCGCGGCGGGTCCCCTTCGGCGTGTAGTTGGTCATGGCGTGCAGCCCGACGTCGAACTCGCGCCCCCGGTGACGATAGAACGAGTTCAGCCCGCCGATCGTATTATGGCGCTCGAGGATACAGACGCGTTGATCGAAATGGGCCAAGCGGATCCCGGCCGCCAGCCCCGACATCCCGGCTCCGATGATGATCGTGTCATACATGGCGGATTACTTCCGTACGGCAGAAAGGAAAGGATCATTCCCCCTACTTCGACATTTCCTTCATCAGCGGCTCAAGGTACTTGACCGTGCTGCCCATACTGGCCAGTTCGAGATAGTCTTCCTCGGGAATCTGTACCCGATATCGCTTGCGCAGTTCCATGACGATGTCAAGGAAGTCCATGCTATCCAGTTCGAGTTGGTCGCGGAAGGCGACGTCTTCTTTCAGGTCGCCCAGGTCTTCGTCGGGGGTGATGTCGGCAAGAATCTCGAGTACCGCTTCCTTGATTTCGGCAGCAGTCATGCTTTTTTGCTCCGTGTTTTCTAGATCCGTCTTACGATGACTACTGAGTTAATTCCCAGCATTCCAAATGAGTTGTTCAAGATGCACTCGACCGAACCGGTCTCGCGCGGTTGGTTGGCAACCAGGCCCGGCAGGTCGCACTCCGGATCGACGTGATCCAGATTGATGGTCGCATGGCAAACGCCGTCACCCAGCGCCGGTAGGTTACCGGCCAGTTCCAACACCCCGGCCGCGCCCATGGCGTGCCCGATGAAACTCTTGGCGTTGTTGAACAGCGTGTGCTCGTTGTCTTTCCAAACGTCACGCAGTGCCACGGCCTCTTGGATGTCGCCGCTGGAGGTGCCCGTGGCGTGCGTGCTGACGATGTCGATGTCCTGGGGGTTCAACTGCGCGCGCTTCAGCGCCAGCCGAATGCACTCGGCCTGACGCTCGGGATGCGGCAGGACGAAATCGCTGGCGTCGCTGTTCATGGCATGGCCGACGATCTCGCCGTAGATCTTCGCACCCCGCCGCTTGGCATCGCAGAGCCGCTCCAGCACCATCATGCAGCCACCCTCGGCCACGACGATGCCGCTGCGCTCGGTGTCGAACGGTCGCGAGGCCTTGGTCGGGTCGTCGTGTCGGGCCAAGGCGCCCTGGCTGTTGAAGCTGGCGAAGATGCCGAAGGTGTGGATACTCTCCGACACGCCGCCGGCCAGCGCCACGTCGCACTCGTCGAGCCGGAGCATCTGCATGCCTTGGATCAGGCCGGCGTTTCCCGCAGCGCACGCGGCCCCCAGCGTGTAATGCGGACCCGTGATACCCAGGTTCAGCGTGATTTCGCCGGCCGGATTGTTGGCCACGGTCCGCGGATTGTGGTGATGCGACCAGTATTGGGTGTCGTAGTCGAAGCCCTTGATCTGATAGATCTCGTTCTCCGTCTCGACGTTGCCGTGCTCGGTCACGCCCACGTAGATACCCACAGTCGACCGATCGACGTTGTCCCAATCGAGGCCCGAGTCGACGATCGCTTCGTTGGCGCAATAGATGGCGAGGCTGCCGGCCCGGGTGCCGCGTCGGACTTCCTTGCGGCGTTGGTAGCGTAGCTCATCGAAATCGCAGACCCCGGCCACCGTGTTGCCGAAGTATCGGGTCTCGTACTCGACAACGCCGCTTCGTCCCTCGAGCAGACTTTGGCGATACTCGCCCGGTGAGTTGCCATTCGGCGCAGCCAGACCGATGCCCGTGATAACGATTCGGTCGTGGTCCGGTCGCGGTGCGATCATCTGGAAAGATCCGTGGAAAACGTCAAACCCATCAGGTTAGCGATTTGCCGGAGAATATCAAGACGTACCGCGCATCGCTTCACCCACTAACGGGGGCCAAGTGATCCCAAACGGCCATCGTCGTGTCGTAGGGGATCTGGCGATGGCAGGAAATTCTGAGTTTTCTGTTTAGCCACCGCGGCCACGCGGTGTTAGCCGGCTAACACCGCGTGGCCGCGGTGGCTAAACGGGCTTTCCCTGAATCACGAATTGCTTTGATCGCTTCATTCGAGCCGCCCCGCCTGTTGGTTTGAATCCTTATTGAAAAAGATCGAAAAAAAACTTCTCGCCACTTGGGGCACGGCCAATCGTCGGAAGTCGTGGCCTGGTCTGGATCTACGAACGAAGGCGTCGACCCGGGGTATTTCCTACCCAAAAAAACCGTCTTGACCTAGCCTGCGAACTGGGTATCTTTGGGACTTATTGGGGCTTGGTGGGGATTTGTGGTGAAACATGCTGCTTACAGGGATTTTCAGCCGGGCGTTGGATGAAAAACTGCGAGTGGCAATCCCCAAGCAGTTGCGAGTCGCCCTGCAGTGCCCTAAGGGCGGGGTGATGTTTGTCGCCCCGGGGACCGATCGATCGCTGGCCATTTATACCGAGGAGGCATTTCAACACCTTGCCGAACGGCTTGAGGGCGTTTCGCCGACCCGACAGGATGTTCGGGCGTTCACGCGACTGTTTTACGGGCGAGCCCAACGCGCGGAGATCGACAGCCAGGGAAGGCTGCGGATCGCCCAGGAGCTGGTCGAACTGGCCGGCCTGAGAAAGGAAGTTGTGCTGCTGGGGGTCCAGGATCATTTGGAGCTCTGGGCCGCCGAGCAATGGGAGACCTACCTGGCCGAGAAACAGGCACGATACGACGAAATCGCCGAAACGGCTTTCGGCGAACCGGATAGGGCCTGATAGAACCGCACTTGGATTTGCAAGTCGACTCACTCACCGCGATTGACCGCAGGGGTTAGGGGCTAGGGATTAGGGGATAGGAAACAGGGGATAGAGGACAGGGCTTGGGGAACAGGTTTGCCCTGAAATACTAATCCCTAACCCCTCGCCCCTAACCCCTTTGAAACGAAGGTGTTACGCCTGGCTGACCAAGAATCATTGCTAATGACTTAACCCTGTTTGAGCTTAATAGTAAAGGATTGTCCGTCCGTTAATTCGCCCAGCGTGAGAATCGCCGCGCCGGCTCGCGGCCACCAGTCGACGCCGCTTCCATGCCGTCGTAACGGCGGGAACAGGTTCTCACGGGCAGGGAGGAATGGATGTCTCCCGGCTGCGAATAGTGGGAATACTCGTTGCCTTCGCCGGCGAGTTGACCGCAAGCACCCCACCTCATGTGGATGCACGATGCATCCGAGGTGGGTGTCTTTTTTCTTGACGGAGCGGACAATTCGACGGATTTCCCGCTTGCGGGCAACTGATCTCGACGGTAAACTCCCCACCCATCGTTTTTCCCTGGTACGGCCAGGCTTATCGAAGAAAGACAAAACTCGGCTTTTCACCTTTTCAATGTCTCACGTTCAATGTCTCACCGTTCGCCCTGCCGGCGGAAGACGGCAGAATGGGCAGTGAGATTGCCCGATTGACCTTAGATGACCGAATCCGGCTCGATCCACGTTCCCGTCATGGCGGATGAAGTGGTCCGGTGGATCGATCCTCAACCCGGCGCGATCCTGGTCGACGGGACATTGGGTGGCGGTGGACATACCGGATTGTTGGCCGACCGGGTGGAACCGGACGGACGGATCGTGGCGCTGGATCGAGATCCGGCCGCGATCACCAACGCCGAACAACATTTGGCGGGAAAGTTAGTGACCTTGGCACAGGCAAGTTTTTGCGATCTTCCCGAGATACTTGCGGGATTGGAGATTTCCGCGGTTGACGGGATCCTGCTCGACCTGGGGATCTCCAGCGACCAATTGGCCGACGAGCAACGGGGATTCAGTTTTTCGAGCAGCGGGCCGTTGGACCTGCGGTTTGACCCGACCCGTGGTGATTCGGCTAGCCGACTGGTGAATCGGCTCAGCGCCGAGAAGCTGGCCGATTTGATTTATGAATATGGCGAGGAACGCTACAGCCGCCGGATTGCCCGGGCGATTGTCACCCGACGCAAGGAGCGTCCGATCGAAACGGCGGGCGAGCTGGCCGAATTGGTTCGCCGCTGCATTCCCCACCGACCGGGCAAGCCGAGGATCGATCCGGCCACGCGAACGTTCCAGGCGTTGCGGATTGCAGTCAATGACGAAATGAAAGCTCTGGAGATAGCCTTGCGTCGCCTGCCCGACTGCCTGAAGCCGGGAGGAAAGTTGGCGGTGATCAGTTTCCACTCGTTGGAAGATCGCCGCGTGAAAGAGGCGTTTCGCGACGACCCTCGATTGGAAGTGTTAACGCGAAAGCCGATCCGACCTAGCCAAGAAGAAACCGCCCGAAACCCTCGGGCGCGAAGTGCGAAGTTTCGAGTTGCCGCCCGAGTGAAACAGAACGCGTCAACTTGACTGATCGAGAAGCACACCCATATCAGATTAGCAAGGAGGCTAAACCATGGGTAAGGAAGCAAAAATCGGAGTGGTCCTGATCATGGGCCTGTTGATCGTGTTAGGCGTCGTCTTGGCGCGAAACGTGTGGAAGCCGTCGGGTGATTCCGAAGCCGTGGCCTCGTCGAAGAAGGACAAATCGACCACCTCAAAGAGCAAAGACAAGGAACCTTCGACGAATTCCAGACGGATGACCGTCTTGTCGCAAGGCGATTCGAACACGAGGTCGGCGCCTCCCGCCATGACAGGGTGGGGATCGCCTTCCGAGGGCAGCGAGTCGGACGACGCGACGAATTCCGATCCGAGCCAGACCTCGGGCCGAGCCCTGCTGCCGTCGGCGAACGATTGGTCTAACACGCAGGACTACTCCACGACCGAGCCGCAGCCCGAATCGGAGGGTACGTCAAACTGGGACGTGGCCCAATCCGGTGATCCCTATCAGCAGAACATGGAATCAACTTCCGATGGTGACGGCTACGATTCGGCCACGCAACGCAATGCGCTCAAAGTCATCAGCCCGCCGGAATCGTCGGCGTCCGGCGATTCCCGCTACGCCGATTCGGGTCAATACTCGGCACGCAACTCGTATTCCGGTCAAACTTCGCCCTACCAAAACAACTATCGATCGCCCTACTCGACGTCGGCCCGAACGGCCAGCAGCCCCGGGTCGACCGGCAGTTATTCTTCCAACCCGTATTCTTCGAACCGCTCGACATACGGCAGCGGCACGCTTTCCGATAACGACGGCCAATACAAAGTCCAGCCGAACGACAGCTATTGGGTGATCTCCAAGAAACTTTACGGGACGGGCGGCTATTTCAAGGCCTTGGCCGAACACAACCTCAAGGAGTTTCCCAAAGAGGACCGGCTTCAGGTCGGCGACCTGATCTCGACGCCCAAGGTCGAAGCATTGGAACGCACCTATCCCGGCTTGTGTCCGAAAGCGAGTCGCCGTCAGGCGGCCCGCGGTCAAGCGTCGGTGCGGAGTGCCTCGAGTTCCTATCACAGTGGCCGGACTTACACGGTCGAGGAGGGTGACACGCTGTTCGACATCGCGCGATTCGAGTTGGGCAAAGCCTCGCGCTGGGCCGAAATCTACGAGTTGAATCGAGATCTGCTCGGTGAGGATTGCGACTTCCTCGCGCCGGGGATGAAATTGGCCCTGCCCGAAGAAGCATCGCAGGACCCTATCACACGCAAACCGGACGCCGATTCGCCGTATCAGCGGTAGCAGTCCGATCAGGCACCGTTCTCATCCATGAAGATCATCAGCGGCGGACAAACGGGCGTCGATCGTGGTGCGCTGGACGCGGCCATCGCCTTGGGGATTCTGCACGGCGGATGGTGCCCGCGTGGTCGACTCGCGGAAGACGGGCGGATTCCGGATTGCTATGAATTGCACGAGACCGATTCGCGCCGGTATGCCGTGCGGACGGAGAGAAACGTCCTGGACGGCGATGCTACGTTGATCCTCTGCCGCGACACACCGCAAGGCGGCACGGAGTTGACCCGCCGCTTTGCCGAGCAACACGGGAAACTGTATCTGGTCGTCGACTTGGATGAACCTCGCTCGCCGTCGGACATCGCCCACTGGTTGCAAGACCACCGCGTCGAAACACTCAACGTGGCCGGCCCCCGCGAGAGCCAAAGCCCGGGCATCCGAGCCGATGCCGAGCAATTCATACGAAACGTGTTGGCCACTGACGTTTAGCGGTCGGACGTTTAGCGGTCGGGCTTGCCCGACGTTTTTTGCGGGAAGTTACCGCTTACCTCGGCCGGAAAAACGTCGGGCAAGCCCGACCGCTAAACGGGATTTCTGTTGACCGGGCAGTTAGCGGGGCGGCTCGAGTGTGACCTCGAATGTCTGCTGTTGGCCGTCGCGCAAAACGACGACCGGCACGGTCTCTCCGGCCTTGTGCTTCCTCAGCGCGCTGTCGAAGTCGTCGAGGTTGGCGATCTTGCTCTCGCCGAGTTGGACGATGATGTCGCCACTCTTTAGACCGGCTTTCTCGGCCGGACTGCCTTTGGTCGCGCCGCTTAGGGCATAGCCGGGCTCTTCACGTCCGAAATCGGGGATGCTGCCGAAATAGGGTCGTGTGCCGCCCCGGTTGCGCTGGGGCATCTCCAGGGCAACGTATTGCGGTCGAGCGTCGGAGTTGGCTAGCTCGACGATCGCGTCGCCCACCAACCGGGCCACACGTCGTATGCCGGCGATGTTGAGCCTTTCGAAATCGTCGGTCGGCTTGTGGTAGTGTTCGTGCGTGCCGGTGAAGAAGTGCAAGGCGGGAATCTCCTTGACGTAGAACGCCGTCTGGTCGCTGGGACTGAAACCTCCCTGCTTGCGAACCAGGTTCAACCCGAGCGGCCCGTTCACGCGATCCAACATCGGCCCAAACTCGGGAGCCGTATCCGTACCGACGATGATCACCTTCTCGTCGCGCAATCGGCCGACCATATCCATGTTGAGCATGGCCACGGTCTTTTCGATCGGAATCACCGGATGGTTCACGTAGTGGCTGCTGCCAAGCAGGCCTCGCTCTTCGCCCGTAAAGGCCACAAAGACCACGCTGCGTCGCAAAGGTTGTTCACGAGCAGCCAACTGCCTTGCGATCTCGATCAAGGCCGCCACGCCCGAGGCGTTGTCGTCCGCCCCGTTGTGGACCACTTTCTGCCCGGACGTCAACGAGCCGTGCCCGCCAAAACCCAAGTGATCGTAATGCGCCCCCACGACCACGGCCTCGGCCGCCAATGGACCTTCCCCGGGCAGCAGCCCGACGACGTTCTTGGCAATGGTCTGCTGGCGCGCGACGTCGATCTTCCCGGCAATCCGCCATCCGTCCAAGCGACGGCTATGGGGCGTCGGACCGACGTCGATCTTCTCCTCCAATTCCGTCAGGCTCGTTCCCCATGCCGCGGCAATCGCCCGATCCAACGGCTCTCGTCGGCAATGGAAGATCGGGAAATCGCGGGTGGATTCACCACTATCGGCCGAGCGGAACGGAAACACCGGATCGTATTGCCCACGCAGTTGTTCGCTCAGCGTTTGCACGGCCGAGGTCAACGCGTCGATCTCCTTGTGCCGAGCCTGCAACTCCTTGGGTGACAGGTCTTTGAGCTCACCCAGCTTGCCGTAGGCTTCGCTGACTTGGCCCAAGGCCTGTCGCCATTTCTCGGCCAAATTGCTGACATTCTTACGGATGTCGTGCTCCTCGGTGCAAAAGACGATGCCCGCGGCACCGTGTTCGTATGCGTTGGAGATCTTGCGGCGGAAGAATGCGTGCGTTGAAACCTCCGTGCCGTTGAAAGCGCTATGCGGGTTGTCCTGCTGCGGCTCGCGTCGCAGTACGATCACGGCGTGGCCGGTTACGTCGATCTGGGCGTAGTCGTCGTATCCTTCCTCCTTGCCGGTGATTCCGTAGCCGGCAAAAATGAGCGGCAAGTCGAACTCGCCGCTCCCGCTGGCCGCCATGGGGGAGAAATCCTTCAGGAATCGCAACGTGATCGGTTCGGGCTGCCGGCCGTTCTCGTCGGCCGGACCCAAGATCGCCGCACGATTCTCCTCGCCGAGTTGGGCGGAGGTGGTGACCTCGAAGGTCTGTAGCGGTTTTCCATCAAACAGGTCCGTGCCAAGACCCGCCTCGTGAAACTGCCCGGCGATGAACTCGGCCGCCAGATCAATGCCCTTGGTCCCTAGCCCTCGGCCTTCAAGCTCGTCGGACGCCAGATACTTGGCCGAATGGGCAATTCGCCGTTCGATGGACGCGGCCTCTTCCTCGGCAGAAACTGGAGCCACCGCCGCAACGCACGCCACGATGACAAGGAGTAATACGCCCAGCAAGCGGCCGTTTTGACGAGAATGAGTCGGGTAATACTTCGAGGAAAAGTTTTTCATGGGTCTCTCAAGTAGGGAAGGTTGGGTATGCAGCGCAAGCAGGGCTGAATGGAGTGTCCACGGCAACTTAGTGGCCTTTCCCATTGTTTTCCGTCGCGTTGACCACGTCAAGCCGGAATTCGCTTTGACACGCCGGCGATCTGTCGCTATCCTCTGGCCCCTTCGCACGGGTAGAGTGGGATTGGGATGCGGATCACGATTGGCCGGACAAGGAAGTTCGGCCGACAAACGCCATGGAGGGTCACACGTGGACGGCCAACGGAGCGTGTTGATTGTCGATCGTTCGGAAGAGAACGGCCAGGTGCTTCAAACGGCCCTGGAACGTCGCGGGATGAAGACGCTTTGGGCTCGTCGTGCCGATTCCGGTCTGGAAATGGCCCAGCGCCATCACCCCGACCTGATTGTGGTCGATCCGGAGTTGGACGACTTGCCGTCGGCGGACGTTTCGGATCGGTTTGCCCAACATTCCCTCACAGACCATACGGCATTGGTCATTCTAGGCAGTATGCGGCAAGAAGGACGGCGCGGGGCGGGGGAAATTGTCCCTAAGCCCTATCATTACGGGCCTTTGATTCGTAGAATCGAAGAGATACTGGATGCGACCGTCGATTAGGGTGCATTTTGTAGGAGGCGACTCCCGTCGCCGAAATCACCGGGGAATCGGCGACAGGAGTCGCCTCCTACAGAATTGAATTCTCGTCCCTACTGGTGTGCCGCCGGAGAGCTTGCCCGTGCCGTCGCTGTTTGTTATTCGTGGAAACGATCAAGGCGTGCGTTTCGAGTTGGACGAGGCCACGCTGCGTCTCGGGCGCGACTCGTCCAGTTCGCTGCAAATCCACGACACGGAAGTTTCACGCCAGCACGCCGAAATTCGAGAAAGCGGGAAAGACTTTGTCATTTCGGATCTGAACAGTTCCAACGGCACTTTCGTGAACGGGCAGGCAGTTGTCCGCCATGTGCTCGCCAGCGGCGATCAGGTCCAGGTGGGTCGGACACTGATGCTCTACACGGGCCCTTCCGAGGAGTCCGAAGAGGACCTCGCGGAAACGATCAGTATTGCCACCTCGCAGCAGGCCGGCGACGAGTCGCAGATTATCCATTCCGTGACCCAAGAGGAAGGCAGCCGATTCTTCGAGGGAGATGTCGGGTTCTCCGAAAACGCGTGGCTTGCCCGGGCGCGCAGTAACTTGCAGGTGATGTATCGCACAGCCTTGGCGGTGAGCCATACGCTGGACATCGACCAACTCCTGCAACGGATCATGGAGCTGATTTTCGAGTGGGTCGAAGCGGATCGCGGCTGCGTGATGCTGGTGGACCCGGTGGGACAGTCGCTCGAGCCGAAGGTGCGCCGCACGAGGGACAACATCCGATCCGAGGAAAAGATCACCATCAGCAAAACGATCCTCGACTACGTTACCGGTCGCAACGAAGGCGTGTTGACCAGCGACGCCCGACAGGATGAACGTTGGAAGCCGGGGGCCAGTATCGTGCAGATGGGAGTCCGCGAGGCCATCTGCGTGCCGATGCAAGGCCGTTACGACGTGGTGGGCGTGATCTATATCGACACCCACACCTCGGCCGCCGACATCATTCAAAGCGGCGGGGCCAAGAAGTTCACCGAAGACCATCTCAAGCTGATGATCGCGATCGCCCATCAGGCGGCTTTGGCGGTCGAAGATACGCGATACTACTCCGCCATGGTTCAGGCCGAGCGATTGGCTGCGATCGGGCAGATCATCACCACACTCTCGCACCATATCAAAAACATCCTGCAAGGGATCCGC
>SDBV01001990.1_pt1 | contig 30625 bp, 31 predicted proteins | sample 2277081 | NCBI WGS metagenome assembly SDBV01 (sample SAMN10402039, study PRJNA504765) | marine sediment metagenome | isolation source: marine sediment core GS10_PC15, 223 cmbsf | place: Arctic Ocean: Southern Knipovich Ridge | collected 2010 | reverse complement strand
TGTTGCAGCCGAAGTCGTAAGACTTCGCGTAGCCACGAGTTCCAAACAGCCCGCTGCCGGAATCGTGCGGCTGTGTTTGGGTTATCTGAAGGGCCTTGTCGAACAATTGCGATCAATCGGTTCAATTAGACAGGATTAACGGGATGATCTTCTGATATCCTGTTCATCCGATCAAGATCTGGTCGCTTCCCAAACAGTTGACTGGGCAGAAACGTATTGAAATCGAGCGATCACGCAAACTGATGGTCGAGGATCCAAGGCCAGAAAGCGATTGACGATGGTACTCCTGCTTCTGTTGGTGCTCACCGTCTCCATTGTCATCACCTGCCAGTTCCGAATTCTGGTTGGGCATACTCCCCATGTTCTTGGGGCCGGGTCTTGGGGTCCTCCGACGGCGTGTTGGAGACTGAATAACACCTTCTTCGGTAGTTGCTCGAATCGTCGTTGCGTTTCCGCTGCCGGTTCAGGAAAGTCTCTGTTGCCAAAACGATCGACGGGATTTCGGCCGGATTCAACGAACCACCGTCACTCGCCCCGGTCCTTATCCTGAACATCCCGTTCATCCTGTCAAATACTCTTTTCCAAGGAAGGGTTGGTCAACAAGGCCTATCTGAACCGCAGCCTGGTCTGAGTGGGGCCCGGTACAATTGCCTTGTAGTTTCCCGACAGCCAGTTCTTCAGGTCGCAGCAGTACCACTTGGAGAACCGCCGGTCCGATGGCCCGCCGGCCAGGTTGGTGTAGCATCCTTCAGTGGCCAGATCGACGACCATCCGAAAAGAGGGTACGAACGTGGTTGCCCGCTTGCCACTGCGATATATCTGCCCTTGATGTATGGTTGCCCTCCCGCCAATGGCCGTGATTGGCCCCCGGTCGAATCCCAGCACGCGGGGCAGTTTTCCGTCGAACAGAATATGGTTCATCATGTACCGCTGGACTTCTCCCCACGTCTTGGGCTCGACCGCCAGCGCGCGGGCGGCAACCTGGCGGTACAGATCTTCCCGGCGCCGGCCGCCGAACCAGGCCGACTGCTCGCAGAGCAGGATCCGGTCGAAGTTCAGATAAAAGTCGACCGGCAGTGAGGTCTCCTTCGAGAGATGCTCGACCACGGCCCTTCCGAAGCCGCTTCTGCCGAAGACTTCCAGATAGAGGTGCTTGTAGAACTCCTCGAACAGGAACGCCCCTTCCGACTGGGCAGAATAACGCAGGTCCCAGTCTCGCAGGAGGTCCCCCTGCGGGGTCTCGGGCAACAACGGTCGGAGAACCTGCATGTAGCACTCGGCCTGGGTGGAATAGACGTCGAAGTGCATCCGGAACATGTCGGACGGCGTGAGCCGATCTGCCTGCTCCAGCAACTGTGAGATCCGGTCGGCCCGATAGGGGCCCATGGGCAGATTGATCGGCTTGACCTTGCCGTACCGGTTCAGGTCGTTGTTGGCCGTGACGAAGTATCCTCGGTCCGGATTGAGCACCCGGGGTAGCTCCTCGTGACCGACGAAGCCTCGCCAATCGTTCTCCTCTTTCCAGCCGGGCAAGGGAACCAGGCCGCTGATCCCCTCCGGTCGCTTGGGCATCAGGCCGGACATCTGGTAGCCGATGTTCCCTTGACGATCGGCCATGACGAAATTCCAGGCGGTCTCCACCTGGCCCACCTTGTTCATCGCTTCTTCGACGGTTTTGACGGGCCACATGCCGAGGATCTGGCAAAGGGTGGCTGCACCTGAGTGGGCGGCGGTCCAGCGCGTGGCAAGGTAGTATCCTGCCTGGTGCGGGTCGCCGTCCAAAACGCCGTGATCGTTCTCATAGAAGGTGATCTCAACCGGCTCCTTCTTCTTGCGCTTGATGACCTCCTTTCTCTGCCGAAAAGGAATCCACCGATCGCTCTCCCGACGGTACTTGCCGTCGCGGCAGTCTTCTATCCACGAATCGACGGCGTCCATGAACGCATAGGTTGCGCCCCAGGCGACGTCCGGCGTGCGCCCGATCAAGATTCCCGGGCTCCCCGGCATGGAGCCGCCGATGGCGTAGCGGTCTTTGACGTGCAGCGCAGCTTCACACCAGACGTTGGGAAGTCGGTTGCCTTCCAGGTGCGGATCGTTGGCCAAGATGGGCTTTCCTGACGCCGTCTTTTTCCCGGAGACAACCCAATTATTCGAGGCCATCATTCGGCCCGCGGCCACGTTCCACACCACGCCGTGAGGAACCACCCGCTGGCCGAGCTTGACTCTCCCCACCAGTTCCACGTCCAGGCCGCCCAACAGGCCGGGGAACAACTCTTCGAGCTTTTCCCGGCCCACGCCGGCCTGGACCATCTCCAGGAGAAACCGCTCCATCTCGGCCTGGGATTGACTGAGCGTCAGATAGCCGACCATCCGCAGGATCGTGATGCTATCTTCAATCCGCCACGGCTCGGGGCGATAGCCCAGCAGCCTCAGCTCCCAAGGAAACCTCCTCGCGAAGGCCGCGTCCACGCCTTCGCAATAGTGCTGAAGATGTGCCCGGACGTCTGGCGTGAGTGCGTCGATCTGCGAGTCGGTGTGACCTGCCCAATTCATCCGCCGGAAGAACGTGTCGACTTCCAGGGCGGAGTCGCTGGAGTCCAGCAACTCTGAAAGCCTTCCCTGCCCCAGGATCCGCATCAGCAGCATTTGCAGCCCGCGGTCGGTGGCGTGGACGTAGCCCTGCCCCCAATAGAGATCGGACTGGTTTTCCGCTTCGACGTGAGGGATACCGTGCCGATCTCTCCAGATTTCGACGCCGTCTTTCATGCCTGCTGTCCGGGCTGGAACCGCGCTACTCATACTCCCACTTGAGAATCCACGGATCCCCGGTCTCCTTCTGCCAGGCCTTGAGCTTCTGTTGCAACTCGGCCAGCACGCGGGCGTAGCGCGGGTTTTCGGCCAGATTCTTCGACTCCCAGGGGTCGGACTTCAGATCGTAAAGCTCGAACTTCCCCCGGTGCAGATACGCCTCGACCGTGCGGGGGCCGTACATCTTGTCGCCCCGGCGTAAGACGCCTTGCCAGGTCGACGAGGCCTGGAGGTCCGAGGCGAAGGGATAGTCGAGCTTGTGGGCGATGTTCCAGATCAGCTTGAAACGGCGCGTCCGCACCACGCGCATCGGGTAGTACATGGTGATCTCGTGGAAGGTGTGCGAGGCGTAGATCTCGTCCCAGCCCTCGGAACTGGCCCCCTGGAGTATCGGCAAGAATGAGCCGCCGTGGAACTTCTGGCTCTTCTGCAACGCGCCGGCGAAGTCGAGAATGGTGGGCGTGACGTCGGCCCAGGTGATCATGGCGTCGGTCACCGTGCCCTGCTTGTTGGCAAACGGGTTGCGGACCACGCAGGGCAGCCGGATGCCGGGCTCGTAGACCGTGGTCTTGGCGCCGGGAAAGGCGATGCCGTTGTCGGAGATGTAGATCACCAGCGTGTCGTGCCAGTGGCCCGTCTGCTTGAGAATCTCGATCAGCCGCAAGAGCCCCCGGTCGGCCCGCTGCAGGGAGCCGTAGTACTTGGCCAACTCGTCGCGGCACTCGGGTGTGTCGCTCAGGTAAGGCGGTACGATCACGTGCTTCGGATCGAAGACGTCGGAACCTCCGCGAACGAAGGGCCGGTGCGGCTCGCTGGTGCAGAAATAGAGGAAGAACGGCTGTTGGTCCCTCTCGGTGATGAACCGCTTGCAGTTGTCGGCCTTCTGCCGGGGCGAACCGCCTTTGAGGTACTGCTGAAAGTGATAGACCTCCTCGGGGGCCACGTGGTATTTGCCCATCGACGCCGTGCGGTAGCCGGCCCCGGCCAACAGCACCGGCAGACTCTTGACGTTCGGGAAACTGATGAAGTGATGGTAGGCGTGTTGATGGCCGTATTGTCCGTTGGCGTGGTTGTACAGCCCGCTGAGGATCACCGAACGGCTGGCGCTGCAGCTTGCGGTGGTGCAGAAGCCGTGGGTGAATCGCATGCCCTCGGCGGCCAGGGCGTCCAGTCCGGGCGTCTTGACTGCCGGGTTGCCGTAGCAGCCGGCGTCCGCGGTCCCCTGGTCGTCGACCACGTAGAGGATCACGTTGCCAGGCTTTTCTTCTGCGGCCCAGGCCGGTTTCGGCATCACCGCCACCAGCGCGGCGGCAAACACGAACACGATTGGCAGCAATAGCAGGGGGCGCGACATCGTGGATCCTCCCAAGTTGGCCACGTGCGGCCAGCACGCAGCGGCCGGATTAGACCGCCAGAATAGCACAAGGCCCCAAGAGGCGACAGGCCCGATTTGCGCGAAACACGCTGCGGGCCGTTCCGCAAGATTGGACCGGTCCCCTTTTGGGCGAACTGGGGGTCGGCTGCCAAGGCCGCTACGGCTTCCGGTCGATCGTCAACCGACCCTCCGCACCGCTGACCGTGTAGACGCGATTCACCTCCAGCACGTGCCGGCCGGTGGCATCCAGATTGAGGTGCAACACCACCGGCACGTGGTTGCCGCGGGGTTGGCCGTCGAAGTCCCAGCCGGCCAGGCCGATCGCGCCCGGCTCGAGAAAGTCTTCCAACGATTCGTTGAACTTCAGACTCGGGTTCTGGCCGGGCAGTTGTCCCAGGCCCCTGCTCTGCAGGGAGAGCACGTCGAAGAGCGACTTCAGAGCTTGCTGTTTGGCCTGCAAGTCCGGCGGCAGGCTCGTATCGACCTCTCCCGACATGCCAGCGTATGGCTCGTCCGGCGGAACCTGCTTCTGTCCGCAACCGACTACCGCGGCCAGCAGCAATAACGATGGAAAGCGGATCAACCTGAACATCGACGTGACTCCCAACGGATCCCGCGTAGAAGTTCGCCGGATCCGTCTCCAGGCCTGGTCGCGATGCTTTGGGTGGTAACGGACGAGTCTGATGCTCGCTGCCCCTGCGGCACGTTCGCACGCGGAGCGTGGCAACCAGGCGAATTGGAAGGGGCCGGCAGTCGTCTGCGACAACCCAGCGGCGCCCACCCGCACGCTACACGAGGCTCTCCAGCAACAGCCGCATTTTCCGCATCTCGGCGAGCTGGTCGACGCCGGGCATGGCGACCAGATCCGCGCACAGCGCCCGATCGTAGTGAACCTTGTTCAATTGGTTGATCAGCCGTCCGTATTCGACCTCACCTTGCCCTACCCGGACCTGCAACTGGTCTTTGCTGGTATCGCGCAGACGCACGTGATAGACGTACTTCATCACCCGTTCGAAGCTACCCCCGCCGTGCGGGCCGAAAATGTAATGGCTGGGATCCAACGTGATGCCCAGCCCCTTGACGCTGTCGCAGAGCACCACCGCCGTATCGGGATCCTGCGTCATCCGGCCGGTCTCGGTGAGCAATCCGACGCGAACGCCTTCCACCGTGGCGATCGAGACCATTTTCCGCAGCCGTTCCACCTCCGCGTTGAAAGGCGTTCCCAACTCGGCCGACCGGACCGTCACCGTGACCACCTTCACGGCCTTGCAGAGCCGGCAGATTGCCGTGAATTGGGCGTAGTACTCTTCCCCGGGCGCCTCGATGTCCACGTCGAAGGCCACCGGCGCCAGCCGGTGCGTCTGGCGACAGACCTGTGCCATCCGCTCGGGATCGGCCAGTACCTCGGACGGCCTCATGTGCCCCCCCGATTCGTGGATCATGATCTCCACGTGGCCGTACTCGAGATCTGCCAACTGCCGTAACGCGGCATCCAGACTAAGCTCAGAAAAACACCTGGTCGTGGCGGTCACAAACACGCCCAATCTCCCTCCGTCGGTCGGTAGTTTATACCACCTGCCGACCGGTCTCTCAAGCCCTGGAACAGCCCTACTTTGATTCGTTAGCTTACCGCTTAGGGGCCCTCCGTGGCAACACCAAGCCAAAAAAGGGACGGGTCCAATTCATGCGAAGCACCCTTCGGGCCGGTTGGGGGGGGGGAATTGAACCTGTCCCCTTTTCGGCGGACCGCTAGAAATCCAGCCACGCACCGTGACGGCCGCCCCCGGGGCGTTGCCTCGGCAACGGGGTGCAATACAATGAAAACTGTCGGATGCCCTGACAGGCCGAGAGCCGCCAGCCGGGGGTTCTCGAACCACGACCCGACAGAGAGCTGGAACCGGTGTGCCACGGCCGTGTCGGCCGTGCCCGGTAGCAGCAGAAAACCGACACGGCCGTGGCACACGTCAGTGGCGATTTGAGCCCGTTTCTAGCTTTATGCCGGATCGTTGTTCTCGAACCCCGCCCACCCGAGGCCGTTGACCACGGGCTGCAAACAATCTCGAATCCTTCAAGGAGCCCAGCATGGACCCCAACTCCCACCCCACCGGTCCTCAGGAGCCGCCATTGGTCGCACAGGTCGTCCCTCAGCAGCCTACCCCCGCGTCCCGCCGACCGACCCGATGGCTCACGGTCCTGCTGTTGCTTGGCCTCTGCGGCTCGCTGTTGTTGAACTTCATGCTGCTGGCGATCTCGGGCCTGGCCGAGTTGGGCTCGCTGGATATGGATCGCAAGGTCCAAGAGAAATTCCACTCCCACAAGAAAAGCGGCCGCAGCAAAGTCGCCATCATCTCGGTCAAAGGCGTGATCATAGAAGGCGAAGGGTTCGTCAAACGCCAGATCGACCGCGCCATGGCCGACGAGAACGTCAAGGCCGTGGTGTTGCGGGTAGATTCGCCCGGGGGGACCGTCACCGGCAGCGACTACATCTACCATCACCTCTGTGAACTGGCCAAGAAAAAGGGAGAGGGCTTTCCGATTGTGGTCAGCATGGGGGGATTAGCTGCCAGCGGAGGATACTACGTGGCGATGGCCACCGGCGATACGCCCGACGTGATCTTCGCCGAGCCGACCACCTGGACCGGCTCGATCGGCGTGATCATCCCGCATTACAACCTCGCGGGGCTGCTGGAGAAACTGGGAGTTAAGGAAGACTCGGTCGCCAGCCACCGACTGAAAAACATGGGCAGCTTCGCCAGGGGCATGACGGCGGAGGAACTTGCGATCTTCAACGACCTGGTCGACGACAGCTTCGTGCAATTCAAGGAGATCGTCAAAGCAGGCCGTCCAAAGTTCCGCAAAGACCCCCAAGCCCTGGAGGAACTGGCCACCGGCCAGGTCTACACCGCCCAGCAGGCCCTCAACAACGGCCTGATCGACAAGATCGGCTTCATCGAGGAGGCCATCGATCGGGCGATCGAGTTGGCCAGGCTCGACAAGCGCAACGTGCGTGTGGTCGAGTACAAACGCACCCCCAACCTCACCGACATCTTGCTGGGTGTCCGGGCCAACGGCGGTCAGTTCGATCTGGCCACGATGTTGGACATGACCGCTCCGCGGGCCTACTACCTATGCACGTGGCTCCCGCCGATGGTCGGCAGCCACAAGCCGTAGCGCTGGGCCCACGGCCGACCTCACGGATCGCGCGGGTGGCCATCCTCCCGGGGAGGTCCTCCCCGGGGCCCTCTTCCAGAGCGCCCCGAACGGTCCCGAGACGCTCCCGGCGGACCGGTTCCGCCGCCGCGCCTCGGACCCGGCCACCGCCCCATAGGCCCTCCGGGAGAACTCAGCCCGAAGAAGTACATGCTCCGCAACCGCTCTTGCATCTCGTCGGGCGGCATGCTCAACAGCCGGTCCTGTTCCTCCTTCGTCAGAGTCTCGAAGGACTCGTCGACCCGCTTCTGCAACTCCGGCGGCAGCCATCCGTCTCTGAACCGGCGGGACGAGAATCGGCGTCTGACCGCATCGCGGGCCAACTCGGCGATGGCCTGCCACTGCTCCTGCGAGGGCTTTGTTTGGAGTTCTTTCCGGGTGGCATCGGGAAGGTGCGATCTCAGGTTTTCCAAGTCGCCGTCGGTGAACCCCCTGGGACTGCCGGGATAGGACTTCCGCCCTCGCATCGGCGGCAAGAGCCGCCACCACACCGTGAACGCCAGGGTCCGGCGACGTATCTCGGGACTCAGTTTTTCCAGACGCGGCCGGCGTTGCTCGGAAGTTGCTTCCAGCAACTGGGCTTCGTGCTCCTGAACGTACTGGTCAATCCACTTGCGCAACCCCTCCATGTCTTTTTGCGTCTTGCGAAGCTCCTTGATCCGCTCGATCCGCTTGGCCGGTTCCAAGTCGAGCAACTCGGTGCGGACGTTACTGGAAAGCGACTTCAGCCACCGGCAATAGGCGTGCATCACGGGGCGGAGTTCCGGGGCGTTCTCCAGTTGTGCGTGCAACTGCCGAAGCCGGTCCCGCTCGGCCTTCTCCAGCCCCATAAACCACTCGTGGTCACGCTGGCGTTGTTTCCGCTCGGCCGGTTCGAGTGCCTCAATTCGCGACCGCCGCTCGGCCGCCGAATCCCCTGCCCGGCAAAGGTCTCCCAACGTGAGGCTTGCCGCCAGGGCAAGCAACCAGACGGCCGCAAAACGTTTGCCGCTACTTCTGACCCCTGGTCCCCGACCCCTGACTCCTGATTCCCGCCTACTACTCATCGCCTTCCTCCTCGGCAAACACGCCTTGCTCGTGCAACGCGCGCAGGAACTGGACGTCCTCGATCTGGCGGTACTCGTCCAGGTTCTCCAGCACGGGCAGATCTTCGATCAACTGCCGGTTGGGATCGGGCCACACTGCTTCGCCCACCACCAGGAACCCGGCCACCGAGGCCGCCAGCAGGCTTCCGCCCACGATCACCCACCGCCGCCGCCGGTTCCGCGAGGCTTCAATCCGGTCTCGCTCGGTGTCTTCCGCCGCCGCCACGGTAACCATCTCCAGCGTGCTGCGGGTGAAGTTCTCGGCGGCCTGAGGTGCCTCCAACTGGTCCAGCAATTCCCAAGTCCGATCCAACCCCTGCAAAGTCTGGCGGACTTTCGGATCGCCTGCCAGCATCTCCTCGACCTGGCGGCTGGAATCTGCACTTAACTCGCCGTCGAGGTACGCCACCAGTCGTTCCTCGAGCGAGGCATCTGCGTTGGCGGGTTGCTGTGACATTAGGAGTTTCCTGACTGATCGTTCTCGGTCGTGGGACGCTCGCCGTGTTGGACGTACGGTTCCAGGACCTCCCGCAGGTTGCCTCGTGCACGCGACAACAACGACTTGATGGCCTGGGGGGTCAATTCCATGGTCTGGGCGATGTCTGCGTAGCTCATTCCCTCGAACTTGCTCAACAGCACGGCCATCCGCTGTCGCTCGCTGAGTGTCCCCAACGCCATCCGTACGATCTCTCGCATTTCGGCCTTGGCCAATTGCCGGGCAGGCATCTGGCCGCTGCTGGCCTGGAGCAGCGTGTCCAGCGGCCGGGCGCCCAGGGGGCCGCTGTCCCGCGACCGCAGGTTTACCTCCCGCCGACGCGAGCGGCTTCGCAGCGCGTTCAGCGCCACGTTGTTGGCGATGGTGAACAACCAGGTGGAAAACTTCGCGCCGGCAACGTAACTCTTCCGCGCACGGTACACGCGCAGAAAAACCTCCTGGACCAGGTCCTCGGCCTGATCCCGATTGCCCACTACGTGCTCCAACACCTTCGCCAGCCGCCCCTGGTAACGCTCCATCAACTCCTCAAACGCCGTAGCGCTGCCATCGCGCACCTGGAGCATCAGCCGCACGTCGGGGTCCCCGAGGGAGTATCTTCGCGCAGACGATTCGCTGACGGTCAAGGTTGTCCCCGTGGTTGGTGGTGGTCGGATACGCTCTCGGACCTTTCCGAGACTCCCCTCTTTCAGTTTATCCCAAACGGCTACCGCCAACCACCCGCCCTGGAAACCGTGCCAACCGAAAAGAGGACGGGGCCAATTTGTGCGACGCACGGTGCGGGCCGTTGCAGCCCACTGGACCTGTCCCCTTTTTGGGAGCACCGCAGATTCCCCAGGGGTCCCTTCCTTATGAAACCCCGCGGCGGGGCAGAGGTTTCTCTGCCCGGGAGGAAATAGCGGCCCGACAAAACGTCGCCCGGACCGGCCCCCGCGCAGGTCAACCCCCTCGCCGCAACTGCCCGCAGGCCGCCTCGATCCGCTCGCCCTTGCGGTAGCGAATCTTTACGTTCAAGTGACCCTCCCGGAGGATTTCGACGAACCGGGCCGTAACGGCCGCGGCCGGCGTGTCGTACGGGAGTTCCGGCACCCGATTATAGGGGATCAGATTCACCAGCGCCGGGCGGCCCTGCAACAGCCCCACCAGCCGCCGGGCGTGCTCCGGCTGATCGTTCAGACCGGCCAGCAGCACGTATTCGAAGGTCACCCGGCGGCCGGTTCGCCGGAAATAGTCGTCCGTCCCGGCCAGGACCGAGGCCACGGGGTACTTGCGATTGGCCGGAACCAACTGGCTCCGTAACCGGTCGTCGGCCGCGTGCAGCGAGACCGCCAGATGGTACGGGCAGTCCTCCTCGGCCAGCCGTTGGATCCCCGCCGGCAGTCCCACCGTGGAAATCGTGATCCGCCGGGCGCCGATCGCCAGGCCGTCGGCACTGGTGGCGGCGGCCAGGGCCGGCAGCAGGCCGTCGAGATTCCCCAGCGGCTCGCCCATGCCCATCACTACCACGTGGCTGAGGCGCTCGTCCGGCCTCAACAGCCGCTGCAGCCGGAGCATCTGTTCGATGATCTCGCCGGTGGTCAGGTTGCGGACCACGCCGTCCAGCCCGCTGGCACAAAACACGCATCCCATCGCGCAGCCCACCTGGGTGCTGATGCAGATCGTACGGTGCCTCTTGTCGTCGCGCAACAGCACGCATTCGGTACGCTCCCGATCGGGCATTTCCAGCAGCAGCTTCTCGGTCCCGTCGTCGGCCCCCTGGTGCTTGGCGACTCGAGTGGTGAAGACGGCCAGCTCCTCGGCCAGTCGGCTGCGAAGCACCTTGGGCAGATCGGTCATCTCCTCGAAATCGGCCGCCCGCTGCTGGAACACCCACCGCTGCACCTGTGCCGCCCGATAGGCCGGCAACCCGCGCTCGGCAAACCAGGCCCGCAACCCGGCGGGCGTCTGTTCGAGGATGTGGAGCTTGGACATGATCGACGTGCGCCGCAGTGGTGAATCTACCCATCATCCACCATCCACCGCGAGCCGAAAAGGGCACAGGTCCAGTTTGTGCAAAGCACGCTGAGGGCCGTTGGGGGCAAATTGGACCTGTCTCCTTTTCGGCTCGCGGCGATTCCGTGTTGACATCCGCCCAGCAGCGGGGCACAATGCGGCTTACGATGCCGGGAGTGTAAGCGGATGGCTGTAGGAGCCGGCTGGAATCACCGATTTTTCGCAATATTTGCGATTCTCCGGCGAAGCTCAATCGGCGGCTTCAGTCGCCTTCTACAATGCGTCTTCTGAAGGACATTGCCCCGCCACGGCGGCCAACGCTTGCAGAGTGAGTTGCTCCACGCCGAGTGCCCACCAGATCGAAAGGATCAGCAGATGTCGATGACTCCGCCGGATATGTCCTCGGAGGTTACCCAACCGCCCCCGAAGACCGGGATGAGCGGCGGTGCCAAGCTGCTGATCATCTTGGGAGTGGGCGGGGGCATCCTGGTGCTGCTCTGCTGCGGGGGCGGAATTGGGATGATGGTTTACATGGGCACGAGCATGATCAGCGACAAGCCCGACGTGGTTGTCGCCAAGACCGACGAGATCATTCAGATCGAGATCCCCGACGGGCTCGAGCCCAAAATGTCGTTCGACGTGAAGTTTCCCATCTACGGCCGGATCATGCTGTTGGTAGCGTACGCCGACGAGGAGAGTAGCAGCTTCCTGGCGCTGTTCACATTGGAAAAGGCCTCCGCTTCGCAGAATCAAGAGCAGATGCGGCGGCAGATGGACCAACAGCTTCGCCAACAGGGGATGGGAGGGCAGGAAGAGATCACGATCGAGGAGTCCTACACGAAGGACGTCGAGATTCGCGGCGAAACGGCCACCTTCACCATTTCCAAGGGAGTGGGCGAGGACTCGGGCAAGCCGCGAATCCAAGTCGTGGGCGTCTTCCAGGGCGAGACCGGCGCAGTAATACTGATGGTCAACGTCGATGCGGAGAAGTACACCGAAGAGCAGATCGTCGAGATGATCGAGTCGATCGAGTGAACACGGCTCTCAGCGGCGCGCAGAGCGCTGCTTGCCCAAGACCTCTTCGATCTGCCGCGCCACCCGGCCGTTGTTGACGGCGGCCTCGAACTCGTCCACGTCGGCGTACAGCGCGTGACTGAGGAATTTCACCGCCCAGTTGTGCTTCATGGGGCCGATCGTGATCACGGCCGCCCCGTGCCGGTAGGCCTCCCACATCTCGATGGCCGTGCCCATCGACGCCTCGGGCAAAAACGCCAGCAACACGTCTACCTCGCGGCACATCTGGTTGTGTCGGAAGAAGACCTCCCGCCCGGTGGCCTCGTCGTAGTTGATCGAATCGGCGTGCTCGGCCCGCGGATCGTAGATCTCGGCATCCGGAAACCGGGCTTGGATCAATGGCATGATCCGGCGGCGATAGTCCTGGTTGTGCACCAGGGCCTCGGTGTGCGAGCCCTGCATGATACCGGCCAGAAAGAAACGCATGGGAAGTGGGGAGTTGAGGGTGGAAAGTTCAGAAGCAGCAGACGGCGATTCCGGTAACGTGTTTAGCGGCCGCCGGCACGGCGGCCTTGTTCCACCACCCGGACATACCCCCCCCGACTCGTCCTGGCGGCTTGTGGTACCTGAATCATACGCTAGGATAAACCGTTCCATATATCCTTTGCAAGGTCTGCGAAGCCCCATCCAGTGCCATGACAAAGCAACAGACCAACAGCGCGGAACGATTGCTCTTGGAACTGCTGGCCCTTCCCGGCGGCAGCGGGCAGGAGACTGCGGTGATGAAGTTCATTGCCGGCAGGCTCCGCCAGGCCGGGGCGCCCGCCGCGGCCATCCGGTTCGACCAGGCCCACCGCCGCAGCCCGCACGGCGGCGAGATTGGGAACCTGGCCTGCAAGCTGCCGGGCACCGTGCGAGGCGGCCGGCGAATGTTCATGGCCCATGCCGACACGGTGCCGCTCTGCCAAGGGGCCCGGCCGGTCCGCCGCGGCCGCCGGATCACCCCGGCCGAGAAGCACACCGCCCTGGGGGGCGACGACCGCGCCGGCTGTGCGGTAGTGCTCTGGGCCGCCCTGGAGATCCTCCGCGCCAACCTGCCCCATCCACCGCTGACCTTTCTGTGGACCGTCCAGGAAGAGGTCGGCCTGCACGGCGCTCGACACGCCCGGCTGGGAATGTTGGGCAGCCCCAAGCTGGCCTTCAATTTCGACGGTGGATCCGCATACAAACTCACCGTGGGCGCAACCGGCGGCTATCGCATGGATATCCAGGTCACCGGCATTGCCAGTCACGCCGGCGCCTCGCCCGAAGACGGTGTGAGCGCCATCACCATCGCCTCTCTGGCGATTGCCCAACTGCACCAGGAAGGCTGGCACGGTCGGATCGAGAAGAACGGGAGATACGGCACCAGCAACGTGGGGATCATCCACGGCGGCGACGCCACTAACGTAGTAACTGCCGAAGTGAACCTCCGCGCCGAGGCCCGCAGCCACAATCCGGCGTTCCGGCGGCGGATCGTGCGAGAGATCGAGCGGGCGTTCGGCCGCGCCGCCCGAAAGGTCCGCAACCGCCGGCGGGCTTGCGGAAAGGTCCGCATCGACGGCCGGCTGGACTACGAGGCCTTCAAGCTGCCCGACCACGAGCCGTGCGTCCTGGCGGCCGAAACTGCCGTGGGCCGGCTGGGTGGCCAACCGGTGCGATCCATCTCGAACGGGGGCGTCGACGCGAATTGGATTACCGCCCGGGGAATTCCCACCGTTACCCTTGGCTGCGGCCAGAGCGATCCTCACACCGTCGCGGAGCAGATGGACCTCGACGAATTTGGCCGGGCTTGCCGCATCGCGCTGATGCTGGCCACGGCGGCGGAGTGAACCAGCCGAACCCGCGGGTAGTGGTACAGTTTGCCGGTTTCTCGGCCGGATTCAAGGAAAAACCCCTCACGCTGCCATTGCGGCATCATACAGATCCTCGAAAGACCACAGCCGATCGGTCACCCCGGCCATCATGGCGGCCGTCGGTCGCAGTCGCCCAGACTGGCCGCTACGGTCCGGGTATCGAGAATTCGGGCGAACCAGCCTGAGTCATGTTGATCCCGACAGGGTTGCCACCTTGCCGGGGTTTTTTTCGTAAGTACCATTTCCAACCTCCATATATATTGTACAGACATTTAGTGTTTCGTCAAGGGGTATTTTCGGCTTGACAGAAAGTTTTTGTGTCTGTACAATTCTGGCATGAGCACTAAACGAGGACGGCCGCCAGTCTCCGACGAAGACCGGCGAGAGATTCGCTTTCAGATACGCCTGTCGGCCACAGAGCTAGCGTTGCTCGACACTGCGGCCCAGGGGAAGACTTCTACCTGGGCCCGTGAGGCGCTGCTACGGGCAGCCAAGAGGCGAGTCAGCGGAGAGAGGCGGTTACGATCCCATCCGTGAGCAAACGGACCCCTCCGGCAGGGTATAAGACTGCTGCGCCACCAAGACGCGGGCCGCTCTCCCTGCAACAGGATGGACCGTTTGTGATGATCGCGGGGCGTGGCGCAATTATCCATAGGACACTCAGGTGGGCGTATGGTTCTCGCCAGTCGGGAGTTTTCTTGCCAACCGTAGTCTGATATAATAAAGTGGTCTTATTCACCAGCCTATTGGATGGGTGCAAACATGGATAACGACCGACTACGGCTCCAAGTTGCCAGTGACGGCCGCGACGTAAACGCGGAAGCGTTTTTGAAGGCACTTGGAACCACGCTTGATGTACTCAAGGAAATTGACAAAAAGTCGTCGCGGTTCGGCGGGGAGAATGTTGAGTGGTTAATCACCGATGCCGGCAAGAAGTCTCCAATCTTTGCCGAACTTGCTGGCACTGGCCTGTCGGCGGACAATGGGCAAGTGGCGGCCTTAGTCATCGCCAGCTTCATTGCGGGGCTCAGCCATCTTGAACAGAACGACACGTGTCCAGACAACTTCAACGAGCGAGCACTGGACGCGACGGCTGACTTGACCCGGTTGTTTTCCACGGGTGTCACGAGCGTTGAGTTTGCCACCAACGCCCACCGCATCTCTTTTTCTCGGCAATTGGCCCAAAATGCGCGATATGCTCGTCAGCGGTTGGATATAGAACGCGGCGAATATGGCCCAACCTACAAAGAACACGGAACTGTTGAGGGCCGTCTACGTCGACTGGAGGCCCTCTCTGGCGAGAGGCACGACAAGCTTGTCATCGAAGATGACCTCACGGGGGAGAAAATCGCGTGCTACTTCGACGATGTAGAGATTGAGAGGCAGGCCCGTAACGCATGGAAACGGCGGGTTAGCGTGTCGGGTGAGATCATCGTGAATCGTGCCTCGGGCGATCCGGAGAAAGTCCTCGTTGAGGATATCCAGGTGCTTCACGAGCGGGCCGAACTGCCGCAAATGAAGGACCTATACGGAATTGATATCACGCACGGTGTAGAATCCTCGAAGTACATCGAAGGTCTGCGCGATGGCGAATAAGCCAATACGTATCTACTGGGACAGTTGTGTTTACATTGACTGTATCCAGCGGACCCCAGGGCGGCACGATGTACTTGACGAGATTGTAGCGGAAGCCAAGAACAACAAGATCGTGCTGGTTGCGTCTGCGCTGGTATTGGCTGAGGTGTCCAAGCTAGAGGGGTTGAATGTGGAGGTAGCTGAGCAAACGCGTCAGATTCGTGCCTTCTTCGAGAATGATTTTATCAGCATGCGAAACGTCACTCGTAGGGTGGCAGAAGACGCAGCAGACTTTGGGCGACAATACAGCATCAAACCGGCCGACGCCGTGCACGTCGCTACGGCCCTTCACTACAAGTGTGTCAGTTTTCAGACATACGATGGGAAGCCAAAACGCCGGGGGAGACTGCTTGCGCTCGACGGCAAGATAGGGAACCCGCCGTTAAAGATTGAGGTTCCCCGTGTGGTCGAAGCAGGCGACTCCCAGGGCCAAAAGAGAATGTGGTAGTCCCGCTAGCCCTCCCCCAGCAACACAGTCCTAAGACACTACCAAGTCTTTTCAATCGTGCAGCGGGACCATCCAATGAAACTTTGGACGTGGCACGGAACTGATTTCTCTCTGACTTGCGGGCGCGTCGACCATTCGCTTTCCCAGTACTATAATTGCATGCCCTCAATCCCGCCTGCCTATGCAGAACTCGCCCGCCGCGTCGGCACAGACCAAATCATTTGGTGCTACGCGCGGCCCGATCCAGATGAATATGAAGACCTCAAGCAAATCAAGTGGGTACTCGATGTATCAGACGACAGAATACTCGCCATCATCAGCTCACCCATCTGGGAGAGAATAATCTGCACCAAGGCGCTTCCGCCCGCCCTGCGTGAAAAATGGAAATGCGAAGCTTTCCAGGGAAAGCATGATGATTCTGAGGCATACATTGAAGAGAAGAGTGAGGAGTACTTTTCTCAGCCACCACCGGAGGGCGGATGGTGGACAGATTTGTTCATCAGCGACATCGGCGCTGAAGGTGCAAGAGTTCTACTAAAACACCCAATTCCCGATTCGTGGGTCGTACACCGGGGCACCAATACTGGATAGCAGAATCGCTGAAGCCGCCAGTTCGCCAGACCAGCGGCCCTAAAACTCCGATTTCCACCCTTTTCTGCTTGGCGCATTTCAAACTGTACCACTACCAGCCCGCGGCTCGACTGGCCAGGCGCGGGAAAATCGGTTATACTGGGTGTTTGAGGGCGGATTGGCCCCTCACACCACGTACCATCCAGACCTTGTCAGCCGGCGGTCTTACGGTTGCCAACCCTCCCAGGGGACAGTTATGGCTCGTAAAGTGTTAAATCGTAAGGAGTTACGTAAAGAGGCCGAGAGCGCCGCAGAACAAGAGGCGGGGGAGAAGAAGGTGGCCAAGAAAGCCGTCAAGAAGACGGCAAAAACCAAACGCAAAAGCCGCGCCAAGGTCGCCAAGGAGGTCCGGCTGAAGGCTTTCTGGGGTGTATTCAACCAGTCGCTTCGGCGGGTTGCCCTGTTCGAGTACAGCGAGCGAAAGCAGGCCGAGAAGAAGGCTAAGGATCTGAGCGGATCGCAAAAGACCCCGCACTTTGTCCAGCTTGCCAAGGAAGTGATCGAGGAGTAGGGTCGTCAGATCACCTGACCCATACCTGTGATGGGGGGCCACGGGGGCAGCCGGCCACGTAACCTCCACCGGCGCTTGACGCGCGGCGGCGACCGCAATTAGCCTTGGAAGTAGTCTGGTATGCAACGGGGGCGTGTGGGCTCGATCATGAAACTTCCGCACCTCGCCGGAGTTCTTTGCCTGTATGTTCCGGCAGTTCTTCTTTCAGGCTGCCAGCGCCCGCAGACGGACCCGCTTCAGCAGCCATCGCCGGATGTCAAAGTAGACCAGCTTCCCGAGTTGGGCGATCACATCGGCCCCTTGGACCAGGAGCGGATCGAGGTTGCGCCGCCGAAGGGTTGGTACGTCCCGCCGAAGAGCAGCCGGTGGATCGTCCGCTTCACCCCGTCGCAGCAGATGCGGTATCCCAGCATCATCGTCAGGGCCGAAGACTACGCGGAGATCTTCAACGTGTCCGGGGCGAACGTGGAGCGGTTTGCCGTGCAGATTGCCGCTGCGTTTGAGAAGAACAAGTCGACCTCCAAGCAGAGCATGACCATCACCCCCATCGAGATCGGCCGCTTTGTGGGGATCAGTTACCGCCGCAGGGGAAAGGCGCCCTACGATTTCAAGCAAATTATTGTGGAGCGGCTCCTGTTGGACACGGTGGCCGGCGGGCGGAGGTACACCATCGAGCTGCAGACTCGAGAGGGTGATTTGGACACCTACCGGCCCCAATTGCTCGCCGTGGCTGCCGGAATCAAGTTTCTCCAGCCGAACTCCCGGCACCCGCCCAGCCAACCGGATACAGAGCCGCAGGCCGACTTGATCCAGGAAGATGGCGTGTAGTGAACCAGCGCTGGCCGGGCGGTGGGAACCGGCAGCAAATCAGATCGGTGGAAGTAGCGACCATGGAATTCAAAGCAGGACAGACTGTGGGAATCGACCTGGGGACGACGTTCTCCTCCATTGCCCAACTCGACGACCAGGGTACTCCCGTCACGATACCCAACGACGACGACGAAGTGGAAACTCCCAGCCTGGTCGTGCTGGCCGAAGGCGGGCGCGTGATCGTGGGCCCCAGCCGGATGCGGGCCGCCATGGAAGATCCCGATCGCGTGATCGAACGAATCAAACGCCACATGGGCGAAGCCAAGTACCAGCGGACCTTTGACGGCAAGGACATCACGCCCGAGTTCGTCTCCGCCTTGATTCTGAAGAAGCTTCGCCAGGACACCGAGAAACGGCTGGGTAAGATCGGCAACGCCGTGATTACGGTGCCCTATTACTTCAACGACGCGCGCCGCAAGGCCACTCAGGACGCCGGGCGCATCGCCGGGCTGAACGTGATCGATATCATCAACGAGCCCACCGCCGCCACGCTTACCTACGCCTGGCACCGGGGGGAGCTGGGGGCGGCCCGGCCGGGTGATGACAAGCCGCGGACGGCCCTGGTCTTTGACCTCGGCGGCGGCACGTTCGACGTAACCGTGGTCCGTTACACACCCACCCATTTCCGGGTCCTGGCCACCGACGGGGACGTCTATCTGGGAGGCATCGATTGGAACCAGAGACTGCTGGACCACGTGGCCGGGGAGTTCAAGGCCCGCCACGAGGTCGATTTCCGGGAGTCACCCGCCGCGGTGCAGATGATTCTTAACGACTGCGAACAGGCCAAGCTGGAACTCTCCGAGGACTCTCAAGCGTCGATCACCTGTCGTCACGCCGGAAAGGCCCTCTCGGTTACGGTGACCAGAGATCAGTTCGAGAACATGACCGCCGACCTGCTTCAGCGAAGCGCCGACACCACCGAACTGGTCTTGAAGCAGGCGGGGATCACCGCCGAACAACTTGACGCGGTGGTGATGGTCGGCGGATCGACGCTGATGCCTCAGGTCCCCCGGATGGTCGAGGCTCTGACCGGGCAGAAACCCTACGACGAGATCTCGCCTCACACCGCCGTGGCCCAGGGGGCCGCCATCCATGCCGCCATCCTGGAGGCCAAGCACCGTGGAGATCAGAGCGAACTGGCCGGAAAGGTCCGCAAGATGCTGGCCAGCATAAAGCAGGAGAACGTAAACTCGCACGGACTGGGGATCCTGGCCACCAATCCCAGGAGCAACAAAGAGATCAACCACGTTATGATCCCCCGAAACACCCCCCTGCCCTTCGAGGTCCGCCAGACTTTCAAGACCAAGCGCAATGATCAGCAACGGGTGAGCATCCAGGTAATCGAGGGAGACGCCCCCGACCCCATGGCCTGCTCACTGTTGGGAAAGTGCAAGATCACCGAGCTGCCCTCCAATCTGGCCAAAGGCTCGCCGGTGGAGGTCACCTATGCCTTCGACGGCGCCGGGCGGATCACCGTGCGGGCGGAAGACAAGACCACCGGGAAAGAGGCCACGATCGAGATCGAACGCCGCGGCGGGCTGAACGACCAACAGATCGACGCCTACACGCGGCTGGCCAGCGAGTATACGATAGAGTAGGTTCAACGTGTAACGAATCGTGGAAGGTGACTTTTCCGGCCGAACCGGGCCGCCCTACCCTCGGCCGCTAAACGGTGCCCGCAAATCGACCCGGCATCCCTGACCCCTCTCCCCCAATGCCCGCACAACTCGACGTCTATCGCGACTGGCTCGGTATTGCAGAAACTGCACGGCCACTGGACTACTACCAGTTGTTGCGGCTGAAACGATTCACCGACCACAGGCAGAAGATCCGCTCCCACTATCAGAAGATGAACGCCCACGTGCGGAAGTTCGCAACCGGTGATTACGCCGCGGAGTCGCAGGAGTTGATGAACGAGCTGGCCCGGGCCATGCTCTGCCTGACCGACGCGCTGCGAAAGGGCGAATACGACGCGTCGCTGGGACGCAAGGACACCGCCCGGAGCCGGCAGCGCACCCTGGAGGAGATCCTCCTGGCCGGCAAGACCATAGACCGCGCCCAGCTCGACAAGGCCCGAAGCTATGCCGACGCCGTGGGGCTGGAAGTTCGCGACGCGCTGGTGCAGCAGAAGATGGCCGCCGCCGACGTGGTCATGCTGGCCTACGCCGAGTCGCTCGGATTGCCGTACATCGAGCTGGAAGACGTGGGCGTGGAAGAAGAGCTTGTCCCCCGGGTACCGCCCACGCTGGCCAGACAACATTCCTGCGTGCCGGTGATGACCGATGAAGGTCAGTTGTTGATGGCCTCACCCAATCCGCTGATTCCCGACGTGGAAGAAGAGCTTCGCCTGCGTTTCGACATGCCGGTACGGACCGTGTTGTGCACGCCCGCCAGCATCAACGCGATGGTGGCCCAGTATTACCCCCGCGACGCCGCCGCTGTGGCTCCGGTGGCGGCCGCCCCGAAGAAGCCGGCCGCCCAAAAAGCCTCGCGGCCGGAGCCGGAGTCCCAGCCGCGCACGGGAGACGAGCAGTCCAGGCGCCACAAGATGTTCGCCGTGATCGCGTTCAACGTCACCATGATGCTTTGCATGGTCTTCTTCGTTGTGCTCCGAGGCACAATGAGTGCCCTGGGACTCTGGGATTTTGTGATTGCCATTTTCCTGGCGGTGGCCGCGGCGACAGCCACGTTCGTGGTTGCCAACAAGAAAGACCTTTGAAGCATTGCCCCCTGTCCTTGTTCGAGGTAGAATGAAATAGTCCTGGATGCACAGTGGAGGTCTTCGGTGAAAACGATAAACGTGGAGGGGATTCCCGAGCCCATTGTCCGGTCGCTAGCAGCAGTAGCAGAGACGGTCCGCGATCAGCTGCGCAACTTGCAGAGGCCACGCGACCGCGTCAGACTCTCGGTCAAGAAGGGCAAGGTTCTCGGCCCCTTGACACGCGAGGAGATCTACAAGGATGCCGGACGAACTGGCTTTGGTGGATAGCAACGTCCTGGTGTACGCCTGCTACCAGGAGTCGGAACACCACGACGCCGCTCTGGGACTGCTCAACCGGGCCCAAGACGGGCTGATCAATCTTTGCCTGGTTCCGCAGGTCGTAGCAGAACTCTACGCAGTGGTAACTGACTCGCGTCGCGTCAGCCAGGTCTATCAGCCGGACGAAGCGGTCAAGGTAGTCGAAGAGATTCTGGCGATGGCCGGCCTGACGCTTCTGCCCGTGCCGGGCGACGTGGTCGGCCGATGGATGGCCCTGGTTCGGGAGCACGCCATTACACGCGGCGCTATCTTCGACGCCCAGTTGGCGGCCACAATGCTGGGCAATGGCGTATCGAAGATATACACTTTCGACCGTTCCCACTTCGAGCGATTCGCGGAGCTTGAAGTCCTCACGCCGTAATCGCCCGGCTACTTCGTCCCCACTTCCTCATCCAGCCACGCCAGATAGCTCCGACTGCCGCAGAGGATCTCGATGGCCAGGATCTCGGGCACTTCGTACGGGTGGAGCCGGACGATGGTCTCTTCTATCCGCCCATACAGCTCCCGGCGGCTCTTGGCCCAACATTGCCATTCCTGGGCGGTTTCGATCTCGCCTTCCCAGCGGTAGGTGCTGGTGATCGGACCCAGCACCTGCACACAGGCCGCCAGCCGCTCTTCGACCAGCGCCCGGGCGATTGCCTGGGCGTCTTCCTTGCGCCCGGTGGTGGTGACCACCTGAATGTACTCGGCCATATTCGCAGGTTCCTTGTCACACTACCCCGGATCGACTTTCCGCGCCGCCGTGGGAGCCACAACCGCCGCTGCCGTGCTATGCCGTCGGCAACTCTTCGCCGTACAGCCGCCGGGCGACTTCCTCGGCGTGGAACAGCAGCCAGTTTCTTCGGGTGTAGACGGCGTGTCCGGCGTGGTGCTGGGCGATGCTGCCCTCCGGCAGGCCGTAGTCGACCAACAGCGTGGTCCCCTCGTCGGGAACGATCGCCCCGGCCTGGAATCTCTCCAGGCCACGGCTGGCCGCCGGTTCGTCCTGCAGAAGCCGGCTCAGCCGGTTCTCTGCCATCCACGCCCGCCAGGCGAAAAGGCTCGGCATTACGTTCGTGCCCGCAATCCCCAGTTGCTGAATGTAATCGCCGTCGGCCGCCCTCAGCACGTCGTCGAGCTTCGGCGGGAAGGGGGCTCGATACTCGGGTAGGCCTTCGGCCGGGCGATGGTTGATGAAGTGCAACAGTCGCGCGTAACCGTTGGAATTCCAGCCGTAGCGGATCGGAGTGCCGAAGGTAACCATGTCCAGCGGCAGCCCGGCCAGCGGCGTTCCCTCGCCGGTGAGCAGTTCGCGAACCCGGTCCCAGACCGGAATGTCGACGCAACCCACGATCGGCCAGCGATAATAGATATCGCTGGCCTGGAAGAACCGGTCTACCGCCTGGCGGCCGCCGCCCAGCAGGTTGCTGATCAGCGCGAACACGTTGCCGGCGTGAGAGTGGCCCCAGAGCAACACCCGCGCACCCGGCGGAAGTTCCAACGAGGCCAGCTCGTCGATCAGCCGCACCGCTCCGTCGGCCCGGCCGATGTGGTGGTTCTCGCTGGACCAGTGGAACAGGCGGACGGGAATCGGGGGTTCGCCTTCCCGGCGTATCGATTCTTCAAAACAGCGCGCGAACTCGGGCGTGTAGTTGCCGGCTTCGCCCGCCACCTTGTGCACGATTCGCTTGATTACCCGCTGAACCGCGTTGCTGGCGGAGGGGAACGTGCGGGCCAGTTTGGTGAGTATTCCCAGGGTATCGGAACCGACAAATGTTCCGTGGACCAGATACACGGCGCCCACCTTCACCCGGTTCAGAACTCTCCCCGCTTGCTGCATCCTGTGCCGGAACTCGTCGGATCCGGCCGGTGGGTGCGACGGCGGACTGAGCAGGTGGTGTGGTGAGGTGGGGCGTGCGGCCCTGTACGCCTGGTGCCGAAACAGATTGGCCTGGGACATCGCCCGATCCTTGCTGTGTGACGGCGCCGCTTGACGCGCTTCCCGGCGCATTGGCTTGTATCGGCGACGGGCCGAACCCAACATGAAGATTCTTCCAGCCGTCATAAAGCCGCGACCGCCGGTCGCGCCACCCATCTGCGGCCGCCGGTCGCGCCAAGTGGCGTGCTGCGGGTACTCGTCTGGGTGGGCGGCAATGCGTACAATTCCAGCATGTGTGGACGTTTCACCCTGCGAGCCCCGGCCAGCCTGGTGGCCGAGCAGTTTGCACTGCTCGAGCTGCCGCCCTTTACCCCGCGCTTTAACATCGCGCCCTCCCAGCCGGTGCCCGTGGTGCGGTTGGCTCCCGGGCAACCCCAGCCGCGCCGCGAATTGGTCTGGCTCCGCTGGGGGCTGATCCCCGGTTGGGCCAAGGACCCGGCGATCGGCAACCGGATGATCAACGCCCGGGCCGAGACCGTGGCGGAGAAGCCGGCCTATCGGGCGGCCTTTCGGCGGCGGCGGTGCCTGGTGGCCGCCGACGGGTTCTACGAATGGCAGCCCACCGGCAAGGGGAAGCAGCCCTACTTCATCCGCATGCGCGACGATCGGCCGTTCGCCTTTGCCGGGCTGTGGGAGAGCTGGGAGGGCCCCGACTCTTCGCAGATCGACTCGTGTACGCTGCTGACCACCGAGCCGAACGAGCTGCTGCGGCCGATCCACAATCGGATGCCGGTGATCCTCTCCGGCGAGGATTATCGGCGGTGGCTCGATCCGGCCGTCGAAGATCCGGGGCAACTCGCGCCGTTGTTGCGCCCGTATCCCAGCCACGAGATGACGGCCGATCCGGTCAGCACGTTTGTGAACAGCCCGGCCAACGAAGGCCCGGAGTGCATCCAGCCCGAGCGGGATCTGTTCTCGTGAGGATCCAGCGACAGACAACTTCCCGATATCGACAACCGCTCGTTTAGCAGCCGCCGGCACGGCGGCTTTCCTTTGCGGATTCGCTCGCCCGCAAGCCGCCGTGCCGGCGGCTGCTAAACGGAAGTCGTTTCTCGGCCGATTCGAGGCCCTTGTCTGCCACCGCGATTACCGCTATCATGAAGGGCGACGGGCCTCTGGGCGCGGTTGGGCAAGGGTCGCGGAAACTGCCGAACGACCGGACCGCGCCGCACGATCGGGATCCGACTGCGGAGACCGGGGAAGCAAGAGGTGGCCGAAATGTCCGATCGAACTCGCTCGATATTCGGCTGGCCCGGACTGGTAGTGATCGTGTTGCTTGTCGGCTTGGGGCTGGCACTGTTGCTGCCGGCCTTGCTGTATCAAAGGGAGGTCGCACGTCGGACAATCTGCATGAAGCATCATAAGCTGCACGGGTTGACGATCCTGGCGTACGAATCGTCACACCGGCGGCTCCCCGGCTACGTGAATCGGATCGGCAAGGATTCCAGCGGCAACGACATTGTGGCCAGTTGGGTCGTTTCGCTGTTTCCCCACATGGAACGCCATGATCTGTGGCAGAGATGGCGTGCAGGAACGGCGGCGGACGATACGGACGGCGACGGTGAACCCGACGCCTATGTGTTCATGAGGGAGCTGACTTGCCCCAGTGATCCTCCGGCGCAGGAAACCGCCGGCTCTACCCCGTTGTCCTACGTGGTCAACTGCGGCCGGCCCGGCGATTCCGACACGCTCGCCGACGGCGTTTTCTTCAACCACGACGTGGATTTCGAGCCGCTGCAGATGTCGCTGGATTATATCGCTCAGCACGACGGCACGGCAAGCACGCTGCTGCTCTCGGAAAACATCCAGGCCGGTCGATGGACCGACACCACTGAGGCCAACCTGGGCATGGTCTGGCGCAGATCGCCCGGCCCCGCCAGCATGATAAATCAGGGCAAGAATGCCGGCGACCGCCCACAGGACGTCAAGTATGCCCGGCCCTCCAGCCATCATCGCGGCATCGTGGTCGCTTCGTTCTGCGACGGCCACGTGGTGTTCCTTGACGAGGAGATCGATTACCGCGTCTACCAGCACCTGATGACTCCCGACAGCGGCGCGGCGGGGGTGCCCGGCTTGCTGGAAGACGACGACTTCTAGCGGCCCGTTGAAAAAATTGGATTCCCGGGACCTGGGTGGCACTGCTGGCTTGTCCAGCAGTGTTTTTCCCGGAGAACACATTCTGCACTGCTGGACAAGCCAGCAGTGCCACCCCTTTTCGACAGCGGCCCAGTGGGCGGTTGACACGCGGCCGAGATTGCTTCAGATTAGGGGGACATCTCGGGGACTGCGGCAACCGGCTACGGCGGCCGAAAGCTCCTCGGGACTCGTCCGGGGGGCGCCTGCCCACGCAGTGGGCGGGCTTTCGGCGCGCTGCCTCGCGCGTCCGATTCCCCGACACCCTCTATCGAGTGGTTTCCCGCGGTGGAAACGGGAACGCTCGCCCTGCGTAGGGTTGCGGCTGAAGGCCGGCCAAGGAGAGAACAATTATGGACAAAGGCGAAGTACAGCAGCGCGTGGTAAAGGTGGTCCGCCAGGTGCTGGGCGTGGATCAAGAGACGATTCGGCCGGAGAGCCATTTCGTGTTCGACCTGGGTGCCGAGAGCACCCAGGCGGTCGAGCTGGTCGCCGCCTTCGAAGGGGAATTCGACATCGAGATGGATGAGGATGCGGCCCTGGCGGTGGAGACCGTCGGTGCGGCGGTCGATTTCATTGCCAAGTGTGTTGACTAGACCCCACCCGATGGCAACACCCCTCTGCCGGCGGAATTGTCCGTTGGCATTGAAGCTATTGCGGCGCAACCGGCGGTTGCGGCCCTGCGAGTCGCGAATCGATGTATCTGGGCGCCGACGGTGACCGGAGGCACGGGGTCGAGTATGGCACCACCCGCTGGTGGCAGGATCCTTGACACCGGACTGAGAAGACAAGATATTCAGCGGTTCTCGAAATACCGAATACGTGCGCGCGATTCCAGACCTGAGGCGAATCCATGGAAATCATCGTCAAAGACTCACCGGAGGAGATGAGCAAGACCGCCGCTCGAGTGGTCGCCCGGGCACTCAATGCCAAGCCCAACGCGGTGTTGGGGCTGGCCACCGGTTCCACCCCCCTGGGGCTCTACCAGGAGTTGGTGCGAATGCATCAGGAGGGAGGGCTCGATTTTTCGCAGGTCACCACCTTCAACCTCGACGAGTATGTGGGCCTGACGCGGAAGCATCCGCAGAGCTACCACTACTTTATGCACGAGAACCTCTTCAAGCACATCAACATACCGAAGCAGAACATCTACATCCCCTCGGGCACGACCGACAACTACGGGGCGTTCTGCAGGTGGTACGAGCAGAGGATTGAGGAGTGTGGCGGGATCGACCTACAGATCCTGGGGATCGGCTCCGACGGCCATATCGCCTTCAACGAGCCGACCAGCTCGCTGGGCTCACGCACCCGGATCAAGACCCTGGCCAGACAGACCATCGACGACAACGCCCGCTTCTTCGGCTCGCCCGACGAGGTGCCGGTCTACGCGATCACCATGGGCGTGGGCACGATCCTGGAGGCCCGCAAGATCATCCTCCTGGCCCACGGCAGACAGAAGGCCGACGCCGTGGCCGCGGCCATCGAAGGAGCGGTAACCAGCAAGATTACTGCCAGCGCGTTGCAGTTGCACCGCGACGTGATGTTCATCATCGACCGCGAGGCGGCCAGCTCGCTGGATATGCTGGACTATTACGAGTGGATCCAGACCAAGATGCCCGATGCACCCTGAACTGGGGAAGAGTCGAGAGTTGAGAGTTACTGACTGGACTCTTGCAAAACGCAGATTCGAACTCCCCTCTCCCTCTGGGAGAGGGGACCAATTTGCAAAAGTCCAGTTACTGAAGTGGAATCCAACGGGGGGAATGGCCTATGCGTCTGATTCTGGTTGACCGGCTTACCGAGAAGCGGCTGAACTTTCACCCACTCGCGTTGAGCCGGCCGATTTGGGAACTGCGCTGCGGCATGACCTCGCTATTGGACAAGCTGGTCGACAAGCTCAGTGCGACAGAGGTGGCCTGTTTCGTGCCGCCTTACATGGCCGAGGTCTACCGCGCCACGACCAGCCGGCCCGTGAACGACCCGGCCAGCCTTGTCGGCGACGACCTGCTGGTGGTGGCTGCCCGGGTGAAGGCGGCCGGCTTCGACGTCGAGCCGGCCGGCCCCAGCCAGGTCGCCATCGACGCCGACGCAGAGGTGCTCTACGCCCGGATCTCCCGGGCCGATCTGGACGGCCTGGAGACCGGGTCGATCGACGCCCTGCTGGAATCGGCCAAACGGTCGCTGCCGGCGGCCCAGAGTGAGGTGCCTACCTGGAACTACACCTGGGACCTGGTGCTGGCCAATCCCCAGCAGCTCACCGAGGATTTTGCGGCGGCCGGCCGCAGCGGGATCGAGGGCACGATCGAAGAGCCCCGGGCGATTCGCGGCAGCTTAAGCGACGTTTACATCGCCGAGGGCGCCCTGGTGCATCCGATGGTGGTGCTGGATGCGGCGGAAGGCCCGATCTACATCGACCAGGACGCCGAGATCCATCCGTTCAGCCGCATCGAGGGTCCCTGCTACATCGGCCCTAAGTCGATCCTGCTGGGCGCCAAGTGCCGGGAGGGCAACTCGATCGGACCGGTCTGCCGGATCGGCGGCGAGGTCGAGGAGTCGATCATCCAGGGCTACTCCAACAAATACCACGACGGGTTCCTGGGCCACGCCTACGTGGGCCAGTGGGTCAATCTGGGAGCGATGACCACCAACAGCGATCTGAAGAACGATTATTCCAACGTCTCGGTCGTCCTCGACGGCCGGTGCCCCGTCGACACCGGCTCGACCAAGGTCGGCGCGCTGGTGGGCGATCACACCAAGACCTCCATCGGAGTGCTGTTGAACACCGGGGCCTACATCGGGGCCATGACCCTGATCGCCACCAACGGCAAGCTGCTGCCGAAGTTCATCCCCTCTTTCGCCTGGTTCATCGAGGGAGTAGTCACCAAGGGTTTCGGCAGGAAGAAGCTCTACGAAACGGCCCAGACGGCCATGGGCCGGCGAGGCTGCCAGTGGACCGAGGCCGACGAGGACATGTGGAACGAGATATTCAACATGACCAGGCCGGCACGGGACGAAGCCGTCAAGAGAGGCCGCCGGCTGATGGCCATCTCACGCGGGACATAGGAGACACCTTTCATGGCGTCCGAGACACGAAATTTACATCCGTTGGTCGACACCACTGAACCGAACCTGCTGGAAGAGACCTTCGACTACGGCCTGCCGCCGCGGATCCGCTTCGACGGGCCCGTGATCGAGTATATCGACGGCAAACCCGTCGAGTTCGATCCGGCGGCGATGAAAACCCGACCCATCGTGATCACCGACACCACCTTCCGCGACGGGCAGCAGGCCCGCCCGCCGTATACCGTCGACCAGATGGTCCACATCTACGACCTGCTGGCCAGACTGGGCGGCCCCCACGGCGTGATCCGCCAGACAGAGTTTTTCCTCTACACCAAGAACGATCGGGCCACGCTCGACCGCTGCCGCGAGCTGGGACACCAGTTTCCCGAGTGCACCGGCTGGATCCGCGCCGTCAAGGGCGACTTCCGGCTGGTCCAGCAGACCGGGCTGAAGGAGTCGGGCATGCTCACAAGCTGCTCCGACTACCACATCTTCCAGAAGCTGAAGTTCAACAGCCGCCAGGAGTGTATGGACAGCTACTGTGAAGTGGTCGATGCGGCCCTGGAGGCCGGTGTGCGGCCGCGATGCCACCTGGAAGACGTCACCCGGGCCGACGTGGAAGGCTTCGTGCTGCCCTTCGTCGAGCGGCTGATGCGGATCTCCGAGCAGGTGCCCGACGAGTTGAAAGTGAAGATCCGCCTGTGCGACACGATGGGCTTCGGCGTGAGCTTTCCCGGCGTCGAGTTGCCCCGCAGCATTCCCAAGCTGGTATACAAGCTCAACCAGGAGGTGGGCGTGCCGAGTGAGCGGCTGGAATGGCACGGCCACAACGACTTCCACAAAGTGCACACCAACGGGGCCACCGCCTGGCTCTACGGCTGCGACGCGGTCAACGCCACCCTGTTCGGCTTCGGCGAGCGGACCGGCAATCCGCCGCTGGAGAGCGCGATCATCGAGTACATCGCCATCAAGGATGACCTCTGCGGGATCAATACCGAGGTAATCACCGAGCTGGCCGATTACATGCGCTCGATCGGGCTGCCGATTCCGGAGAACTACCCGCTGGTGGGCAAGGCCTTCAACACCACCCGGGCCGGAATTCACGCGGGGGGCTTAAGGCAGGACGAGCGGATCTACAACATCTTCGACACCACCAGGCTGCTCAGCCGCCCGCCGCGAGTGGCCCTGACCGACAAGAGCGGCGCCGACGGCGTGGCCCTCTGGGTCAACGAGTTCTTCGGGCTGAAGGGCGACCAGCGGATCAGCATGATCAAGTGCCACAAGGTTGCCCGCTGGGTCACCGACCAGTACGCCAAGCACGGCCGGATGACCGCCATCAGCGACCAGGAGCTCCAGCAGCAGGTCCAGGAGTTGATGCCGGAGTATTTTCAGAAGTACAAGGGCCGCTGATCACAAACGATCGAGTTGCCCCGCGCCGGTGATGACGTCGCTTCCCCGAGTGTTTAGCCCCGGCGGCTACACCGGGTCTGGGCGCCGCGGGTGGCCCTCCCTGAAAGAGCCTTCCGTGTCAAGGGCATCCTGGCGTGTTCTTTTGATGTACGTTCAGCGCAAACCCCGGCAAGCCTGACCGTGCCGGCCGGGGCAGCCGTTCCGACTTGAGACGAGGGGAACGCGGGGAACAGCTCTTGTCTGCGCTGTCAGCGGTCTTTCTTCCGCTGTTGCCAAGTAGTGGGACTGATGCGTGTTGATGTCAACGGGCGCACACGCCCCGCAGCCTGGATGGAGGTGACAAATCAACCGCTTCACCTTCTGTTGGGCCATTGCCCTGGCTTTGGCCTCGTTCCACACACACCGCGGAAACGCCGCCGTTCTCCGGGGCCTGGGTGATCTGCGCGGTGGGTTCTCCGTGTCCTGCGTGCCTCCGCGGTGTTTTTCTCGGCGGTAAATCAGTTAGCGCCGAAGTGCCAGGGCGGCGGCTGGAGCAAGGGGAAATACCGGAGAATCCTCGATCCCTAATTCGCGGAGTGTTGCATTTTCCTTGGGACGTGCTACAAAGGGGGGGGTAGCGGCAACTTATGCCGCATATCCTACCGCTTTCGAGGCATCCCCTCTTCTCGCGTATAGCCAACTTTTTCAAGCCCCCTCTTTCGATCCATTAGATTTCAGGGAGGCGACCGATGAGACATTGCCAGATGCTTTGCACTGGATGGGTAGTATCCGTCCTGGCGATCCTCGCCACCTCCGCGCCGGGGGCGGTGGGCACCACCAACGTGATCGCCCTGAGCGGCGATCAAGCCCCGGACACACCCCCCGGGGCGGAATTCAGCTCTTTCGGCACCCCCGTGCTCAACGCCCCCGGCCAGGTGGCCTTTGATGGGTTTTTGATGACCGGCTCGGGGCGGGTGACCAGCATCAACGACGGAGGCATCTGGGCCGGGCCGGCAGGCGGGCTGCAACTCGTCGCCCGCGAGGGGTTTCAAGCCCCGGGCACACCCCTCGGGGCGAATTTCAGCGATTTCAACGACCCCGTGCTCAACGCCGCCG
>SDBV01001989.1_pt1 | contig 30625 bp, 31 predicted proteins | sample 2277081 | NCBI WGS metagenome assembly SDBV01 (sample SAMN10402039, study PRJNA504765) | marine sediment metagenome | isolation source: marine sediment core GS10_PC15, 223 cmbsf | place: Arctic Ocean: Southern Knipovich Ridge | collected 2010 | reverse complement strand
CCAGTATCGGGACGAAAGAATAACGGCAGGGTTACCTACCAATTCATGGAAAGGATCATATATACGTAGAAACTGCTAACAGGCTTTAAGGGCTTGACTTGGTTAAACCAGTCTGACCCCAATTTTCCACTTAATTTTGTATGTATTCAGTATGTTGATAAAACAGACTTGTGTCTTCTGTGGTCAGACTTGAAAATTGACATTTAACACCTTTGAATCTTTTATCCATTACATTTTACTCCCCATTGTGGCCATAACTCTTCCCTGATACGACGCCTTTCTTCTATTGGGAGACTTAAGAAACCCTTAAATTCATGTCGCGCTTGCTTGAGAATTAACTTAATCTGTTCCTGTTTTTCTAACGAAAACTTGGATAATCCTACCCAAGCAGAGCCCATGTGCTCATGTGATATTGCATGGCAGAGATCGCATAGGGTCTCAAGGTTCTTTAATTCATCGGACCCCCTTTTGCAACGGTGAACAATATGATGAACTTCTAATCTCCCATAGGGAACTGGTGAAACGTCTCCACAAATTTGGCACTGTTGCTTATCCCTGATTCTTGCCCACTTTTTTTGAGTTCTTAGGCTAGCCATTATACTTCCTTAAATTATCTCCCTCATTATATTAAATCCGAAAAATAGGGACAGCAACCATTTTTTGGAAATCACGTCTTAAATTTTGACTTTTTGCATCTTCCCCATTATATCAAACCACTTCCAAACCCGCATTGGAACTCGCATTACGGATATGCACCCTTCAAAACGTCCACTTGCCCACTTTTGAAAAGTTATCTCTTTATTTTTTTATTATACGTCTAAAAGTCATGTTCTTACTCTGATCGGCAGCCTGTATAAAAGCTTTCTGTTGCTTTTGATCTCTTGCACTCTTTACTGAATCTGGAGTTTCAACCTCGTATATCTTTCTTTCTTTTCTTTTTGTTGCAATCACATCTGGACGATATCCTCTAATTGTATCTGGTTTCGGATATCCTGATACATCGGCCTTAACCTTATAACCTTGACTCGCGCGTTTTTTAGCAATGCTACGGACTTCTAAATCATGTTTAGACTGGCTTCGTTTTGAACGTGACATCATATCCCCCTTTTTAAATCAACTTTTGTTTTCGTTATTTTAGCTTTGCGGTTGCCTTATTAATAAGTGATTGACAGCAACCTGAAATTTCTAAATTCAAATTGTTAATTGAATGTCCTTTTACTTTTACTCCAGGTGCTTTCTCATGCTCTTTGCAACGTACTGACTGAAGATTCCTTTTGACTTTTTTTGCAATGTCCTTGAAAATAGCCTTCTCAAGTTCACCCTTCATATTATTAGGGTTAACTTTGCGTCCGTTAATTTCAAATGATATATCCATCATTACTCACCTCCTTTCATTGAAGTTTTTATTCTTTATTGATATATCTTTCAATGTTTGCTTTATCACCAATACCTTTTATAGCATTGCAATAAATACACCCTGAACTAGATGGGTCAGTATTATTTTTCACAATTCCAGTTGTACCATCATAAATTAGCAACTCTTTGGCTGGTCTCATCCCTGTTATAAAAACTACAAATTCAGTTACAGCCATGGACGCAATAATTCCATTGAGCGAAACCACCGAAGGCCCTGAACCATTAAGAGAACTTTTTGAAACTCCATATATTATCTCTTCCTCAACCTTTTCAGCGTCGGTTTGTAGATCTCTCCGGATTTCTTCTACTGATAATTCTCCCCGGCAATACAAACAACTTTTACCTGGCATCGAGAAGAAAACCCTTCCTCCAAATGTGTTATCATCAGGATGAATTTCTGTTGCAAGATCGATATACGGTTTCTTGTAAGCACAAGAAAATTCTGTAAGAATAAGTCGAGGCCCATCACTATCAAAACAACCGAAAATAATATCAATATCTTTTAATGCGTTAAGGCTTGCTTCGGTAGGGAATTTATCCGACAGAGCATTGACTTTACATTTTTTAGGATAAGTTGCATGAACCATTCGTTTTGCGACTGCAACTTTTCTCGTAGGTACATCTAAATCATGACTTGTTGCACCAATTAATCGGTTCAAATTTGTGATTTCTACAAAATCATTATCAATAACAGTAAACTTTTTAACACCTAAATAAACCAATTGTTGTACTATGTGTGATCCATTACCTCCCAATCCTACAATGCCAACATGAATATTTGCTATTTTGCTCTGTCCCTCTGTACCCAAAAAAGCAAGTTGTCGAGAGTGAATTTTTTCCTCCATTTTCTCTCCTTTAGTTCTTTAATCGTAAAATTACTTGTACGAATTACAGATTTCCCGATTTCTATTTTGTCGATTGGTTCATATATATCTGGGGTCTTAACCCAGGCAAGTGCATCTAATTCTGATTGTGCCTGAATAATGGCAATGTATGGACCTTTTTTGAGTCTCCACCATACATGGGGAACAAATTCTTGAAATCCTGAGATGTCACTTTGAGAAAAAGAGGCTTTTTTTGAAGTGGGATGAGAATGTATTTCACCTAATGATAATTTTTTATCCCATGCGCTTTTAATAACCTTTGCTTGACATGAATCCTTAAGCTCGACGTGAAAACTTGATTGGTATTCATATTCATTAGGAGCCACAAGATAATAATCCTTAACTTCCATAATTAAAGTTGAATCATAAAATGTATCTTTGGAAAAAAGGAAGCAAACCTGTTCAAGATGACTTTGAAGTAAATACTTGCGGATTTCACTAAAAAATGACTTTTCTATTTGAATGATTACAGACATCAGTTTGCCTCCTTGAGCCGATCATTAAAACTTCTTATAAATGAAATAAGGTTACTCCCACTCCGCACATCATCAGTTGGGTGCCAAACCCCATCCACGTGCCACGAAAATTTTCCCCACATTCCCCCAAATGAAGTTTCAATTGTTTCTGCATAATTTGACGGATTTTGATTGTTTCCTTTTAACTTCAAGCCACCTTTAATGTTGAAACCATACGGAGGCTGCCCAGGATAGCCGTTGGGTATTTGGAAGCATACATCTTCAAAATCTTTTATCCATATGTCTTTAGGTATTTTAAAGTTTGGAAGGCGGATCCACCCGCCTTCCTGATACTCAGCATTGGAGAAATATTGCCGAATGAGGGCAAGCTCCTGTTCGATTCTTGGGGTCATCCCCTTTTGTACCTCACTTTCTTACCATATCGATGCCCAGGCTTGAGTGTAATAATTTCATTTTCAGGCAAAGTCCTTTCGTTATTCTCAGGATCAATTTCGATTACTGGCAAGTTAGTTGGCAAATTCCCAAGCTCACGTATTTGCTGAACAGTAATCGTCTCATTATCCCAAGGATATTTTTTACCTTCAATATCAACAAAATACTTAGGGCCTTTCTCCTCGCTTTTGCTAGCCTTTACTTCTTTTTCTTTCAATTCCATTTTTTACCTCCTTAATAAATATTATTTTGTATAATCATAGCATGTATTCGTTTTAATGTCAATATTACCAACATTTCTATTTTATTTAATATTACCAACAATTAGAATAAAACATGAGACCTCAAATATCTCTTAAAAAAACCCTTTTAAAATAATTATAAATACTCTTAATGGTAACAAAAATTTACCACTTACTATTTTATTAATTTTTGTAAGATTAGATGTTGACAAATTGTTACTAATACTAGTAAACTTAAATCAAGATGATTGACGAAGATATTATTTATTCATTCATCGGGAACCAAATCAAAAAATTTCGAGAAAAAGCTAACTTAACACAGGATTCATTAGCAAAAGCTATAGCGGTCTCTAGAGCCTCTCTTGCAAATTACGAAAGTGGTAAGCAATCAATTTATATTTCAGATCTTTACAAAATAGCTGATACTCTTAAAATTGAGATAAAAGAAATCCTTCCCACCGTACAAGAAATAAAATCGAAATCATTACCTGAAAAAATATTAGAGGAAGCTGAAAATTTAACAGAAAAAGAGAAAAAAGAAATTAAATTGATAATTGAAAAAGCATCTTAAAAGGAGGAATAATGAGAGGAAAAAGCTATGCCATAAGGCAAGCAAAAAAGATTAACTCTCAGATGGGAATTAGCAATATTGAAGATTTGCCGGTTAATGTCGAAAAAATTGCAACACAGTTTGACATTAATATAAGTACTTATATGCTTTCTCAAAGTATATCTGGCGTCTTTTTCAAGAAAGAAAATAAGTTGTTTTTAGGTGTAAATAAAAACCATAATAAACATCGACAGCAATTTACAATTGCTCACGAGATTGGCCACTACATACTACATCTAAAAAATGAAATTCTTCATTATGACAATCACGCTTTCTACCGTGCTGATAATGTCTTAAATTCTGATGAGGTAGAAGCAAATTATTTCGCTGCCGAATTACTTATGCCTGAAGAGTTGGTAGTTAAGCTCATCGATAAAGGTATCAATTCAATCCAAGATTTAGCTAAACGTTTTGATGTAAGTGAAGATGCAATGAGATATCGCTTAACTTATTTAGGATATTTATAATAAAATCTTTATCAGATCTTTATATTTTAATTAATCCTATCGCCATACCTTTATTAAATTATTTAGAAAAAATTGGGGTCAGGCTGGCAAACATGCATTTAGTATCTTCCGGCTCACGTCGCCCCCGTAAAACTTCAATAACTTCTTAAGTTTGAACCACGGGGTAAGCCCGTAAAACTTCATAACCCCCAGTAAGGTGATACCACCCATCAGCTTCACACGAAGCAAGCCGGATAATCACCTTAAAGAAACAAAGTCAAACCTGAAATATATATCTTTACCCCGTTAAAAGAAAGCCTTCGATGAAATCGGAGGTAAAAAAATCTGTCGCAGTCGGTGGTCTAAAGCCACCAACACGTGACACCTTTTTAACGGGGTTTACAAAGTCCAGAAAAACAGGCAAAAATTAAAGAAGATAGATAAAATATCTATGCCTTATACGAGCTTACACCAGAAGAAATTGTGCGAGGAGGAAAATGGAACTTGACCAAATAGGCATATGGTCTGAAATTAAGCTGGAGATAATTAGAGATTACGCTAGCGCTTATACAAGGATAATGAGTAATCAGAACTGGTGTAAAGGATATGTTTATATAGACGCCTTTGCCGGTGCAGGTACACATATTAGTAAAACAACGGGGAAACTTATTCCAGGGTCGCCATTAAACGCACTTGAGGTCGTACCACCTTTTACAGAATATCACTATGTTGATCTTGATAAAAAAAAAGTAAAAGCTCTTGAGAAAATAGGCAACGAAAACCCTAATGTACAAATTTATCATGGTGACTGTAATAAAATTCTCCAAGACAGGCTTTTCCCAGCACTGCCTTTTAACTCTTTTAAAAGAGCTCTGTGTATTCTTGATCCATACGGACTACACCTTAATTGGGAGACTATTAAAATGGCGGCTGAATTAGAAACCGTGGATATCTTTATAAACTTTCCAATTATGGATATAAACCGAAATGTATTATTTGAAGATTTGTCAAAAGCAAAAAATGAAGACATAGTGAGAATGAATGCTTTCTGGGGTGATGAAAGTTGGAAAGGGCTTTTATATGAAGAACGACAAGATCTTTTTGGAAATATTGATCAAATAAAGGTCGAAAATTTTAAAACACTTGCAAAAGAATTCAGTAAGAGATTAAAAAAAGTAGCACATTTTAAATATATACCTGAACCTGTCTTAATGAGAAATGCTCAGAATGGTCCTCTCTATTATCTTTACTTTGCATCTCAAAAAGATGTTGCAAATAATATAGTAAACGACATTTTCAACAAATATAGAAGGACATTATAATGCCCAAAATTACTTCATATAAAATAACGAATCCGGAAATCAATATGGAAATAAAAGAACAGGCAGAGACATACAAAAACAAATCAGTTAAATCCTCCCTTATTTCTGAACTCTGGGCTATTCGTGGGAAATGTGATGAGCTAAAGGCTAAAAGAATTGCTAAAAAATCAAAATTACCCTTAAAGTGGTTTAATAAAATTCCTGGAATCAATGGCGATAAAGGAATCAAAAAACTCAAGGCAGAAAGAAATGTCCTTTTACTAAGGGACCGGACAAGTCCTTTTATTGAACAGTTTCAGCATCCAATCGGAAGATGTGCCAAATTCTATAAATTGACCACTTACAATAATTGCAACTTCTGGTGTGAGTACTGCTACCTTTATCTCACTTTCCGCAATATGCCTGTATCAACCCATTTTATGAACTATGATAAGATGTTCCATGAAATTATTAAGTTTGACAGGTCAAATATACCTGATAAATTAAGAGTCCTGAACCTCGGAGAGTTATGTGACCCCTTGGCAGTAGAAGATATTACAGGCTTTGCTGAGGAGCTTATCCCTTTTGTAGCAAATGAGACACAGAAAACAAAACTCCTCTTTCTTACAAAAAGCGACTCTGTTGATTCTCTGTTAAACCTTGAACATGGCAGAAAATCTATAATGTCATTCAGTGTCAATACTGATACGGTTTATCATCAGCTTGAGCACAGAACAGCCTCTCCAGAGGCAAGATTGTTTGCTGCAGGAAAGTTACAGCAGGCTGGCTATGAAGTGAGACTTAGGATAGACCCGGTGATTCTCTATTCAACCTGGGAGAAGGATTATAATGAGCTTGTTGAAAAGATATTTGCTTTTGTCAGACCCTCCAGAATTACGATAGGCGAATATCGACCCTCAAAAGGGCTTGCATCTCATATAAGTTCCCGTTTCCCAGCTTCTCGTCTTCTAAAGATTACCTCTGGATTGGTCAGTGATGGGACTAAACTAAGATACCCTGAAAAATACCGTTTAGCCATGTTCCGCACTATAATTGATGTTATAAGAAAGCATGACAGAAAAGTAAAAATAGCCCTGTGCAAAGAAGATTCAAAAATCTGGAAAGCACTTGGAATACCACTAAATGGACTGTATTGTAACTGCATGGGATAAAAGGGAATCAGGAACATGTTCCCTTGGAAAATAATAAAAAGAATAAAAAGGGGGACGGTTGTATTTTCTCCCTTACCTCAGGGCGCTTCTAATATATATCACAAAGTATCAGTAGCATAAAATTAATAATATTAACAGGGCTTAATAAGCCACCCTAATGAAAATTATCGAGATCGGATCTCGATAATTCTCGATACGACCTTTGTTCCACCTACGAGGTGGGCCATATTGCATTTAATGTAGATTTAGTTTAAATTCTTATCTAACGGATTACTGGAGGCATTTTTGGATAAGAAAGATATTTTAAAACTTGCGCAGAATCATGTATATATTTCAGGGATATACAATTACTGTGACCGTTGGTGTGAACGCTGTCCCTTCACATCCCGCTGTATGACCTATGCAATGTGTGAAGAGAATACCAGCGATTCAGAAATCAGCAATCCGGACAATGAAGCCTTCCTGGATGAGATGCAAACAACAGCTCAACAGACAATAGAAATGATCGCTGAACTGGCAGAGGAAAATGAAATTGATTTGGACTCTCTGGAGGTTGAATCCGTATCTCATGAGTTTTCTCGCGTGTCAGACAAGTCTGACAAACATAATCTCCTACAGGCTGCCCATGGTTATTTAGAAATCACGGATGTGTGGTTTAAGTCAGTATTTAAAGAGATACTGAATGCAACGAATACTATGACTGCCGATATTAATGATACCGTAGAAATTATCAGCTGGTATCGATATCAAATCTTTGTAAAACTTAAAAGAGCAATGATTTATGATGATTCGGCATGTATTGAGGAAGAAGATAGTATGTTGCCGAATGATTCTGATGGTTCGGCAAAAGTTGCATTGATTGGAATTGACCGTTCTATTGGAGCGTGGGAAAAACTGCAAGAACATTTTAAAGAGAAAAAAGACAATATCTTGCATATCCTTTTGCATTTAGACAGGCTGCGGTGCAAAGTTGAACAAGAGTTTCCAAATGCAAGAAGTTTCAAAAGGCCTGGATTTGATACCTTGAGCTGAAATTAGCAAATACTGGTGGAAAGTAATAAATAAACTATGGGAAAGAAAATTATTTTAAACTTTTCTCAACAGTTCTGAGACCACCAATAAATTCTAAATATTTTTGAGATGGGCCTAAAAGCTCAACACCTATACCACTATAAATGTTATCTGATATTCCAAAACTTTTAATCATAGCATGGGTCCACAAAATGTCTGCCTTCCGGGGGATAAGTATTCGAAGTTGCGGTTGCAAAGGAAAGCTAACCTTGGTCTTAATAAACATCCCTTTTTCTGAAAGATTCGCAATAGTCCCGTAAAATTCCTTTGTGCCACTAAAAAATCTTACCTTTATATTGGTAGATACTCTCTTAAAGGCTCTTTTCCACATAAATTAGACTTTAATAAAACACATATGTATTTAATGTACCATAATACGTAAAGACAGGAAGTTATGTGATGCAAATCACAGGCTGATTTTTAGGAGCAGGTCAGCAGGTTCAGACTTGCGATATTGACATCAGCCGGATAATTTCTTGAAGATTTTGGTAAGTTCGTTTTTACCCGGTTTCCCCGATGCAATCGATATCATCGCATGATAAAGTTTTCCAGCGGGGTCTAATATACTGATATCATTAAGCTCAAGAAAAACAAGGGCGGATGCAAGTGCTGTTCTTTTATTGCCGTCAACAAAAGGATGGTTCTGGCAAATATGAAAGGCATATGCCGCTGCCATTTCATAGATATCAGCATGAAGGAATGAACCTGAGAAAGACGCGTAAGGCATTGCTACAGCAGAACTTAAGAGATTTATGTCCCTGACTCCATCGCTGCCGCCATACCGTGTGATCTGATCAGCATGGATCTCTATAACCTCAGCCAGGGTTAAGAAAGAAATGCTTTTCATTTATCCGGCAAGTTTTTTCAATGTCCTGTGGTGGGCCTTATTAACCTTTTCCAGTGCTGACTTAAACCTCTTTCCCCTTTTTTCGCTTTCAACAGGTGAAATAATCAGGTTTTTGCCGTCCGTAGTAATTTCAAGTGGTGTCGTCATATCGACATTCAGGATATCAAGGATGGGTTTATCAATTATAAGAGCAGCACTATTGCCGTGAGAAACAAGTTTTTTAATCATATATGCCTCCTTGTTTTAATGTATATACATTGTATCACCATTGTGTTACCAATGTCAACTAATTAAAAACTCTGGACACATCCCGATTTTATATGGATAAAGAATCAGATTGGTCGTGGGGTTAAGTCTTGTCGAAACGACCCTTTGCGGAGACCCGCTTCGGGACTCGTATCGAATTTCCTGCTTTTTTCATTATCTTTCTTAAAAAACTTTTTAATTTATGCAAATGTCAATTACCCATATCTAATTTTGAGAATTAATATAATAGTTGCAAAGGCAAAAGAAATTGTATTCGCAAGAATTACTGGAAGAGCTCCAATGAATATGCCATAGATTAGCCATAAAAACATTCCTGTTGCAAGGATAATATACATTGAGATAGATATATCCTTTGTTTCTTTTGTTTTGATAATTTTAATGACTTGAGGTAAAAAAGAAATAGTTGTACATGTCCCGGCAATCAGGCCAATAACAGCGATATAGTTTATATCCATTAATGATAACCCGGCTCCCATACTTCAGGAGTCGTACTCCCCATAGTTCCAAATTCGATTCTGGACGGCTTTATTATTACTACGCAATAACCGGGATCATCCGGACCGGTAAAATAATTCTTCAAATCATCAAACCAGAATGAATCACGTTCAGCTTTATCTGTTGAAACTTCCGCGGATCCTTCAACCTGCAACCAGTTCTTTGCGGTCTCAAGACTTGTCACTCCGAGGGCAATATGTACATCCGGGGTTTTCCTGATATGAGCAACTTTTCTCGATTCCAGATGTGTACAAAAACGAAAAACCAGTTCACTGTCGGCTTTTCCCATTACATAACGCACCCAGGGCTTCCCGTCTTCCGTGACAGTTGCGAAGTTGATTAACTGCAATTCCCCGGCTGCATCAATTATCCTCTGCTTCAAATCATTCATTTGATACCTCCTCAACAATTAAAGACATATCCCACATTTCCTTTCTCCGTCCCCTCTGATATAAAAAGTTATTCGTATTAATGCGGATATCATAACCACGCAAGTCATAATTTTCAAGAGATGGTTTGGCAAGCTCACCATTCCTGTCAAATGAACTATTTTTTTGGGGAAAGGTCATCCCGCCAGGTGATATTTGCTTCTTTTCTTAAAGGCAGACGGTGATAGTTATACTTCGGATACCCTATCATCATAGCGCCAAAGTGAGTATGTCCTTCAGGGAGAGCCAGGGCTGCTTGTAATGGTGGCCAATGTGTGGCCGCTATCATAAAAAACCCTGCCCAGCATGTACCAAGGCCAAAGGAAGGTGCTGCTAAATCAAGAAAGGTGAGGGCAATGGTACAGTCTGTCTGGGCTATAACATAGTCTTTGGGCGCGTGGACAACTATCAGGCCGGGCGCGCCCCGGCAGATAATATCAATCCCTGCCTCCCACCCGGCCACAATGCTATCCATACGGTACGTTTTTGCTATCGGGTCCTGCTCTTTAATCAGGTAGCGCATCCAGTCCACAGCCAGTCCGGTTAAGCCGTGTACCTCATCCCTGTTGTTAATGACCAGCCACCCAACCTGCTGGCTGTTGGTGCCGGTAGGGGCATAACGGGCAATATCTATAAGCTTCCCGAGCGTCTCACGCTCAACTGCCTTGTCTTTGTAAGTGCGGATAGACCTGCGGGCTCTTAAGAAGTGTTCAACCTGCTCCGGACCCAGGGCCATATCTTTTTTAAGAGGCGGGCAATCCTCTGTTCTCATAGTCATAAGGGAAATCGCAGAGTTCGGACAGACCGCTACACAATGGCCGCAATTTATGCACATTTCTTCAGCCCCTTCAATCGGAGTGGGCACAGCGTCTTTGTCCTTCATCTCGATAATTTGCGCCGGGCACTCAGAAACGCAAATGCCATCATGCTTGCATTTATCCTCATCTACTACAAAATGACTCATAACTCATACCCCCTTTTTTTTAACGAAAGCAGGTAGATACCCAAGGGCAAGCCCGTGTGTATCTACTCTAAAAGCTTTTTTATTACTGTTTTTTCCAATTTTACCACTCCACCAATTCTTAATCCAGTTGAATTAATAAAAACCGGGTAAGAGGATTGTGGAAAGCAAATCCTGGAATGATTTGTCATTTTCAAGAAAGGCAAGACAGAGAACGTTTAAGCATTTACAGACCCTTAAAAAGTGTTAGGCAGGTTTTGCGGTGCCGCCCAAAAAATAGACAATATTAACGCCAGGATTATTGCTTGAATAAGCCAGCCAATCGCGCAAACCCCTACAGCTCGTAATGTGCTCTTATAATCAAGCGCCTGTCTGACTGCAATTACCATTGCAACCAGCATCCAGATTGAGGCAACTAAGAAAACTACCCCTGCCAGTCCCGGGATGATACCCAATATTCGAATCAGGCCGGGGGAGCTCGAAAAACCGATAGTGCGTAGCAATTCACCGGGGTTAGCTCTGGTCTGCGGCTCTGGAAGAAGTTTCGTACCAATAAAGTAGGTAAGATAAGCCCAGACATACCATCCGATAAGGGCTATGACTGTACTCATTACAATACCGCCAATTCCTACTTTTGCAATGCTTCCTATGCCTGCTGCTATGCTGGAGAGAACAACAACTCCCATAGCCTGACTCATTGCCCCCTTATCAGCTTCAACTTCTTCATACAAATTAACATCTAACTTGGCAGCGCGAATGACACGGTCTTTAAAAGTGCTCATTGTTCCCTCCTGATTTATTTATTCAAAAAACATTTAAAAATATTAAAATTAATTATAAAAACTAAAAATTATATCAAGCAATATTGCCAGTAGTGAAAGAAGAAAGATTAGTAAATAATTAATATCCTCCATAGACTTTGTAATTGATGAAAGAAGGTATGTTACTGCCTCCCTTTCCTCTTCTGAAAGGCAGGCATTTGCCTGCACCTTTTCTATTAATCTATATTCTTTGATTACACGTTTCCTTTTCTTTGTAATTTCATACCGGTACAGGAAGAAACCCACATATCCCAGAACTCCTATATACCAGACCGGTCTCACCCATGCCGGCTCCAGGCGCTGAAAAACAATTATTGACCTGAACGCTAAAGCTGAAACAAGCCCGATTATAAAAAACCCATGGATTATGTATGCCGGAAATGTATGCGGCAGTTTCTTTTTCATTTTTAGATTATATAGACTTACTGAATCTTTTTGTTTGCCCCGTTAAAGAACTTCGTCTTCTAATGGTTTGCGCTGACGGTGGCTTTCTCTAACGGAATAAATATAAAAGAGGTATGAAAAAAGCAGACAAAAAAATTTAAACGAACCCTGGAACAGGGATAATTGAATATTTCTCGTCCAGTTATCTCATGAAGCCTTTTCTCCTATTCCGTACTTTTTTATCTTATAACCCATCTGTCTCAGCGTAATCTTAAGAAGCCGTGCAGCCTTTGCCTGCACCCATCCCGTTTTTGTCAGGGCTTCGTAAATATTAGCCTTTTCAATTTCCTCAAGACCGCTTGTCAAAGAAGTTAATTTCCTGCCATTAAGACGGCTAAAGCTTAAAGAAGCAGGCAGGTCCGCCGCAATTATCACTTCAGAGCCGGACATTACTACCAGACGCTCAATAGTATTTTCAAGTTCTCTGACATTACCCGGCCAGTCGTAATTCAAAAACACCTGCAACGCACTGTTGTCCAGTGAAACTGAGCGGTTATTTTCTCTATTAAATTTTTTGAGAAAATAATCTATCAGGACAGGAATATCCTCTTCCCTTTCTCTGAGGGGGGGCAGGAGAACAGGTATAACATTAAGCCTGTAATAAAGGTCTTCCCTGAATTTGCCGTTTGATACAAGGTTCTCAAGGTTCCTGCTGGTTGCAGTTATTATTCTTATATCAACCTTAATGGTCTTTTCACTTCCAATGCGTTCAAACTCTCTTTCCTGCAGAACACGTAATATCTTTGGCTGAAGTGCTAATGGGAGGTCCCCGATTTCATCAAGAAAAATACTCCCTTTATTTGCAAGCTCAAATTTACCGTTTCTTGAGGAAACAGCCCCTGTAAACGAGCCCTTTTCATGGCCAAAGAGCTCTGATTCCAAAAGTCCTTCGGGTATTGAGGCACAGTTGAATTTTACAAAGGGCCCCTTACTGCGCGAACTCATATAATGAACTGCCTTTGCTATGAGTTCTTTTCCGGTACCGCTTTCACCGCGCAAAAGAACGGTTGCCTTTGACGGGGCAACGCGATGAACTGCCTCAAATACTTCCTGCATTCTGTCTGACCGGCCTACAATATTTTCTAAGCTGTATTTTCCCTTTAACTCTCTTTTCAAACTCTCCTTTTCCTGTTCAATCTCAGCATAACTTTCCCAGAGCTTTACAAACTGGGCTATTAATGAAGCAACAATCTTTAAAACCCTGATGTCATCATCAACAGTCCCGAGTTTTTTTGAGTAAATCCTGTCAACACTTAAGACGCCCAGGACCTCATTTTTGAATTCTACAGGAACACATAAAAAAGAAATCCCGTCTTTTTCAGGTCGTGATCCTGTCTTATTCAGAAATAGGGGCTCCTTCCCTATATTAGGGATAACCATCGGGCTTCCTTTCTCTAAAACACGTCCCACAATCCCCTCGCCGATGCGGTACTTTCCCTTTTCAATGTTCTCTTTTGTAAGACCGTGGGCCGCAACAATGCGAAGCTGTTTTGATAGCGGATCGAGCAGAAAGACACAACCCCTCTGCATCTCAAGAAGACTGCCCAGCGTTTCTATTACCGATGTCAGATTTTTTTCAAGATTGAAAGATTTTGTCAAAACACTGCTGACTTCAAGGATAGCTGACAGCTCCCTGTTCTTACGGGCAGTAAGGTCAGATTTCTTACTTACACTGGATTTCATTTGATTAGTTATTAGTTGTTACTCGAATAACTACTAACGAATAACTATACATAGCGACATAAGTCCCAGACAGTTTGTCATTCCGGCTTGTCCGGAATCTATCCGTAAAAGAAAGATTCCCGACGCGCTTCGCTTGCGGGAATGACATACAATTAATGTCGTTGCGTATATTAACGGTTTTACACCTCCTCCACCATTTCCCATACACCGCATGGGCATGTTCCCGCACAGAAACCACAGCCTATGCACTTATCATCATCAACAATATATTCATACGGAGGGTCTTCACCCTTTCTTTCAATGCGTGAGATTGCGCCCCAGTAGCAGACAGTTTCGCACATACGGCAGTCTCTGCATGTTCCGCATGAAAGACACCTCTCAGCCTCATCTTTGGCTGAGAATTTATCTATTTTACACCGTTCATAATACGCAGTCCTGACCTTATCATAAGGGATAGGCTGTTTTATCTCTGACATATAATCATAATGCATCAACTGGGAATGTATAACCCCGGCTACCATACGCCCCTGCCCGATTGCATGGGTAACAAGACCGGGTTTTGTCGCATCACCAACTGCAAAGACCTTAACGTCTGAAGTCTGCCCGATATCGCTTACAGCAAGCCAGCCTTTTTCAGTATGGATACCCTGAGGCAGAAAATCAGTTACAGGCTTTTCACCGACAGCAGTAACAACGAGGTCAGCACTAATGTGCGTATTATTCTTAAAATAAAGCGTCTTTTTCTTTTTATCATATTTATCCACAAACCTGGGATAGATTATTTCTGTCCCCTTTGCCTTTGCAATCTCCAGTTCTTTTCCAAATGCCAAAGGTTTCTGTATATCAACAGCTGTCACAGACTTTGCGCCACAGTTAAACGCCTGAGATGCGACATCCATACCGACATTGCCGGCACCAATAATTACTACTCTCTTCCCTTTAAGTGAAGAGAGTTTTCCGAAATTAACCCCTTTTAAAAATTCTATTGCAGGCACAGCATGTTCAGAACCGGGAAATTTAAGCATGATCGGTTCATGCGCACCGCAAGCCACGACAACAATCTCGTGGTCTTTATATATCCTCTCAAATCTCTTCCTGTCTATCTTCTGTCCAAGATGGATGTTAACTCCTGTTTCTTTAAACCGTGAAAGTTCCTTTCGTAAAACTTTTTGGGGCAGACGCTCTCTCGGTATGCACAGCTCAACCTTGCCCCCCAGTTTATCCTCAGCCTCGTAAAGATCAAGCGTATGTCCTTTAAGGCTCAACTGCCATGCAGAAGAAAGTCCTGCCGGGCCGCCGCCTATTACCGCAATCTTATGGTCTGTCCGTTTTGCCCGCTTCGGCGCCCTGAGATTAAGACTTAGCCTTGCTGTTTCCTGCGTATTGAACGGTTCATCAATCATGCCTCTCGTACAGCTTTGCATGCAGAGGTTAGGACATATCTGCCCGCAGACACTTGCAGGCAGAGGGCTGTACTGGAGTACAAGCTCCATTGCCTCCCGCATTCTGCCTTCCCTGATAAGCCGGGTCCTTTTATGAGTTGGAATGTGAGTGGGACAGTTATATGCGCACGGCGGAGCATATTTTTCATTGTTCCAAAGCGGCTTATTGCGCCTGTCTGCCCCGGTTGTTATATAAGGAAGTATTGTCCGGTCATGAGAAATATATTCTGCAAATATTCCTCCTTTACCTACCTCTGGCTCCCATGTTTCAGCCCTGAATTTAGAAGTTGAAATTCCATAAGCTGTCCTTCTTTGAGCCTTCTCGGACGGTGTATACGCAACAATTTTTCTCCAGTCCTGCCTTGACTTTGTTAATTCGCTGTAATAATCCATGCGGTCAACAGCCTTAAGATACGGCTTTATATTCTCAGTCAGCCATTGCCAGTCCTGCGAAGCAAGTTCTACACACTTAACATCCCTCTCTCTATATCCCTTTGCCTTCCCCCTGAAATAAATGGTGCCCCCAACCATGCCGACACACGGCCTGTAACCAAGAATATTTTCCGGATTTCTTGGGTTCACTCCGCATACTACGGCAATTCCCCCTGCCTTGAACTCAGCAAAAGAATCTCCGACATCCCTGAAATACCAGGATTGCAGCGGTTTAAACCTCGGGTTGAATTTGGTCATTGTTTCACACCGGGCGCCGCCGCCGCCCTGAACATACAGTATCCCCTGAGCACCGGCATTGTGAGCCCCGTTTGTAACGTCGCCAAGTACAGTAATATTTGCACCGCAGTTAAGCCATCCCACATCATCAGATACATTACCGTTAACAATAATCCCGGTTCCGTACATCCCCATGCTTCCAAGACGCTGGCCAACCGGCCCTTCGACTGAAATGGAAACCTTGTCTTTTTCGGGCCATATATGACCGCCTATTCCATGCTGTCCGTCTGCTTCTATATGAAGAGCACGCACACCCTCCCTCACAGCCTGTTGTACCTGTTCCTCCAAAACCCTTGAGGAAACCCGTTTGCCATTAACACTGCCTTTAATAGTAATCCTACTCATTTCTCAATTCTCATTGATAATTTGCCATTGTTAATTGATAATTGATTATTCAGCTTGCATAACTTATATGAAGCCTCCTGGCAATCTCCTCATCTCCAACACTCAACCCGTCAGACATACCTATTGGAAGCTGTGTCGACCTTCCCAAAGGGGCGAAAATCTTCCTGAGCTCGATATCCGCAGATTTAAACACCTCAACAACACGCTCTGCAACCTTGTCAGCATCAAGCCTGCGGTACAGTTTCGGGTCCTGGGTTGTAATCCCTCTTGGGCACCTGCCGGTGTTGCACAGATTGCACCTGTTGTATTCATCGCCAAAACATTCTGCAGCAGACTGCATGATATATTTCCCTATTGCCACAGCAGACGCACCGAGCATTATTAATGCGGCAGTATTTGCAGCCAGGTTCCCTGTCCTGCCTACACCGCCGGCTGCGATAAGCGGCAGTTCGTTCTGTTTGCCCTGTTTCACAAGGTCAAGGTAACAATCCCTTAAATTAGATGCTATCGGGTGCCCCATTTTATCAAGTGATACATTATAGGCGGCTCCGGTTCCTCCCTCCTCACCATCTATGTATAATCCTGCAGCATATGGATTGCGGGCAAGATTGTTCAGAACTGCCTGCGCAGTCTTTGTCCCTGATATCTTGGGATAAACAGGTATCCTGAAGCCCCACGCCATGGACATTGACTGAATCATCTTTGCCACTGACTCCTCAATAGAGTACTTTGTCTGATGAGTCGGCGGAGATGCCAGGTCAACATGCTGTGGCACCCCTCGTATCTCTGCTATAAGTTTCAGTACCTTATACGACATGAGAAGCCCGCCGTCACCGGGCTTTGCACCCTGACCGTATTTTATTTCTATTGCAGCAGGGTCTTCTTTCATGTGTGGAAGCGCATGGATAATCTCGTCCCAGCCAAAATATCCAGAGGCAATCTGGAGAATAAAATATTTCAGGAACCTTGATTTTAAAAGCCTTGGCGGTATGCCTCCCTCTCCGGAACCCATGACAACAGGCATATCCTCCACCTCATTAAGGTAAGCCACCCCCATAGCAAGGCCTTCCCACATGGGGGGTGAAAGCGCTCCAACAGACATACTTCCAATTATAATTGGATATATCTCACGCACTGACGGCATAAAAATATCCTTATCAACAACTAACCTGCCCCCTTCAGTTTTAATCGGCAGATCTTGCGCAGAAGGAATCCGTCCGAGAAGCGTGCGTATATGAAATTCATGCCTTCCTGCGTCAAGGGCAGGGTCAGTCAGCATTGATATCCTTGTAAACTTGAGTTTGTCAAGCGTTGAGATACCGGGTTCGTTCTTCCGCCCGCCGCGCCTGTAAGGCTCTCCCTTCCTGTTTTTGTAAAAAAGAAATTTATTTTTAGGATTATATTCAGGTTCTATTGCAATTGTGGGACAGACAAGGCTGCACGTGCCGCATCCTGTACAGTAGCGGTCTATATCTGTTACCTGCCTGACTACATGGGTAACACTTCTGACCGCGGATGGGACCGGAACTGCTCCCTCTGATTTAACGAGCCTTTGAGAAAAAACAGCAGGCTCTATTGCCTTAACCGGGCATACTGCCGTGCAATTGCCACAGCGTGTGCACCGGTCTTCTCTCCAGCGAATTATATACGGAAATTCTCTCAATGTTAACCCGTGATTATGGTCTAACCTTTCAGCTGGTTCCATACCTTTACCTCCTGTGCTCCGGCTTTAACAATGACCATATCATATTTCATTGGGAATATGTCCTCTGATTTATCCCTTTCCGGGATTGCCCTGTCAAGCCCGCAATCCTCTGACATAAGTCCGTATTTGCCTTTTACACCCCCGACAATACCCGGCCTTAATTTCTTGGAATCCTGCACCATAAATGTAGTGCCGTCAGGAGTAAACCCTATTACACAATTTGGGCCGTCAATACACAAAGGCCGAAGTGATTTCTTGAGCAGTCTTACCGCATCCCTGTCTTCGCGCTCTTCTGTCTCAGAATCCTTAAGCGGGGTAATAATATCCTTATAATATTGAAGCGGATAGCCAAGCTCTCTGCTTATGTAATGAAGGATATGAGTAAAAACCTCACTGTCACTGTTATAGCCAGTATACCCCGGATTACCCCTGCTTGTGAGAAATTCCCTTATCGGTACAAAGGCAGTATTCTCTCCGTTGGTCATGGAGCAATACCCCTGAATGAAAAACGGATGGCATGCATACAGGTATATCTGATAATTTGTGTTCTGCCTGCCCTGCGCAAAAATAATCTTTGCCTTAATAGGGTCCTTGTCAAGCCCGAAGAATTCAGCCAGCTGCATAGGGTCGCCGACTTCTTTGAGAGTGATTGTATCAGGATAAAATGAAAAAGTATAAATTTCGCCTGAACTCTCACCCATCTGTCTCAATGTAAGACGCGTCTTCATCAGGAGGTCTTCTTTCTCTTTAAAGGATTTGTCCTTATATTCACCGGGATACTCATAAACATTTGCAATGTAATGCTCATGCCGGGGTAAGCCATTACCATTGTTAAGCCTCGGCGTCCATACATGTCTAGTCTTAAACCCGAGATGCTCTATATAACTGTCAAGCGTTTTCTTTCCCTTGCGTGAGCATATTGCAGACAGTACAGGATATTCCTTTAACCCTTCAAATTCACCGCCAAGGTTTTTCATAACCAGTCCGAGCCCGGATCCGTCATGCCCTTCCTTCATTGTATCAAGGGCGAGGATGTTCTCCATAGGTGAAAAATATTCATCTGATGTTAATGCAACTAATCTACACATAGTGTTTTCCCCTGGGACGCAGAGTTTTGCTCTTTACGTCCTTAACAATGTTGTATTTAATCCAACATTAATGTAATCCGTATCAGGCAAAAAAAAGTGTCTACACCTTTTTTTAAAAACTTGCGCGGGATAAGACACTCAGTTAACAACAATCAGATTACGTGTAATAATAACAATTAAAAGCAAACTTTGTAAACTTAACGAATTACCCCACGAAAAATACATCTCCCTGTAAAAAAACCCTTACTTTCATGACCTTACTTAATTTTATTTTTATTAATTGCGAAAACCGTGCCAGCCTGTAATCCTTTTATATTTTAATATTTGGTTCTTTTCCCATTTAGTTGGTAGAAAGGGTTCGAGGACGTAAAGTCCCTTTGGGACTTGGGACAACGTCACTTTTCGGGATTCCAGGGTTCAGGGATTCAAACGCTGAATTTAAAAAATAATCAAAACTTAAACCCTTCCCTTTTTACATCTTCATCTGTATCAATATCCGAAAGAGTTTCTGTAAAGGCAACAGAATATTCAAACTTTTCAGCCCTCTCTATACTTTGTCTTAAGGTCCGGGCTGTTGACCACTGGACATGCTCGAAGATTTCTTTTATCAGGGTGTTCCTGTTTTTCATCTGACATCCTTATAGAATTTTTTCAGTCTCTCAGGAGATACCCTGAAAAATAAATAGGTAAGTGCATACATCCAGTCCCTTAATGTAGTGTAGAGTACACCTTCCTCCAGCCACCTCCGAGGTGATGCCTTGATGGGCGGCCGCACAAAAACTATCCTGCCAGTCTTTTTAAGCCTTTTTGATATCTCTATATCTTCCATAAGGGGTATGTCGGCATAACCTCCTATACGGTTAAAGACCTTTTTTCTCATGAATATACCCTGGTCACCATAGGGGATGGAGGTTACACGGGACCTCAGATTCGCACCGAACTCAATGAGCCGGAAACGCGGATTTGGGTCAGCAATGCTGAGGTCGAATGCCCCTGCAGACACCTTATTGTCCTTCAATACTTCCCGTATTATCCTGAACCCGTCATCAGGCAGCACGCAGTCAGCATGGAGAAAAAGCAGTATATCCCCTTCTGCTTTTCCTGCGCCAAAATTCATCACATTAGCCCTGCCGTTTTCTGCTGTAAAGACCTTCTCCGTAAATTCACGGGCAATAGTTATCGTATCATCAGTGCTTCCGCCGTCAACTACTATCAGCTCCTCTTTGTTTGATATATGGAGCAGGCTTAAAATAGTGCGAATGGTTTTTGCTTCATTCAGGACTGGCATTACTATGGATATTTTTATTGGAAGCCACCCCCCCTTGAATATCGTATTGTAAGTTTACCATGTTTTATATCTATAATAGGCAACGAGACTGATAACCACCTTAATCTATTGATAATAGAACATGTTCTGATATGATAGATATCATAAATAAAAGAGATATTCATTGCTAACATAAAAAACAATAAGCAGGATGAATAAAAAATATGTAAATAAAATAATAATTGTTCTCGTGGTAATCGGCCTCGTAGCTGTTTTCAGGATTTTCAATCTTGGAGATTATCTTTCTCTCTCTTATATAAAAGAGTCACAGGAGAAATTTGAGATAATGTATACTGAGCACCGGGCAGCTGTCATTGCCGGTTACATGGGGATTTATATCCTTGTGATAGCATTGTCTCTGCCCGGGGCCGCAGTGATGACCATTTCAGCGGGGGTGTTATTCGGACTATTGACAGGAACCATTGCAGTATCATTTGCAAGCACAATAGGTTCAACATTAGCCTGTTTTGTCTCAAGATTCATCTTGAGAGACTGGATTCAGGGGAAGTTCAGTGATAAGCTTAAAACAGTTAATGAGGGGATTGAAAAAGAGGGTGCCCTTTATTTATTTACCCTGCGGTTGATCCCTGTTTTTCCGGTCTGGCTCATAAATCTGGTTATGGGACTCACAAAGATGCCTCTGCGGACTTTTTACTGGGTTTCACAGGTCGGCATGCTGGCAGGGACTATTGTTTATGTTAATGCCGGCAAGGAACTGGCAAAGATAGATTCCCTTTCCGGAATATTTTCACCCACGCTGATTCTGTCTTTTGTGATTCTCGGGCTGTTCCCCATTACTGCAAAGAAATTGCTGGCATTGTATAAAAAGAGGACAGAGGCCAAAGGAATCAAGTGAAATTTATCATTTAACAATTATCAATTATCATTTTGAGATGCTAAATGCTCATTTTAAAATCTACAATGAATAGTTTTATTGTAAATTCCGAATAAGGACGCAGGTCTCCACTTGATTTTGCGCCCCTGAAAAACTGAATAAGGGAGGCTATCATGCCGGATTATGATTTTGACATAGGGATCCTTGGCGGGGGAGCAGCAGGCCTGACAGCTGCATTAGGAGCTGCCAAGTTCGGTGCTAAACCCCTGCTCATCGAAAAAGAAAAGGTTTTGGGCGGAGACTGCCTGCATTTTGGGTGTGTGCCGAGCAAGACGCTTATCAGAACTGCTCATGTTTACCATATGATGAAAAATTCTGAAAAATACGGCCTTCCCGGTGTTGAGCTTAAACCCGTGGATTATAAAGACGTCGCTAAGAGGATACAGTCGGTTATCAGCATCATACAGAAACACGATTCAGAGGAAAGGTTCTGCAAGCTCGGGGTAAAAGTCGAATTCGGCGATGCACGTTTTACAGATGAACACTCTGTGCAGATAGGCGGAAAGACTTATTCTGCAAAAAAATGGGTCATCGCTACAGGATCTTCTCCAGCAATTCCTCTGATAGAGGGTATTGACAAGACACCGTATATCACGAATAAAGAGATATTTTCTCTGGACAGTCTTCCCAAGTCCATGATTACCATAGGAGCAGGCCCCATTGCAATTGAGATGGCACAGTCATTCAGCAGGCTGGGGACAAAGGTCACGGTAGTTCAGCGCAGCAATCAGATTCTGAGTAAAGAGGACAGGGACATGGCTGACCAGTTGATGAATGTGATGATTTCCGAAGGCGTAACATTCCACCTGAACTCCTCTATCCTCAACACAAGAGACCTTGGCAAAGAGAAAGAGGTCAATATCAAAAACAGCGAAGGCAAAACAATAAGCCTTAAAGCTGAGAAGATACTGGTTGCGCTGGGCAGGCAGGCAAACCTCGAAGGGCTCGGACTTGAAAAAATTTCACTGGATTTTGATAAAAAGGGTATTAAGGTTGACAGCAGGCTGAGGACAAAACATTCGCATATATTTGCAGCAGGAGATGTAACAGGCACCTATCAGTTCACCCATGCAGCCGGCTATGAAGGAGGCATTGCGTTGAGCAACGCCGTGCTCCGCCTGCCGAGGAAAACAGATTACACATATCTCCCGTGGTGTACGTATACAGACCCTGAGCTTGCAAGCATCGGGATAAATGAAAAGAGTGCACAGGCGGCCGGAATAGAATATTCAGTCTGGACTGAAGAATTTAAGGCAAACGACAGGAGCCTTGCCGAGGGAGAAGAGATTGGGAAGCTAAAGATGCTCCTTGACAGGAAGGAAAGGCCTATAGGCGTGCAGATTCTCGGGCCGCAGGCAGGGGAGCTGCTCAATGAATGGGTAGCTGTTATGAACGGGGGGATCAAACTTTCAAAACTGGCGGGCGCTGTTCACCCTTATCCCACACTCGGTGAGATTAACAAGAAAGTTGTGGGGACGTTTTTTTCAGAAAAGATCTTTTCCGAGAAAGTAAAGAAGCTCCTGAAATTTTTCTTCCGCCTGAAAGGAAGAGCCTGCGAGTAGCAATATGATATAAAAATATTTTTTTGAACTTCAAATCACGAAAGCAATATGAGTAATGAAAAGATTCTTAAAGACCAAACAGCACTTGTAACCGGTGGAAGCTCGGGCATAGGTGCTGAAATAGCAAGGGCTATGGCAGAGGCCGGTGCAAATGTGGGCGTTAATTATTCTTCAAAAGCAGAGGCTGCAAACAAAATTGTGCAGGAAATCAAGGATAAGGGAGGAAGTGCAATAGCTGTTAAGGCTGATGTCAGCAGTGAAGAACAGGTGATTGCAATGTTCAGGAGGATGTTTGGCGAATATGGAACAATTGATATCCTTGTGAATAATTCCGGTATTCAGAAAGATTCGAGTTTTGTGGATATGACACTTGAGCAGTGGCAGCGTGTTCTCAATGTGAATCTTAACGGCGCTTTCATGTGTGCGCGGGAAGCAGCCAGGGAGTTTATACGCAGGGGAATTGTTCCGGAAAAATCCAGGTCTGCCGGAAAAATCATCTTTATAAGTTCTGTGCATGAAGTAATACCATGGGCGGGTCATGCCAACTATGCCGCATCAAAAGGCGGTATCATGTTACTTATGAAGAGCATTGCCCTGGAACTCGCGCCGTATAAAATACGGATTAACAGTATAGGCCCGGGCGCTATCAAAACAAACATAAACAGGAATGCATGGGAGACGCCTGAAGCCGAAGCATCTCTGCTGAAATTAATCCCATACAGGAGAGTCGGCGAGACAGTGGATATTGCGCGCGTAGCTGTCTGGCTTGCGTCCGATGAAGCTGACTATATAAACGGCACTACTATTTTTGCAGACGGCGGAATGCTGCTTTATCCGGGATTTGCCACAGGCGGATGATATATAAGAACATTGTTACGGGTAACCCCGTTACAGGTATAACCTGAATCACTACTGTCCGGTAAAAATATTTATCAATTTCAATGAGTTGTCATTCCCGCGCAGGCGGGAATCCAGACAAAAACTATATGGATACTGGATTCCTGCTTTCGCAGGAATGACTGAAAGGGTCTTTTTTATCATTGCTTATAATATTTATGAACTTAAAAAATTAACTAGACACTAATGAACCTGAATGTATAAAAAAATAAGTGATTACGGGATTATCGGAAACCTTCATACAATAGCGCTTGTCGGTCTTGACGGCTCTATTGACTGGCTCTGCATGCCTCACATAGACTCACCAAGCATATTTGGTGCCCTGCTGGATGACAAAAAGGGCGGGCGGTTTACTCTCAGTCCTCAGGATGAATGGGACTCTACAGCAGAATATATTCCCGGCACAAATATTTTGAAAACAAGGTTCAGGACAAGGACAGGCGTAATGCAGATAACAGATTTTATGCCAATCTGTGCCTGCGGCGAGGAGGAATTAGAGGAAAAGAGCCATGAACTTTACAGGTTTGTGGAGGTACTAAAGGGTAAAGTCAATGTTAAACTGGTCTTTGAACCCCGGTTTAACTATGCTCGGGCAGAAACCCAACTCGAAAAACATAATAGCGGGATAGTCGCCAGAGGAGACGGAGAAGGCATAACCCTTTCCTGTACCCGCGAGCTAAGTATTCATGACAGGAAGGCTGAGACAGAATGGACACTGTCTGAAGGAGACGTGGTGTGGGCGCACCTTAGATACGGTGAGAATGAGCTTGTTCAGCTCAATCAGGGAAAGGCAAAAACATCCTTAACTGATACAGAAACATACTGGAAGAACTGGCTGAATAAAAGCGAAACTGGCAGTACCCTTGATTTAGGGCATTACAAGAAAAGGATAGAGCGGTCAGCCCTTGTGTTAAAACTCCTGTACTACGAACCGTCAGGCACCATTGCTGCTGCTGCCACAACTTCACTTCCTGAAGAGGTCGGCGGAGTAAGAAACTGGGATTACCGGTATACGTGGGTAAGAGACGCATCTTTTACTCTTCAGGCCCTTTTTAATCTGGGTCACATGTCAGAGACTGAAGGCTATCTCAGGTGGATAGAAAAACTATTATCTGAACACGGTGCTGAAAAGATGCAGATTATGTACGGGCTTCGGGGTGAAGAAGAACTTCCCGAAGAAGAGCTTGTCCACCTCGACGGATACAAAGGTTCACGTCCTGTGCGAATAGGGAATGAAGCCGCCAAACAGAGACAGCTCGATATCTACGGGGAGCTTATGGATTCAGCGCTTAAGCTGTCAAACTATGTGGGCAAGATAGACGCTAAGATATGGCCATTTCTGCGCGGTATCTGTGATTACGTTGTTGAACACTGGAAAGACAAAGACTCAGGCATTTGGGAGGTGCGGGGCGGGCCGTTTCAGTTCGTTTATTCAAAAGTCATGTGCTGGGTGGCGCTGGACAGGGGCATAATAATAGCAGGGAGGTACGGTTTCCCTGCCAATATAAAAAAGTGGGGAAAAACGCGCGCTGAAATTAAAGATGAAGTCCTGGAAAAAGGATGGTGTGATGAAAAAAAGGCCTTTGTCCAGCACTATGAAACAGATGCCCTTGATTCAAGCAACCTGTTAATGCCGATTCTTGGTTTTCTTCCTTTTACTGATCCGCGTATGATTTCCACAGTGGAAGCAATACAGCGTGAACTAAGCCATGACGGATTCCTCTACCGCTATACCGGGAATGACGGCCTGCCGGGAAAGGAAGGCACGTTCCTGCTCTGCACGTTCTGGCTTGTGGATAATCTTGTTGCTATTGGAAGGCTTGACGAGGCAGAAAATATTGTTAAGAGGATTGAATCTATAGCAAACCACCTCGTGCTCTTCTCTGAAGAATATGATGTAATATGGAAAGAGGCTCTGGGCAACTTTCCCCAGGCCTTTACACACATAGGATATATAAACAGCGTAATTGCCATTTGCCGGGCAAAGACAAAAGACAGGGCAGAAGAGAAAAAGGCTCTGCCCCGTCCTGGTATTCTCTTTGCAAGCAGGATTGTCCTGAACGACGGCGAACCACGCATGGACATTCCCCCGAAAGAGATTGCCGTACATCTTAAGGGCTCCATGAATATGCTGAGGGGCGCATTTTTTGACACGAAAAAAGGCCGTGTGGCTTATGAGCATATGCAAAAATCCGAAGCATATACTGAATACCTGAAATTAAGCTATACCATAAAAAAAATGGATCCCGGCATGCTGAAAACCAGGGAGGAAAAGATTGCCTTCTGGATAAACCTTTATAACGTCATTGTTATTCACGGGGTCGTGGAACTCGGCATAAGGGACTCGGTAAAAGAGGTCAGGAATTTTTTTAAAAGGATTCAGTATCAAATAGGGGATATGTTTTACAGCCCTGAGGATATTGAACACGGAATCCTCCGGAATAACAGGCGGCCCCCTAACTCACTGTTCAGGATTTTCAGCGGAACTGACAGAAGGCTCGGGTTTTCCATTAAACAGCTCGATCCCAGAATCCACTTTGCCCTTGTATGTGCTTCATCCTCATGCCCGCCCATTGATTTTTACACAGCTGAAAAACTGGACGAGGAACTGGATATTTCAGGGAAGACATTTTTGAATTCGGGGGGCATAATAATTGACAGGGCAGGAAAACATGTGTCGCTTTCCCGTATATTCAAATGGTATGGGAGCGACTTCGGAAAAGACCCGGCTGAAAGACTGCGGTTTATCGCAGGCTTTATGTACAGTGAGGATGACAGAAGATTTCTGATTGAAAACTCGGAACACATAAAGATCGATTATCAGGACTATGACTGGAGATTAAACAGATATTAAATCCCTGCGATTTAATTGACTGCCGGCGTACGGTTCAGAGTAATCATTCAGTGACGGGTGGATTATATATCTCTAAAGAATGATTCCCGACAAGCCTGCCTACCGGACAGGCAGGCGGGAATGACAAAAAATCTTTATCATCTTTCCCTGTTGTCATTCTCCCGATGCTTCGGGATCCGGTCGGAGCGACTCTTCGCGGAGACTCGCTTCGAGAATCTCTCTTCTCTGCCACCCGTCACTGAATGATTACGGTTCAGAAGTGAATCAGCCCTGCCTTTTTTCTCTTTCCTGCGGATATTTCTGACGTCTGCGTATCCTGATTTATTCTAAAATCTCTGCGCCAAGGATGTATTTCCCGGACTAATCCAGTCTTGTTTATTTATAAATTCGGCCTTTTGTGATTTATGTCACAAATAATTTCCTTAATACGTTGTAAATTTATTCTATAGGGTTTTATATGCAAATGAAACGCAGTTTTAATCGTTGAAGGGGAAAACATGTTCAGGAAAAAAAATCAGGATGCGGAAGAAACAAAATATAATGAATATCCGAAAGAATCTGCAGAGGCCTCAGGAATTCAGAAAACGAATTCAATTGTAAAAGGAAGCAAATTAACAGGCGATATCATTATATCCCATGATCTGGAACTGGACGGAGACGTTGAAGGCAATATAACCTCTGAGCAAAAATCCAACATTGTTATTAAAGGGAATTGCAGGGGAAATATCAAAACAAAAGAAGGCAATGTAGACATACAAGGGGTAATGAGCAAGGGAGATATTATTGCAGGCGGTAACGTAACAATTACAGGCAGTTTCAGCGGGGGAAAAATAGGCGCAAAAGGGAAAATACTGGCAGACGGTGAATTTAGCGGCACATTGGAAGGGAATGAGATAGAAATAGGCTCCAGTGCCAGGGGCAGGGGAGAACTGATTTACAAAGAGCATATTTCCATTGCCAGAGGTGCTAAAGTTGAAATACACATCAGCCGTATGCAGGACAATCCGAAGACAGCACAGAAGGCTCCTGATAAAAAGGTAATGAATCTTGAGCCGCCTGTACCGGAGGAAAAAGAGCATAATGGATTGTCCTGGAATACGGCGGCAGAAGGCATAAAAGATAAAATAAAAACAATAAAGTTAAAACCTGCCAGGTCATTAATAATTAAATTTGCATGTTGTATATCTCTGCTTTCTGTCTTAATGTTAGCCTCAATATCAATAAATGAATCACTTGGCGATGTTTCAAAACTAATGTCCCGGGAAAATCATCTGATTAAGGCTCCTTCCGGCATTCGCACATCAACTGTCAGGAAAGCAGCCCCTGAAAGCAGGACTAAGACCAAGAAACAGTTCTGTGATGATGTCAATCTCAAGTTCAAACAATTCGGATGGCGCAAAATTATATGCAATCCTGACCGCTGGGAAATCTACAACTATTCATATCAGGGAAACCCGGTTGTATATCAAACCTTTGGTTTTGACGACCCTGACAACAAAGGCCCTGTTAACCTTATATTATGCGGAGTGCACGGGGATGAGCCACCTGCAGTATACCTGTGCTTTCGCATGGTAAGAGAGATTCTTTTCGACAATACCGAGGCATTAAAGGATTTCCGATTAGTCATAGCTCCCATTGTAAACCCTGACGGATTTTTTGCAAATACCAGGCAAAACAGCAATGGAGTTGACCCAAACAGAAACCTTCCCACACAGGACTGGGACGAGTTATCACACAAGGTCTGGGCTAAATACAGAAAAGACCCCAGAAAATATCCCGGCATGCAAAGCGGCTCAGAGCCGGAGAGCAGAATACAGACTTATTTAATCAGCAGGTATAAACCTGACAAAGTCATTTCCATTCATGCTCCGTACGGACTTCTTGACTTTGACGGGCCGGGCGAGCAAAAGTATCACAACCTCACGCGTATAGAGCAAAGGGCAAAATTCCTGGGGTTAAATATCGAAGCTAATTCAAAGAGGCACCTCAGGCTCAAAGACTTCCGGTTTTTCCCCGGATCACTCGGCAATTATGCCGGCATTGAGAGAAATATACCGACCTACACAGTAGAGCTCCTGACCGCTGATTCATCAAAGGCCTATTACTACTGGGTCTCCTTAAAATTTGCACTACTTAAAGCCCTGAGCTTTGAAGTGGATGACAGGAAAAAAGACGATGCGTTTGCCGGCCTTCAGGATGTAACATTACAACTGGCGTATAATCAATCTTCAACGGCAAATGCTGATAAAAAATATATAAAAGACTGAAGCCATCACACGGAAAACAAAGCCTGCCCTGATTCCCGGCCATCCGGTTTTTTCTGTTTTTGTGACTTATATCACATATTTTCTTAACAATTCACCTTACAATATCATATAAGAGAGCATATACAATAAGGGTTTTTAATATTTGCCCCGTTAGAGGACCTTCGCCATTCTAACGGGATAAAATTAAACTATGAGGGCAAATAGTTGTAACAGTACAAGGAGGGATAATAGAAGCAGACAGCCTTTATATTAAAAAAAAGGATAACCGCTAAGCGGTTCTCCTGATTACACGCATATCAGGAACAGCCGTATGGCTGACAGAGATGAAGAGAAGAGATTTTTTAAAGACATTGGCACTGGGTATTATGGCAATTGGTTTTGCCACTGATGTCCTGGCAGAGACATTGAAAAACCCCTCTTCTACCCTGCCTGAGAAGTTTGACGACCACCTGAAAGATTATCTTCACAAGATGAAGTATTTCAACAGCCCGCACAGAAATGACATACAGATTGACAGTATAAAATACAGAACATTTAAGTCCGTTATAATGCGGCTCAGGCGGCTGCAGGGATATGCAGGCCATGGTAATTTCCAGATTCTGAGTCTGGACGACGGCATAAAAATGGCCCGGCGTTCACCTGACGTGGGAGTGTTCACAAAAACAGAACTTGAATTCCTGGAAATGATTTTTTATGCAGAGGCAGCAAAATACGGCTTTTTCGGCCAGAAACCCCTGAAAAAACTAACAGACAGCATCAGGAAAAAAGATGTCATCAAAATACCCTATTCAGGAAACTATCTGTACAGGGGAGCGCCTTTTGAAACCTATAAGAAAATCAGGCTGCAGGTCGAAGAGGAGGTCATCCTGACCTCAGGGGTACGCAGTGTTATGAAACAGTTTTTGCTGTTTCTTAACAAGGCTTACAAAAACAAAGGGAATCTCTCTCTTGCCTCCCGCTCACTTGCTCCGCCCGGATACTCCTACCACGGGATAGGTGATTTTGACGTGGGCCAGGCCGGATTTGGAAGCCTTAACTTTACGGAACGCTTTACAAATACAGAGGTTTACAGAAAGCTCTGTGACCTTGGATACCTCAAGCTCCGTTATCCAGAGAAAAATCTTGCAGGTGTCCGCTTCGAGCCATGGCATATTAAGGTAAATACATAGGTGATTTTTTAAAAAACCCGTTTCCCCTCCTGCCTGACTTGCAACCAGTGTAATGTCTCATAAATAAATTTACACAATTCTGTCATTCCCGCTTGTCGGGAATCCTTATTTTAAAAGGAGAAAGATTCCAGTCAAGCCGGAATGACACTTCATTTCTCTTCAATTGATGCAATATATTTATTATTTATTTATAATGTCAGTAAATTCACATTATTCTATTCAGGAGTCAGGAGGAAAATTATGAGTGATTATTACAGGGAAGAAGACCTTGACAGGTTTGGCGAAATAGGGAAACATAAACCAGAGCTCTTTAAGAAGTTTATGGACTGGTATGGCTCTGTATTAGAGC
>SDBV01001988.1_pt1 | contig 30630 bp, 24 predicted proteins | sample 2277081 | NCBI WGS metagenome assembly SDBV01 (sample SAMN10402039, study PRJNA504765) | marine sediment metagenome | isolation source: marine sediment core GS10_PC15, 223 cmbsf | place: Arctic Ocean: Southern Knipovich Ridge | collected 2010 | reverse complement strand
AGGTCGGCCTTATCCCGTCACATCTTGATTTCATCCTACCCTAATCATATAAGATGTGGTAGAAGAAAGCATGAAGGAGTACATTTTCGTACTTCGAATGCTTTATTCTGCCGCAGATGCAGTGAATCAGAAAGCGTGGTTACTCTTCCTGGTAGCCGCAGGAATAACAACCCCACTTCTCGTACAACTCATACCACGCAAGCTCTCCCCCGCACTGCGGGCATGGCTTCTGCTCAACAGTAGTATCCTCCGACTCATGTGTCTCGGCAACATCAAAATCCAGTGAGCTGACGAGTGTCTCCAACTTCTCGTCCGAAGGGGCGGAGGGCGCTGATTTCAGATTCTTATGGTTGAGTTTGTCCTTGAAGGCCACCACTTCGTCATCTAGCATCTTTGCGGCATCGCTCATCCTCTGCTCTGCCTTCTTTATCATGCTCTCGCCGTCAGTGGCCTCGGAAACAGCCCTGTCGTAGTCTTTATTGAGACCCTTGAGTTCGACGTTCATATCATCGATCCTGGCCTTGAGTTCTTTGGCACGCTTGGCCGAGTTGCTCATCTCATCCCTTTTTTCATCAAGGGCGAGCCCGAAAAGCTTCTGCTGCTTCTTCAGAGTCGTGCGCTGCTGCTCGGCCGAGGCGAGGATATCGTCCTTGGCAATGCCTGCGGCATGCTCCATGGCCTTCAGCGCCGCACTCACACGCTTGCCCTCGTCCGGTATCTCGCCACGGAAGGATTCCATCATCTTGATGAGCTTCACCGCCGTTTGTCCGGATTTGGCCATCTCGCGCCTGAGACGGTCGGCAATCTGCTCCTGGCTCAGCTCCAGGACCCCGGGCTTGTTAGCAGAGGCGTTTTTCTTTTTAACGGGCTTTCCCATAAGTCACTCTACCATAAGAATATTTTACTACCAAATTGTCAAACAATGCTATTTCTGTCAGTTTGACAATTCCTGCCCGCTATTGTTATAACAAATGCCATGTCCGTGAAGGCTGATAAAATATGGATGGACGGAAAGTTCGTCGACTGGGACAACGCCAAAGTCCATGTCATGACCCATACCCTCCATTACGGCCTTGGTGTGTTCGAGGGCATCCGTTGTTATGAAACACCCGAAGGCCCGTTCATTTTCCGGCTTGACGAGCACGTGGAGCGCCTTATCAAAAGCGCTTCGATCTTCCAGCTGGAGATACCCTTCTCGCACGCGGAGATCTGCGAGGCCATCAAGGCCACGGTAAGGGAGAACAAGCTCAAGCAATGCTACATCCGCCCGATCGTTTTCATAGGGGCAGGAGCAATGGGGCTCTACGCAAAGGGCAACCCCATACACCTGTCCATTGCTGCCTGGAGCTGGGGCGCATATCTCGGAGAGGACGGGATAAACAACGGCATAAGGGTAAAGACCTCGTCCTTCGTCCGCGGGCACGTTAATTCCAACATGACCATGGCAAAGGTCTGCGGCTACTACGTCAACAGCCAGCTTGCAAAGAACGAGGCCATCTCCTGCGGGTTTGACGAAGCCCTCCTGCTGGACACCGAGGGTTATGTATCCGAGGGCAGTGGCGAGAACGTCTTCATCGTGCGAGGCGGAGCGCTCAAGACCACGCCCCTTACAAGCATCCTTGAGGGCATCACCCGCGCAAGCGTTATCACCATGGCGCATGACGAAGGCATTGAGGTCCTACAGGAGCGTTTCACCCGAGACGAGGTCTATATATCCGGCGAGGCCTTCTTTACGGGCACAGCGGCTGAGATCACACCTATACGCGAGCTGGACGGGCGCTCCATCGGCACTGGCAAGCCCGGGCCCATCACCAAAAAGATCCAGTCCATATTCTTCGACACTGTAAAAGGTAAAAACAGCACTTACAGCTCCTGGCTCACCCGCGTCTGATCACAACCCCCTCTGAATCGCACTGGACCTTAAGAAACCTAAAAAATATCGTGCATCCTTCCACACGTCTGTCATAAACAATAAAACAGGGTTCCCGGCCATTGGCCTGCCGTATAACAATAAAAAAGGTCTCCGACCATTGGCCGGAGACCCTGTTTTCCTTTTCAACCCTGGAGGGACGACTACTGCGCAGGGGCCTCCTTTTCAGGGGCAGGCGCGGCATCCATACTCTGGGCCTCCTGTGCCTGTTCAGCAGGAGCCTCTTGCACAGGCGCAGCAGATTCCCCTTCCTCGGGCTGCAGGGCTGCAACAGCATCAAGAGCATCAAGCCTGAGGGAGCTGTCAGGGTACTCCTTCAAAAACACCTCAAAGGCCTTCAGGGAACCTGCACTGTCGCCCTGCACCGCCATGTTCAGAGCATCGTTGAACTTCTGAAGTTCAACCTCATTTACCTCGTTGACTTCCTTGCCCTTCCAGTAGACAGCGTCCGCGTCCTCGGATGCAGCTCCACGTACGCCTCCAACAGCGGTGGTCACGGATGCCTGCTTCTTGGGAGTTATACCCTGGATCCTACTTTTGAGGCTGCTCCAGAAGGACTTGCCTGCAGCCATGCTCGTGGCCGCCGGTACAAACAGTGCTAAGGCTATTATGAGTATTAGTGCATGTTTCATACTTACATTCACCTCCAAAGTGTTCATAAAGCAGTTTCTGGGAGCCCTGAACGATATTCCACTTATATTCTACCATGCCCCCATGATCCCTGTAAGGGGCCATGGGGGTTGTGGTCAGATTAAATGGGGCCAAGCAGCTGGAGAGACATGCCTCTGTACCTGGTCGCCACAAGAGGATCGATCTCGTATGCCTTGGTAAAGGCCTCCTTGGCCTCCTTCTTCATCTCAAGCCTGAGATATGCCCTGCTCAGATTGATCCAGATATATGGATCGTCCGATTCCAGCTCCAGGGCGTCCTCATATGATTTGCGGGCCTTGCCATACATGCCGTCCATGAAATACAGGTTGCCGAGGTTGTTGACGACCGAAGAGTTCCCGGGCTCAAGCTCAAAGGCTTTTTGCATGGATTTCATTGCCTCCTTGGTCTCTCCGCTCTCAGCAAAGACTATGCCCAGCTGCAGGTAGGCGTTCACGTTGTTGGGGTTCTCTTCGATTATCTTTATAAAGCGCTTGCTGTGTAGCTTCACCCTGATCTGCCTGAGCATCTGGAACTCCTTGTTGAACTTCTCCTCAATGTCCGCGCGGGTGACCTCGGCAGGGCGCCAGTCCCATATAGGGAGGTTCGCGGGCTTGAACATGGCCCAGGCATCGCGGAGGTCCATTACCCCAACCAGCCCCTGAGGCTGCCACTTGTAGTACTTCCTGCTGCCTTCCTGCCATGCCGACATGAAGGGCTTGCCCACAAGGGTGGCCTCCACCGGCACCCATACAGCGCCCTCGTGCACAATGAAGAGGTTGTCATGGGTGTCAGCGCCCAGGTCCTCTACCTTGCCCACCTCGAACATCATGAACATATGGCCCGGGATGTCCAGGATCTTTGTCCTTATGCCAAGGCTCTCAAGGGCAGCCGCAAACAGTATAACGAGGTCGTCACAGTCCCCGCTCTTGCGCTTCAGGGTTTCGCGCGGGTACTGGAGGTAGTCCACCAGGTCCAGGTTGGTGGAGGTCTCCTGGTACGGGGTGCTCGGGTCTATTATGTACGTAACGCCCAGCACCCCAAGGGCGTCATAGAACACGCTGGCATAAAGCAGCGGGTCGCTGGTGTCGCTGTACTGTGTGATGACGCTCCTGGTGAACTCCAGCACGACCTCGTCCTTTGTGGTGACAAAGGCGGCCATGCGCTCGGGCACGTCCCACTTCATCTTGTGTTTTTCAAAAACGTTGATCGCATAGTTGGTGCTGTAGCTCCTGAGTTCCTGGTTGGCATAGTAGGATACCGTTATCTCGGTCTGCACCGGCGTGTCCTCGGTGACCTCCAGTATGCTGTTGTTGAACACGGCCATCAGGTTCACCTCGACCTCACCCCTGGGGGCAAGGTCCCTGACCTCGGTCTCCCATGGGAAGTCCATGAAGCCCTTGATCTTAAAGGCGACCTTCAGGCGGGCGATCTTGTCCATGGTGTTGTTCGTGATCTTTATACGCCCCACACCGTCGCTCTCGTAGTTCTTGTATGTGGTTGAGAACAGGTCCTCCATCTTGATGATGTCCATCTCTATGGGAGGACGCGTGGCCACAAGTGTCTTGGTATCAACGGACACCTTGCCGCTCTCCAGGTCATCGCTACTCACGGCAGAGACAAAGAAAGTGTACTTGGTATCCGGCGAGAGGCCACCGGCAACAAAAGTCGTCTCCTCTGACCTGCCCGTCTCAACAAGTTTGCCATCCTCCTGCCGGTAAATAAGGTAGTAGGCCACATGGTCTTCTACAACAGGCTTCCAAGAGAGATTCACCGACCACTCCTGCGGCTCCACGGAAAGGTTTATAGGCGTTCCCGCAGAGTATTTGGCCGGCGTAGCCACAACAGCAACGCTCATCTTGCCCTCGTTACCCTCGCTGGCCAGGGCGGATACACGGTAATAGTATGGCCTGTCAGGCTCAAGGCCATGGTCTATATAGTTGTTGTTGCTCACCTCGGTCAGCTTCTCATACGGGCCTGCGGCATCACCAGAGCGATAGACCACATATCCGCCCACAAAAGACTCTTCGCTCTTTTCCCAGAAGACACTGGCTGAGCGTGTGCCTCCGCGTGCGCCGACTCCCTGCAGAGTTGGAGGCGTATACACGTTCACAAGCTCCTGGACCCGGTTGCTGGCAGGGTCTGCGACAAACAGCCTGATATTGTTCTTTGCAAGCACTGCCAGTGGCTTGACCATCTCGCCGTTGCCGCGGGCCTTCTTGTCTCCGGGAGAACCGAACTCCCGAATGTAAACGCCCTGCTTGTTAAAGACCTTTATCGTTGGCCCGCCCTGGTCCAGTACGAATACCTCGTTGTCAGTCACGGTAAGAGAGACTGGCTTGTCAAAATACGAGTCCTTCGCTCCGCGCTCGCCAAACTCCTTGATCATCATGCCGCTGGTGGCAAATATCATGACCGACTTCTTCTTCACGTCAAGCACGTAGAGCATGTCGTTGGAATCAAAATCCATGTCAGTTGGGCCCTGCAGCAGATTGTCGCTGCCGCCCTTGCCCAGCACCCCGATGAAAACACCGTCAGAGCTGAAGGCCTGGACCCTCCTGTTCGCCATGTCGGAGATGAACACATCTCCCTGGCTTGAGACAGCAATGTCCTTCGGGGTCTTGAAATAGCCCTCCCTGCTGCCGGAGCCTCCGAAGTGGAAGTCCACATCATATGTATCGGGCTTGAGCTTGTATATGTTCTTCTTCTTGCCGTCAGCGATCCACAACCCGCCGTCATGGGCCACCGCCACCGCCACAGGGACGACCTTAGCAATGGTTATCTTCTTAAGGAGTTTCCCGTCCTTGACAGCAATAACAGCCTTCTGTTTTGAATTGATCCCGTAGAGAATCTCCCTCTGGGAATCCCAGGCCAGCGTCTCAACGGCGACCTCCTGGTCAGAGGCCCAGACCACGGAGGTGGGGGGTGGCGCGTACTCAAGGGCCGCCCCGCCGTTCACCCTTTTCGGAGAAAAAACCTGGATTATACCCCGCTTAGGGTCGGCCACGTAGACCTTTCCGTCAGCGGACACATCCATGCCCACTATGCTCTCAAACTGGGCGCGGCCAGTTCCCTTCGTGCCGAAAGCGGCCTGGAGCTGGAAATCATAATCGAACTTCTTTACGTTGAAGGTCTCTATATCGGATATGTAGATGCCGTCTATGTCCAGAGTAAGGGACGAGGGGTCCCTTATGCCCTTTATTCTCTCAATGTAATCGCCGTTTTGCCTGTAGACCTTCACGAACTTGTCCTGGGAGTCCACGACATATATGTAACCCCTGTGGTCAACAGCCACGTCCACGGGCCTTTTAAGCACCTGCTGGCCCTCGCCTTCAGTGCCTATGGAGCCAAGGTATACGCCGTTTGGGCCAATGACCTGAACACGTTTGTTCCCCGTGTCCGCAACATAGATTATGCCCCTGTAGACATCAATTCCCCGAGGAGAGCTGAACTGGCGGGGCTTGCTGCCTTTTGAGCCAAAGGAGGTCCTGAACTTACCGTCCTTGCCAAAGACCGTTATCTTTCCGAGGCCTGAATCGACCACATATAGCATATCGCCATAAAGCGCGATACCCTGGGGCTCTTTTATAATGTTCTTCCATTTTTTGTCCTTGCCTCCGAGGAAGAACTTGATATCGCCGCTTGCGTCCATGACAGCGACCTTCCTGTTCTTCTGGGAGGTAAATATCGTCCCGTCATCATCCACCTCAATGAACAGGGGATTTCCGGCAAGTATCTCGCCCTCATATCCCACCTTTGACATCATGGCCGATGCTGTAAACGGCAGCAACAAGAGCACAACGGCAACAAGGAATAAACGTCTCATGCACCCACCCCCAATATGTTCTCAATTGTATTGTTAATGTTGGGATATGTTGTCAGTTTAAAACGTTCTAATATTGTCATTATACCAGAATTCCCTGCACAGGAGATTAGTACACAGTGTGATATATGGTTTTGGCAATATATATTTATTATTTAATATATGGCTTGCTTGCGGGGAGTTTTATATGAGCAAGACCCTGCTGGCTGTTGCAGTGGTGTTTAAAAACATCTCAGCCAAGGCCGGTGAGGCCTGCAAGATGAGCATGGAGATCACCGGTGCCCTGTTCTCTGGGATGGAGACAGCGGGGGGGCGGTCATGTTCAGCGATATCGGCTGCGCGGCCTGAATGCACAAAGAGATGTGCGCGATGGTAGCCCATGGGTTGCCTCACTATTGGGCCCGGCAGTTTCTGCCTTTGGCAAGAAAGAGTCAGCCGAGCGTTCCGTTTCTTGAAAAAGGCAAAGCGGGAACCCTTGATTACGAGGATCCCATGACAAGCGGGGTGGTTTTCCCCGGAGCATCAGGCACTGGCAAGGAAACGCCTTCCGAAGATACCAAATATGCCTTTACAATTAAAGAGTTACCATAGCACCTGGGGAGGGTGTGCTGACTGCCCCAGAGTACTGCCCTGAGGGGCGACTTCTCCTTTAACTGGCTTGGTAATTATGTTACAATTGTTAGTCTTATGGAAGAAAAGGGAATAGTAACGGAAATCGAAGGAATTACCGCCCATGTCAAGGTCGAGCGTAAATCAGCATGTGAACACTGCACTATGGGCACATGCAAAATCTCGTCAGACGGTGCGAACCTCAAAGCTATAAACGAGGCAGGCGCAAAGGTGGGCCAGACGGTAAGAGTGGCCATAAAGGACTTAACGTACGTGTCGGGCTCGTTCTTCTTCTATGGAGTTCCGACATTTGCATTGATCGCAGGCGCACTTCTGGGCCTGGGAGTGTTTAGCGACATGTTCCCGGACATAAACCCGGATTCTATTGCAGCAGTTTCGGGCTTCGTGAGCATGGTGCTGTCGCTGATAGTTGTAAAACTCTGGAGCCGGAAGGCGGAGCGCAAGAGCGTTTACCAGCCGGTGGTAGTGGAAATCCTTGACAATGGCGGAAGTTCATAATCTGAAATGATACATTGAGAGGAGGACATACCTGAATGTCGAAGATTGAAGCCGAGAAGATCCGCAACATCGTGGTAACCGGCCATGCCAAGGCCGGAAAAACCTCACTTGTAGAGGCCATACTCCACACATCCGGGGCCATAAACAGGCTCGGAAAAGTAGAGGATGGCACCACTACCACGGATTATGAGCCCGAGGAGACAGACCGGCAGATAAGCCTGTCCTCGGCCCTGGCCTTCTGCCAGTGGAAAGACCACAGGATCAACATCATCGACACTCCGGGTTTCATCAACTTCCTTGAGGACACCAAAGGCTCCATGCGTGCTGCCGACGGTGTAGTACTCATGATAAGCGCGCTTTCCGGCATCAAGGGAGAGACAGAGAAGATCTGGGGCTTTGCCACGGATTTCAACCTTCCGGTGGTCGCCTTTGTCAACAAGCTAGACAAGGAATCCGCGGACTTTCAGGTCGCCCTTGACGGGATAAAGGGCCTTCTGAACACCGAGCCCCTGCCCCTGCAGATGCCCATTGGCGAGGCCGAAGGTTTCAGTGGCATTGTTGACCTTCTGGACATGAAGGCATATACGTACACAGACGGAAAGGCATCGGAGGGAGACATCCCTGCCGAGATAAAGGACAGGGCCGAGGAGCTCAGAAACGTAATGGTGGAGCGCGTGGCCGAGGCTGATGACGTTCTACTGGAGAAGTACCTTGAGGGCGGAGAGCTCAGCCGCGAGGAGCTGGTCAAAGGCATCAAGGCCGGGACCCTTCTAAAACAGTTCGTCCCTGTCGTCTGCGGCGCGCCCAACCTCAATATCGGCATATCAGAGCTCCTGGACGCGGTGACCCTTAGCCTGCCCTCACCGATTGAGATGGCCGAGGCCAACCCGATAAAGGGCATAAACCCGATGGACGACTCCGAGGTAGAGCGCAAGCCCACTGCGGACGAGCCTTTCTCAGCCTATGTGTTTAAGACGTTAGCTGACCCCTTTTCGGGAAAACTCTCGTTTTTCAAGATACTTTCAGGCCAGCTCTCGCCTGATTCTTCCGTGATGAACTCCTCAAGCGACAACAAGGAGCGCATAGGCCAGGTCTTCTACCTCCAGGGGAAAAAGCACGAAAATGCTGAAACACTCACAGCAGGAGAGATCGCTGTTGTAGCCAAGCTCAAAGGGACATCCACCGGAGACACCCTCTGCGACGAATCCCATCCCATAAGATACGAGCCTGTGAAGTTCGCAGAGCCCCTTATCTCCTACGCCATAGAACCCAAGAGCAAGGCCGATGTGGACAAGGTAGGCACCGGGCTTCACCGCATACTTGAGGAGGACTCGTCCCTGGACTTCCACATGGAGGAAGAGACCCACGAGATGATACTTGCCGGAATGGGCCAGCTCCACCTTGAGGTCACGCTGGACAAGCTCAAACGGAAGTTCGGTGTTGAGGTGGAGATGAAGTCCCCCAAGATTCCCTATCGCGAGACGATCACCATAGCAGCTGATGCCAAACACAAACACAAAAAGCAATCCGGCGGCAAAGGCCAGTATGGTGAGTGCGCTATCAAGGTTGAACCGCTTCCCCGCGGCAGCGAATACGTGTTCGAGAACAAGATCGTGGGAGGCGCCATCCCCCGTGGCTTCATCCCTGCCGTGGACAAAGGCATACAGCAGGCCGTAGAAGCCGGCATCTTCGCCGGGTACAAGATGGTGGACCTGAAGGTCAGCCTGTATGACGGCTCTTACCATGCGGTGGATTCCTCTGAGATGGCATTTAAAATAGCAGGCTCCATGGCCATCAAGAAAGCTGTGGAACTTGCCAAGCCCATTGTTCTGGAACCTGTCATGAAGGTGAACATAACAGTGCCGGACGAGTTCCTTGGCACAGTGATCGGCGACCTCAACGGCAGAAGGGGCAAGGTGCAGGGCATGGACCAGGCGCCAAACTCCACGAACCAGAAGATCTTGGCAGTGGTTCCCATGGCCGAGATGCTCACGTACGCCAACCAGCTGCAGAGCATGACTGCGGGCCGAGGCATATACACTATGGAGTTCTCCCACTACGATCCGCTTCCGAAACAGCTCACACAGAAGCTGCTGGAAGAAAAAGCGGCCGCGGAGGAGGAGAAGTAGAATGTTGCTGCGCACATGCCTTATAGGTTTTTCACTTATGGTACTGTGCGCCCCGGCACTTGCGGCCCAGACGCCCCAGGCAGATGAGATGGCCGGGATGACCGAGATGGACAGACCCACTGGCCAGGACGCGCTGGCAAACAGCCCATCTCTCCTTATGGAGGAGGACCCCTCTCCCCTTATGGAGGAGGACATAGACGCGCTCATCGCAAACTCCGTCCCTCTTCCGCTAACCGAGCCCATTCGTGTAAGGAGCGGCATGCTTTCAGTCAAGCTGGAAAACGCACCATTTGGCCCGACACTTCAGGAGATCGGCAGGCAGGCAGGCTTTGAGGCCGTAATAACACCGGAGATCGCGCAGATGGAGTTGAGCACCACCTTCAGGGACATGAGCCTCCAGAAGGGCTTGCAGCGTCTGCTATCTCTCATCAGCCACCGGAACTTCTTCATCTACTACGGTGCGGACGACACCATAACCAGGGTCGAGGTATACGGTACTGGAGAGGTTAGAGCACCAGGCACGAGAGGGCAGGCATACACCCCCCCCACAGGCCCGTCAAGGGCACAGTCCAGGGTCCTCCGCCCCTCTATCACACCATTGACCGTTCAACGTCCCAGTGTAATTCAACGCACGGCCCCGAGCCGCACATCAGTACAAAGAGTTAAACCGCCTGTCAGAGAGGCGACCACTGAGGCAATCCCTGGCGCTTCTGAGGAAGACCTCGACATACCGTATATCGTGCCCCAGCAGGAACCTCAATATGTTCCTCCTTATAAAAGAAGACGCTAAGGCCAAAGGCCTGATACAGGACAGACAATACCGAAAGGACCACCCGATACAATGGACCCCAAAGACTACAAGGACACACTGAACCTCCCATCCACATCCTTCCCCATGAAGGCCAACCTCCCCAACCGCGAACCCGAAAGGCTCAAGCAATGGGAAGAGGAGGGGCTATATGAGAAAATGCTCAAGCGCAACGAGGGTAAGGACACATACATCCTGCACGACGGCCCTCCATACGCAAACGGCAACATACATATCGGGCACGCCCTGAACAAGATACTTAAAGACATGATCGTAAAGTACAAGTCCATGACAGGCCACCTGGCACCATACGTGCCAGGGTGGGACTGCCACGGCCTGCCCATAGAGCACCAGGTGGACAAGAAGCTCGGTAAGAAAAAACGCGAGATAAGCGTGGCGGACAAGAGGCTCATGTGCAGGGAGTACGCGCAGAAGTTCGTGGACGTGCAGCGCCAGGAGTTCAAGCGCCTCGGTGTGCTTGGAGACTGGGACAATCCCTATATAACCATGAGCTTTGAGTACGAGGGCAGGATAATTAGTGAGTTCCTGGAGTTTTATAAAAAGGGCTATGCGTACCTTGGAAAGAAGCCCATACACTGGTGCCCCTCATGCGTCACCGCCCTTGCCGAGGCCGAGGTGGAACACGCGGACAAGACCTCGCCCTCAGTGTTCGTAAAGTTCAAGGTCAATAAAAAAGACGCCACAAAGAAACTGGGTATATCAGGCGCAGATCTGTTCATAGTCATCTGGACAACAACCCCTTGGACCCTGCCTGCGAACCTGGCCCTTGCCGTAGGGGAGAACATAACCTACGCCTACGCAACCGCAAACGATGGCTCAAGCGTTATCGTAGCAGCGGACCTTGTGGAAAAACTCAAAGAGGCCGGAGTGCTTGCCCCTGACGCGATCGAGGTAACAATAAAAGGTTCTGTACTTGTTGGGCTTAAAGCAGAACACCCCTTCCTTGAGCGCGAATCCATCGTAATATCAGCCCGTTTTGTCTCAACAGAGGACGGCACAGGCATCGTCCATATAGCACCCGGCCATGGTCAGGACGATTATCAGGCAGGACTCGTAAATGGTCTTGAGGTCTACGCACCAGTAAACGACTACGGCAAGTTCGAAGGCGCTGGCGTGGACGAGATAGAGAACATGTTTGTCTTTAAGGCAAACGAGCCAATAATTGAGATACTGAAATCAAAGGGCGCGCTCCTTCTAAACCAGGACTTGACCCATTCATACCCCCATTGCTGGCGCTGCAAGAAGCCGGTGATCTTCCGGGCCACTGAGCAGTGGTTCATCGCCATGGACCACGAGGGCCTGAGGCAGAAGAGCCTCAAGGAAGTGGAGAAGACGCGCTGGATACCCCAGTGGGGGCAGGACCGCATACACGGCATGATAGAGGGACGACCGGACTGGTGCATCTCCCGCCAGCGCTCATGGGGAGTGCCCATCGCTGTGCTCAATTGCTCCTCCTGCAAAGAGCTTGTGAGGGACGACCGCGTGAACGAGATCATAGTCAGGGAGTTCACTGAACTTGGCGCGGACGTATGGTATACAAAAGACGCCTCTGCATTCCTGCCCGAGGACTACAAATGCACCAAGTGCGGCTCCGCTGAGTTCGAGAAGGAAACAGACATCCTTGACGTATGGTTCGACTCAGGCGTGAGCTTTGCTGCAACACTTATACCAGAGCGAGGGTTCCCTGAACGCGGCCCCAACGAGCCCCCGGCGGATATGTATCTTGAGGGTTCGGACCAGCACAGGGGGTGGTTCCAGAGTTCCATGCTCGCCTCGGTTGGCACAAGGGGACACGCTCCATACAAGACCGTGCTCACACACGGATACGCTGTGGATGGGAAGGGCAAAAAAATGTCCAAGAGCCAGGGCAACGTTGTCGCCCCGCAGGACGTGATAAAGAAAACCGGCGCTGACATACTGCGCCTCTGGGTATCGGCAGAGGACTACCGCAGCGACGTGCGCATCTCAAACGAGATACTGGCCCGCCTTACGGAGGCATACAGGAAGATAAGGAACACTGCCAAATACCTGCTTGGCAACCTCCAGGACTTTGACGGCGGCGACTACTCCGGCGACCTTCTGGAGATCGACCGCCTGGCCATGAGCCGCCTGCAGCACCTTATAAAGAACGTAGGCGACGCCTATGAGAGCTTCACCTTCCACGAGGTCTACCACCGCTTGCACAACTTCTGCATCGTGGACATGAGCAACCTCTACCTGGACATTCTTAAAGACAGGCTCTATACCTTCAAGGCAGATTCAAAAGAGCGCCGGGCGGCCCAATGGGTGCTCAACGAGATACTCATGGCCATGACACGCCTCATGGCCCCGGTGCTTTCGTTCACTGCCGAGGAGATATGGCAGCACATAGAGAACACCCCTTCAGAGAGCGTGTTCCTGACCGATATGCCCAAGCCTCGCCAGGAGTTCATGGACGACGAGCTTGAGGACCGCTGGGAAAAGATAGGCGCTGTAAGGGACGAGGTCAACAAGGCCCTAGAGCTAAAGCGTGCCGAAAAATCCATCGGAAACTCCCTTGAAGCCAAAGTGACGGTTTACCCATTAGACAACGATGAATACATTCTCCTAAAAGAGTATAGTGAATCCCTGCCAACTATTTTTATAGTTTCGCAGGCAGAAGTTTCGGACAAAGGAGTACAAGAAAATAAAGGAGCATCTACAATAGCTGAAGCTATGGAAAAGTTGGAACAGCAAAACAAAGTCGCTGACTGGATGTTAGACTCTTATCAGGGCGAGAAAGTATGGGTGCGCATAGAAAAGGCTGACGGCGAGAAATGCGCCCGGTGCTGGAACTGCAGCCTGAGCGTTGGCACGGTAGCTGGAGCGCCCGAGATATGCGAGCGCTGCCACAAGGCCGTTGCATGAAGAAAAAGGCTACCTTTGTCGGCGTCACGGTAGTGATCGTGACTACCATTGACCTCATTACCAAACATCTGGCAGCCGCTCGGATCAGCCCTTATGAGCCCATCGAGGTCCTGCCGTTTTTTAACCTGGTCAATGTACAGAACCGGGGAGCGGCCTTTGGCATTTTCTCGGCATTTGGCAGCTGGTTCTTCATCGCCATCAGCCTTGCGGCCATAGCCTTCATCATCTACCTGCTCGTAAAAACTAACGAGAGCCCCTTGGCCCTTGCGCTTATAATATCCGGAGCACTAGGAAACCTGGCCGACCGCCTGATGCTGGGCCATGTCAGGGATTTCCTTGACGTGCATGCCGGAGGCTATCACTGGCCCGCCTTCAATGTGGCCGACTCAGCCCTTACCGTGGGCCTTGCGCTGATAATCGTCATTCCGATCATCCATGGCATGAAGGAAAAGAAAGAGACAGGCCCTGACAGTCCTGATGAGCAATAAAAAACTCCCTGCCGCGCCTGTGACAGGGAGCCACGGGCTCCATTTAAATTGGAGGCTTCCGCCCCGACCGCGTGTAGCTCTCCTAAAATAAATCCTCTTTCAAAAAGTGAATGTTTCGAATCTGTACCACATGAGATAGAAGTTAACACGGTTTCTGATTCGTTCATATACAAAGAAGTCGGCACGAGTCGTCGCGACAAGTCGCGAAGTCGTAGCATCGCTACTTCGAGCGGCTTATTCTGCCATAGATGGGCGAATCAGGAAGCGTGGTCTACTTTTTGGTGCCCTCGCGTATAATCGCCACCTTGCCCGTGCGCACAAGTTCCTTGATGCCCATGGGCTTCATCATGTTGATGAAGGCCGTCAACTTGTCCTCAGTGCCCGTGATCTCTATGGTCAAAGTCTTTTCCGAGGAGTCCACGACCTTGCCTCTGAAGATATTCGCGATCTCGATGGCCTCTAGCTTCCGGTTGGCCTGCGGGGCTATTTTAAGCAGAATCATCTCGCGCTCCACATGGTCAAACTCCACCATGTCCGTGACCTTGATCACGTCAATGAGCTTATGGAGCTGTTTGGTGATCTGCTCGATGATCTGGTCGTCACCACTTGTGACTATGGTCATCTGTGATATCTTCGCGTCCAGGGTCTCGCCTACAGAGATGCTCTCCACATTGTAGCCGCGTGCGCTAAAGAGGCCGGCAACCCTTGAAAGCACCCCGAACTTGTTCTCCACCAGAAGGGATATCGTATGTCTCATATTACTTCACCGCCCTAAGTTTTTTCTTTTTCTCTTTCTTCTCCAACGCCTCATCAAAGAGCATCTGGTCTATGGGAGCGCCTGCGGGCACCATGGGGTAGACTTTCTCTTTCCAGTCAACCACGAAGTCCATTATCACAGGCTTCTTTATCTTGAGAGCTTCCTTTAAGACAGGGACCACCTCGGATGGTTTTGTAGCCCTCAGGCCTACGGCTCCGTATGCCTCTGCCAGCTTCACAAAGTCCGGAGTTACGTCAAGACCGGTATGCGAGTAGCGTTCGTCAAAGAAAAGCTCCTGCCACTGGCGAACCATGCCCAGGTATCTGTTATTCAGTATGGCTATCTTCACCGGGAGCTTGTTTATAACAGCAGTGGCAAGCTCCTGTATGTTCATCTGTATTGAACCGTCGCCGGCAATGTCTATTACGGTCTTGTCGGGCATGGCGAACTGTGCGCCTATTGCGGCAGGAAAACCGTAACCCATTGTACCAAGACCACCAGAGGTCAGCCACTGCCGGGGTTTGTCGTACATATAGTACTGGGCTGCGAACATCTGGTTCTGACCCACCTCTGTGGTAATTATGGCATCGCCCTTTGTTACCTCGTATATCTTTTCCACAACGAACTGGGGCTTGATGATATCGTCGCTGGCTACATATGTCATTGGACGCTCGGCCCTCCAGTGATCGATCTGGCTGAGCCACTTCTTCCTCACAGGAGCCCACTGTTTCTGATCGTTGTCCTTCAACACCTTGTTAAGCACTGTAAGAACACGCTTTACGTCTCCCACTATAGGAACGTCCACCGGAATGTTCTTCCTGATGGATGTGGGGTCTATATCAATATGAATGATCTTTGCCTTGGGGGCAAAAGACTCCGTGGGGCCTGTTACCCTGTCGTCAAAGCGCATACCGATGGCTATCAGAAGATCAGCATCCTGTATGGCCTTATTCGCATAATATGTGCCGTGCATGCCTGGCATACCCATGGAAAGCTTGTGTGAGCCAGGGAAGCCGCCAAGACCCATCAGGGTCATTGCTACTGGAATGTTCGTGAGCTTGCAAAAGGAGGTGAACTCCTTTGACGCGCCGGAGAGTATGACACCACCGCCACCTATGATCACAGGCTTTGTGCTCTTGGCGATCAGGTCTGCGGCCTTCTTTATCATGAACTTGTTGCCCTCATACTTGGGCTTGTAGCTGCGGATATCCACAGTCTCAGGCCAGACGAACTCTGTCTTTGCTACGGTAACGTCCTTTGGCAGGTCCACGAGCACGGGGCCCGGCCTGCCTGAGGTGGCGATATAAAAGGACTCGCGGATTATCTCAGCCAGATCATCTATACTGTTTGCAAGAAAGTTATACTTGCAGCACGAGCGCGTTATGCCAACGATGTCAGCCTCCTGGAAGGCATCGTTTCCGATAAGCATTGTGGGAACCTGCCCCGTGAATACCACCAATGGGATGGAATCCATCGAGGCCGTGGCAATACCTGTTACGGTATTTGTGGCCCCTGGGCCACTTGTGACCAGTGCCACACCGGGCTTGCCGCTTACCCTGGCATACCCGTCAGCCATATGCACAGCCCCCTGCTCGTGCCTGGTAAGGATGAGTTCCAGCTTCTTGTCATCATACAGGAGGTCAAAGATATTAAGTACAACGCCTCCGGGGTATCCAAAAATATGTTTTACCTTCTCGCGTTTCAGGCATTCGAGAAAGATCTCCGCTCCGGTCATTTTCATAGGTGTACCACCCTTCTATACGATATATTCTCCTGAAAACAGTAAGTCTCATTTTACCACAAAAGGGGTGTGCCTTCGCCATGCCCGTGCAGAGTGCTGCCTGAGGAGGGAGGGAGGGGCCTCCCTGGGGGAGGAGGCCCCTTTATAGAAATGAAGTGAAACACTGAGAGCCCGCCCGCCTTTACATAAGGGCAGCAGGCAGGCCGGAGTAAGCTTATGAGTCGCGCCTTGAGCCCACCGGCTTTCTAAGGAAGGTGGGAATGTCCAGAGGGTCTTCCTCGTTCAGGAGGCTCCCTGAGGAAAATGACGCCAGTGATTTCGACAGTATGCGCTCAGAGCCGCGATAGCCCACGTTGCGCTTGCGTTTGGGTCGGCTTCCGGAGCCAACAATTACCGGAGACTCCTTTTTCGCCAGGCCAGCAAAGGCCGGTAGCTCCTGCTCAAGCGATGTCTGCGCTTTTACACGCGCTACCTCAGGCGCAGGCGTTTCTTTTGGCGCATTTTCAATTGCTGACATCTTCCCAGCCGCAGCCACTGTCTCATGCGCCATGACCTCCTCAAGCACCTCGGCGTCATGCATCTCCTGCACAGGAGCCTCCTCACTGCAAAGCTCTTCCAAAACCCCTTCGCCGGCATCGCGCACAACAATGCACTCTCTGGCATGTGCTGGCTCAGGCTTTAGGGGTTCAGACTTCACCGGGGCAGCCTTGGCTACTACAGCATTCACCTCTTCAGCGACTATCCTTGAATCCTCGAACTGGGTGGCTATCACCGTGACCCTTATCTCTTCCTTGAGGTCAGGATCGATGACCGCCCCGAGCATTATGTTCGCGCCGTCCTTGGCGGACTCGTACACAGGGGCCGTCGCCTCCTGCACGTCGTTCAGAGATAGCGACAGGCCTCCGGTTATATTTATGAGCACTCCTTCTGCGCCCTCGATGGAGTTGTTCTCAAGCAACGGGTTCGATATGGCCTTCTTGGCAGCCTCGTAAGCTCCGCCTTCGCCCTTGCCGGTTCCCATTCCAATTACCGCACGCCCCGCGTTCTGCACAATGGTCTTCACGTCGGCAAAGTCCAGGTTTATGAGACCGGGGATCATCACCAGGTCTGATATGCCCTGCACCGCATGGCGCAGCACGTCGTTTGCGATGGCAAATGACTCAAGCAGCGGCGTGCCCTTCTCAACCACCAGGGATATCCTGTCATTGGGGATTACGATCATTGTGTCAACCATGTCCTGCAGCTCCAGTATCCCTGCGGCTGCATTGCGCTTCCTGACGCCGCCCTCGTAGAAAAAGGGCTTTGTGACCACAGCTATGGTAACTGCGCCCAGGCTGCGTGCAACTTCGGCTACCACAGGGGCTGCGCCCGTTCCCGTGCCGCCGCCCATTCCTGCGGTGATGAAGACCATGTCCGCGCCTTCAAGAACGCCTGCTATTAGGTCCTTGTCCTCCAGTGCGCTCTCGCGTCCCACTTCGGGCTTTGAGCCAGCGCCTAGCCCCTTGGTGATGTTGTGGCCAATCTGAAGTTTCTCCGAGGCCATGGACGTGTCAAGCACCTGGGCGTCCGTGTTGACCGCAATGAAATCAACGCTGCGGATGTTCGATGCGATCATGTTGTTGACAACGTTCCCACCTGCTCCACCTACACCTATCACCTTGATGCTTGCGTGCTGTTTTCCCCCTTGTGTCTCTTCAAGTTCGAACATATACCCTCCTCAAGTTTCGGTTTTCCCGATTTATTCAATTCCTCGATATTCCATATTCGCCCCTAGTCCTCCTGAAGCCAAGGCTCATGGGTTGTGTCAAAAGTCTCTTAAACCCGTGGAACCTGTTTCTCACGGACTCCATGAGGTCGTCGTATTCGCTCCATTCCTCCTGCATACCGTGGAGTACCAGCCCGATTCCAGTTGAGAACATGGGCTCCACCGGCACATCCACGCCGACCATGTTCTCCGGCATGCCTATGCGCACGGGAATGCCGAGTTTGGCCTCGGCAACCCTGTCAATTCCCCTGAGCAGCGAAGCCCCTCCAGTGAGCACTACGCAGGAGGTCTCAGACGAGACAAGGGCTTCCGCAAACTCATCTTTAATGAGTTCGAAAATCTCTTCGCACCGGGGCAGGATTATCTCTCCCAGCATGGCGCGTCTCATCTTCACGGCCCTTCCGTCCATGGCCGTAATCTCCATCTGCAAGGGTCCGTCAAGGCTGTCTATGGCAAAGCCGTAGGCCTTCTTCACCCTCTCGGCCTCATGCAGCGACACCCTGAGGCCGATGGCTATATCATTTGTAAAGTGGTTGCCGCCAACAGGAATGCTTGCCGCATGGCATAGCCCGCCCTGGCGAAAGACTGTGACGTCGGTGCTGCCCCCGCCGATGTCCACCACGGCAACTCCTGTCTCGCGTTCGTAGTGCCTGAGGACCGCATGCGCGGAAGCTATCCCTTCAAAAACCACATCCTTAACATATATGCCCGCTCTCTGGCAGCACTTTGTCACGTTCTCCACACAAGAGTGCGCTGCTGTAATAAGCATCACGTTGGCCTCAAGGCGCACGCCTGCCATACCCACGGGCCGGACTATTCCGTCCTGTCCGTCCAGGACGTAGTCCGTAGGCATAACATGCAGCACCTCCCGGTCCAGCGGGACAAGTACCGTGCCGGCTGAATCAAGGACGTCCTCGACATCCTGGTCAGTTACCTCCCGGTTCCTGATCCCTGTGGTTCCATAACTCTTCATGCATCCCATGTGAGAGCCGCTGACCCCCACGTAGGCTTTTCTTATGTCAACGCCCGAGGACTCCCCCGCCCTTTTAAGCGCCTCGCGTATGGAGCCGGTCACGGCCTCCATATCCACCACCACGCCTTTCCTCATGCCCGTGGACGGTGCAATGCCAATGCCCGCCACCTCGGCCGACCCACCCATGGGGCGGGCCACTACCACGCATACCTTTGTAGTGCCCAGGTCCAGGCCGACAATATGCTTGCGGCTCATTGAATTACCTCCGCAACAGGCTTGACTATGACCCGGTTAGCAAACCTGAGGTCAATGTAGTCCACCTCGATGGGGCGGCTCCTGATCTCGTCTATCAGTTCGAAAAGCCTTGCGAGTTTCTGCTCATAGGAGCCTTCCCCGACCTTGATCTCCAGCCCGTCTATCCTCACTGCAAGGTCCTTGGTATCTCCGTCCAGGCCAACGATATTCACGCTTCGGGCCCTCTTTGCAATACCCACGTCATTGATCACCGTAGCAAGGCGCAGGGCCTCGCGAAACTCCTTTGTGTCGGTGGCATCATATACCTCTATCACCGGAAGGAACTTCTCCTGCCGGCCAATTATGCGCTCCAGCTCTATCCCCTCGTCGTCTACTATCACGTAACCGTTGCGTTTCCTCAGCAGGGCCTGTGGCTGGCTCTCCACTACCCTTACAACAAGCGTATGCGGGAGTTCTTTACGTATGCTTACCCGCCTGATCCACGCTGAAGAATGTAGCCGGTCATAGAGCCTTTCGGTAGACAGAAGCATCAGGTTCTCCTTGCCCGTGACCCTCATCAGCGCCAGCAGTTCAGCGTCAGAGAGATGCTGGTTGCCGTGGATCACCACCTGTCGCAGCTCGAACACGTCGCTTGCGGCGAACATGTAAAGTCCACCTCCTGCAAGTGCTATGACCAGCATAAGCAAAACGGCCTTCAGGCCAAGCACCATAAGCCTGATCTTGAGCTTTGTCTGGTTATTCTTATTTCTCATTTTCCTGTCCTTTCATCTTTGCTGCCAGCCAGAGCGTCCTTCACGATCTCCTCCAGAAGGGCTTTAAAGTCCAGCCCCGAGTGGGCTGCGATCTTCGGCAACAGGCTTGTCTCCGTCATGCCTGGAATAGTGTTTACCTCCAGGACGTATATATCGCTTCCGTCCACGATCAGGTCGACCCTGGTGGCCCCACCACAGCCAAGAGCGCGGTGTGCAAGTAGCCCTGCTTCCTTGGCTTTTTCGTATGAGTGCCCGTCAAGTTCAGGAGGCAGTATGTACTCGGTCTTTCCAACGGTGTACTTTGCCTCGTAATCGTAGAATTCGTTAGTGGGACGCACCTCGACTCCGCCAAGTGCCCGCTGTCCAAGCACTGCGATCTGGACTTCCTTGCCTTTTATGTATCGCTCAACAAGGGCCGGGCCTTCATATGAAAGCGCCGACTCAAGGGCTTTCCTGATATCTTCCTTTTTGGTTACAATAAATACTCCGATGCTTGATCCCTCACGCGAGGGTTTCAGGACAACAGGAAGCTCCAATGTCACCTCAGCATCAATGGAATCCATCACTTCATATTCAGGGACCCGGATCCCCGCACGCTCAAACAGCGCCTTTGAGAGCACCTTGTCCATTGCCACGGCAGAGGCAAGCACACCGGAACCAGTGTATGGGATCCCCATTACCTCCAGGAGCCCCTGCACCGATCCGTCCTCGCCCGTGCCGCCGTGAAGGGCGATAAAGGCAAGCTCCACACGCTCCTCTGTAAGCCTTGCGCAAAGGTCCGCGCCCGCGTCTATGTCCACAACATCGTATCCAAGCTCCCTCAATGCCTGGCTCACGGCCGCACCGCTTAGGAGGGAGACCTCCCGCTCAGCGGAAGTCCCACCTAGGAGCACACCAATACGCATGTCTTTTTTCATCTGCCAACCACCCTTATCTCCGGCTCCAGAGTTATGCCGTATGCAGCATGGACCTTTGCGGCCACATCGTCCATGAGCTTGATAAAACTCCCGGCACTGCCCTGGCCCGTGTTTATGAAAAAGTTCGCATGAAGCCTGCTTACGACTATCCCACCCTCCTGCATACCCTTGCACCCGGCGGATTCGATGAGCCTCCCGGCAGAGTCCCCCTCCGGGTTCTTGAACACACACCCGGCGCTCCTGTCGCCAACCGGCTGTGCAGCCTGCTTTCTTTTAAGGAAGCCGTCCGCACTTGCAGCCACATCCTCAGGCGTGCTCTTTATAAGGCAGAGCGTGACTCCCGTGATAATGCCTGCCTCAGACAGGTCGCTTCCCCTGTATCGAAACCCAGCGTCCTCAACGCCTATTGTCATTGCCTCGCCGTTAAAACTCACAAGCCTTATCTCCTTGATCACGTCACTGATCTCTGAGCCGTAAGAGCCCGCGTTTCCCGCTACAGCGCCGCTCAGCAAGCCAGGGATGCCGGATAGTGACTCAAGCCCCGAGTAACCTTCCCGCCTGCAAAGGGCTATCAGTTTCTGGAGCCTCACGCCCGCACCCACTCGCAAGTCTGCCTCATTACCATCACTGTCCAGGACCTCGGTCCGGTCAAAAGCGCCAATATGCACAACGAGCCCTGGCACGCCCACGTCACGCACAAGCAGATTCGTGCCGCCGCCAAGCGCGAGCACTCTGGCCCCGCACTTTTTAGCTGTCCTTAGAACTTCAACAAGCGCGTCTTCTCCCACGGGAACAGAGAAAACCTCAGCCTCGCCGCCGATACCAAGCGATGTATGCTTATTAAGCGGCTCGCCAAAGCGTATGCCAGCCTGCTGGCCAAGGGCCTCGAATTCACTTATGAGATAAGCTCTATTAACCATTTAGTTTCCTTACGATCTCCTCGCCAGCCTGCCAGACGTTACCTGCTCCAAGCGTGAGGACCATGTCCCCCTTGTCCGCTTCCTGGCAGACGAGCTCTATTGCTTCCTCCATGCTCCCCACATGGCGAACCGGGACTCCCTTTATGCGCGAGGCCAGGGCCTCTGAGGTTATCCCCTCTATGGGCCTCTCGCTTGCCGCGTATATGTCCAGCAATATCATGCTGTCTGCGTGCTCAAAGCATGCCGCAAACTCGTCCATCAAAGACTGGGTGCGCGTATAGCGGTGGGGCTGGAAGACCACAATGAGCTTTCCACCTCTAAATGCACCGCGCACGGCCTCAAGCGTAGCCCTGATCTCCGTGGGATGGTGCCCGTAATCGTCATAGACCCTTACACCCCGGCCCTCGCCCTTGAACTCTAGCCTGCGCTGTATGCCCTTAAATCCTTTAAGGGCTTTGCGAATGACTTCTGTATCTACCTGTATTTCCTTTGCCACTGCTATTGAGGCCAGGCAGTTAAGCACGCTGTGCCTGCCAGGCATAGGTATCTCAAAGCGGCCAAGGGACTCTCCCTTTAAGAAAGCCTCGAAGCTCTGCTTCATAAAGCCCTGCTCAACGTTTACGGCCCTTAGCTCCGCGTCCTCAGAGAAACCATAAGTCAACAGCTTCCTGTGTACCTCCGGCACAAGCTCCCTCACATTCGGGTCGTCAATGCATACCACCGACAGCCCATAGAAAGGGACCTTGTTCATGAAGGTAAGAAACGCCGTCTTAAGGGTCTCCATGTCCTTGAAGTAATCCATATGCTCTTTGTCTATGTTGGTGACCACGCCCACTGTGGGGCTGAGCATCAAGAATGAGCCGTCTGACTCATCCGCTTCTGCCACCAGGAACTCACCGGTGCCAAGCACCGCGTTGGTGCCCAGGCTCTTGAGCTTTCCGCCTATGACCACTGTGGGGTCCAGCCCTGCGCAGCCAAGCACGGTAGAGAGCAGGCTTGTGGTGGTGGTCTTTCCGTGCGAGCCGGCAACAAGCAGCGAGTACTTCAGCCTCTCAAGCTCCGCGAGCATCTCGGCCCTCGGTATGACAGGAACACTCACCCTGCGGGCCTCAATAACTTCCGGGTTGTCCTCTTTAACAGCAGAGGAGACGACCACCACGTGTGCGCCTTCAACGTTTGCCGCCGCGTGGCCTATGTGCACTTTTATGCCTAAGCTGACAAGGCGTTCGGTGGTGGCGGAAGCCTTGAGATCAGAGCCTTTGACCTCGTAGTCAAGGTTATTAAGCACCTCGGCTATCCCGCTCATCCCTATGCCGCCTATGCCTATGAAATGTATGCACCTGAATTTCTCAAACATCGCTATTCACCTGTTTAACAAGACTTACTGCAAGGTCAGCGACTTTGCTTGCCGCGTCGACTCGCCCGAGCCTGCGGGCAGCGCGCCTCATCTCGCCCCTAAGGTCCTCGGAGCCATAGAGCTTCCTGATCTCAGTGGCCAGCACCCCGCCCTCTAGCTCGCTGTCAGGGATATGCACGCAGGCACCTGCATCGCTGAGCCTCTGGGCATTGTAAGACTGGTGCCCGCCGGCGTAAGGATAAGGTATGATTATGGCCGGGCGCCCAAGGGCCGTGATCTCCGCCAGAGAGGTGGCCCCGGCTCGCGATACCACTATGTCCGCAACTGCATATGCCTCTGCCATCTCCCTTATGAAGGGTGCGGCCATGGCCAGGAAGCCCATGTTAAGGTATGCCTTCCTGACACGCTCAAAGGCCTGCTCCCCGCACTGGTGCACGAACTGGATATTCTCACGCAGGTCCAGCATCATTGTCAGGGCGCTTAGCACTGCCTCGTTTATCCTGAGGGCTCCCGCGCTTCCTCCCATCACCAGGACCGTTATGCGCTCGGAATCAAGACCGAAGATGTCCAGCGCGCGCTCCCTTCGCCCGGACAGAATACTTGAGCGCACGGGGTTGCCCGTAAGGTGGGTCTTGTGTCTGGGCAGGCTGGACATGCTGTCATAGTATGTAACCGCAATAATATCAGCCACGTTTGCCAGCATGCGGTTGGCAAGCCCTGGCACAAGGTTCTGTTCAAGAATAAGCGTGGGCAGTCCAAGCATGCGGGCTGCCAGCACCGGAGCGGCGGATACATAACCGCCTGTGCCTATAACAATATCAGGCCTGGTGGCGCGGAAGAACCTCAGAGAAGCCCATGTTGCGTGCATGAGCTTCATGACCGCCACGAACTTCTGGAGGACGGACTTGCCAAGCACACCCCCGGCGCGCAAGAACCGTATCGGGTATCCCAGCTCCGGGATCACCCGCGCCTCAAGCCCCTTCTCAGTCCCTATGAACAGCACTTCGTTACGCCCGTCCTTTTTTTTCAGTTCTTCCGCAACTGCCACACCGGGGAACAGATGCCCCCCGGAGCCGCCTCCAGCTATTACTATTTTCATTTCTTCCGCCCATATACGGCCCTCTTGGCCTTCTTGCGCTGGATGACATCCACGAACTTGTCTTCCTTCTGCACTATGTAGCTCTCGTTTTGCAACGCAGTGCGCGAGTAGTTCAGAAGCAGCCCCACGGCAACCAGGTTCACGAGCATGGAGGAGCCACCGTAACTTATAAATGGAAGAGGCAGCCCCTTGGTTGGCAGAAGCCCTGTGACGACTGCCACGTTCACAAGGGCTTGCATCGCGATCATGAGCGAAAGCCCGTAGGCCATGTAGTACTCAAAACTCCCCTCCTTCCACTTGCCTGAGACCATAAGGCCCCGGACAAATATCAGCGAGAAGAGCATCAACACAGCTATGACCGCAATTAGGCCCAGTTCCTCCCCCACCATTGAATAAATGAAGTCCGTATGGACCTCAGGGAGGAAATCCAGTTTCTGGCGGCTCTTGCCAAGGCCCCTGCCCGTAAGGCCGCCGCTTCCAAACGCTATGAAGGACTGTACAAGCTGGAACCCGCTGTCATTGCGGTGCTGCCATGGGTCGAGGAACGTGATCACTCGCTGAAGCCTGTAAGGCTTCATCAGGAGCATGACAACAGCAGGCAGCACGAGGACCAGAAGGCTCAGCAGATACCTTATCTTCACCCCCGAGATGAACAGTATCCCCACAGTCAGCATCCCAAGGCTTATTGCCGCCCCGAAGTCCGGCTGCAGGATGAATATCATCTGGAAGACCAGCATGACGCTCACTGGCATAAGAAAATACTTGAACTGCGGGTCCATTCCCTTGTCCCCGGCCATGTGCCTGGCCCTTGAACCGGCTACCGCATTTTTGAACCCCTCAGAGGACAGGAACCATGCAAGGTACATCACCATGGCAAGCTTCACGAGCTCAGAGGGCTGGAAGGTCGAGGGCCAGAGCCTGAGCCAGCGGCGTGCCCCGCCAGCTTCTACGCCAAGGCCGGGCACGAACACGAGCATGAGAAGAAGGAGCGAGACCACAAGCACCGGCACCGGCAGACGCTTCAGCGTCTCCTTGTTAAATACAAATGCCACCCACATGGCGGCAAAGCTAAACAGCACGGTAAAGAGGTGCTTCTTCAGGTAAAAGAACTCGCTCACGTGCTTCCTGGCAAGAACGGGCGTTATTACCGATGTTGAGCTGTAGACCATCAGTATCCCCAGCAGCACAAGGGCCATGGTGGCAAGCAGGAGCCACCTGTCATATGTCCTTACTCCGATCACAGTGCCTTCACCGCCTCCTTGAACCTCAGCCCCCGCTCCTCGAAATCCATGAACATGTCAAAGCTTGCGCATGCCGGAGAAAGCAAAACAGCGTCCCCCTCCTGAGCCAGCCATGAGGCCATGCGCACCGCCTCATCCATGTCCACCGCGTATTCGACCCTCGCGGCCTTGCCAATAACAGAGCCTATTTTCTGCGCAGCCTCGCCTATCAGGACAAGCGCCCTGCATTTCTCCCCGACTACCGCCTTAAGCGGACCAAAATCCGAACCCTTGTCCCTGCCTCCGGCTATCAGAACGACCTTCTGATTGCTGCTAAAGCCCTCTAAGCTCTTTATCACCGCATCAACGTTTGTGCCCTTGGAATCGTTGAAGTAACACACCCCCCCTGCCTCGCGCACGAACTCCACCCTGTGCTCAAGGCCGGGAAATTCACGGAGGGCCTCCACTATCGCTTTTGCCGGACACCCGGAATAAACAGCAAGAAGTATGGCGGCCATGGCGTTTTCAAGGTTATGCACGCCTTTTATGCGGATATCCTCACAAGGGATAAGGGCGCCATCATCGTCGCCTCCAGTGCTCAGATGCACCTGGGCATCCCTGATAAAACACCCGGAGACTTCCTTATGCCTGCTGAAATAAAGCACCCTTCGCCCAGGCACGTCCTTTATATGACGCTCCATGAGGCCTTTAGAGCCGGGGTCGTCCGCATTAAGTACAAGCAAGTCCCCATCCGTCTGGTTCCTGGCTATCCCGGCCTTTGCCGCCATGTACCCCTCCATCGAGGGATAGCGGTCCAGGTGGTCGGGTGTTATATTCAGAACCGCAGCCCCCTGAGCGTGGAACCGGTCAATGTTCTCAAGCTGGAAGCTCGAGACTTCCACTACGACACAGTCCGCGCTCTCCCCGGCGGCTGCTTCAGCCGACAGCGGTTTTCCGATATTCCCGCCCAGGAGGCATTTGCGTCCAGAGATCTCGATCATAAGCGCAAGGAGGCTCACGGTAGTGGACTTCCCGTTGGTCCCGGTTACAGCATAGAAAGGCACGTGCTCAAAGGCGCGCCAGGCAAGCTCTAGCTCGCCGATGACCTCCACGCCCCCTTTGCGCGCACGGCTCACAGGAGCGATATCAGAGGGCACGCCGGGGCTCATCACAACAAGCTCCGCGCCTTCTATAAGGCCGTCGGGGTGCTCGCCAAGGGCGAGGCGCACCGAGGGCTCAAGCCCTTTGATAGCATCACTGAGCTCACTTGCGCCCAACATGTCAGTGACCACAACTTGCCGACCCTGGCGGGCAAGCAGGTTGGCAGCCCCAACGCCGCTTCTTGCAAGACCAACCACCACGCAATAACCTCCCATATTCCTACCTTACCTTCAGTGTGGCAAGGCTTAAAAGAGCAAGTATTATTCCCACTATCCAGAAACGCACGATGACCTTTGACTCAGGCCACCCCTTTAGCTCAAAATGGTGGTGCAGTGGGGCCATAAGAAATATCCTTTTGCCCGTGAGCTTGAACGATGCCACCTGCATGATGACCGATAGGGTTTCCGCAACGAACACTCCCCCAACCAGTGCCAGCACGATCTCCTGTTTCGAGATAACTGCCAGCGTACCAAGCGCTCCGCCAAGCCCGAGGGAGCCCACGTCTCCCATGAAGACCTCGGCCGGATGGCTGTTGTACCAGAGGAAGCCGAGGGCCGAACCGAACATGGCCCCGCAAAAGACGGCCAGCTCGCCGGTAAGCGGCAGGTACAAAAGCTGAAGGTAATCAGCAAGTCCCTTGTGCCCTGAGAGGTAGATGAGCGCCCCGTTTGCAAGGACGGCAACCGCCACCAGCCCGATGGCCAGCCCGTCGATCCCGTCGGTGAGGTTCACCGCGTTTGAACTGCCTACGATAACCAGCACGATAAAGGGGAGGTAGAACCAGCCCAGGTTGACCAGCCATTTCTTGAAAAAAGGCACGCTGAGCATGGACGTGTACTGGTCCAGGTGGTTCGCACTCAGGAAGAGCCCGATACCAAGGGCGCAAGTAACCTGGAGCGCGAACTTTAACCTCGAACTCATCCCCTTGGAGCTCTTTCGGGATATCTTCAGGTAATCGTCCATGAAACCAATGCCCCCAAAGAGCCCCAGGGAGACCAGCATAACCTGCACATAGGTGTTTGAAAGGTCGGCCCACAGCAGCACGGAAACAAATATGGAAAGCAGTATAATGAGCCCGCCCATGGTGGGGGTGCCTTCCTTTGACTTGTGCCCCTCTGGCCCGTCGTCGCGTATCTGCTGGGTCAGGCTCATTCTCCGCAGCCAGCGAATGATCGCCGGGGCGAAAACAAATGTTACAAGCATAGCGGTCAGCACGGCAAGTGCGGCCCGGAAGGTAATATACCTGAAAACGTTAAACGGAAAATATATGATATGAAAGCTGTAGAGCAGTTTGTATAGCATTAACCCTTAACCTCCCCTTCCGCGTTGAATGCATAACCGTTTGCCTCCTTGAACACGTTTTCCATCTTCATGCTCCTTGAGCCCTTTATAAGTACCGTGTCGCCCTCCCCGAGCCTCTGGCGAAGCAGCACCCCGGCATCAGTGGCTTCTTCGGCACAAAGGGCCTCCCCTCCTGCCCTCTGGAACTCTTCTGCGGCAGCGCACATCTCCTTGCCCACCGCTATGAACAGGTCCACCTTCATCTCTGCCATCCACTTCCCGAGTTTCCTGTGGGCGGTCTCGGAATACATCCCGAGTTCGAGCATGTCCCCCAGGACCGCTATTGTGCGGGCGCCCCTGAGGCGAAGGAGTTCCTTTATTGCCTCTTCCATGGATGACGGGTTTGCGTTGTAGACATCGCTGATTATCGTGCTTCCGTGCATGTCCTTGATCTCCATGCGCATGGGGACACCTCTGAAACCTTCAAGCCCTCTCTTTACATCCTCAGCCGTAAAACCAAAAAAGTGTCCGGCCGAAGCTGCGGCCAGCGCGTTATAGACATTGAACATGCCGCTGAGGCTGAGTCTGATCTCCGTATCCCCGCCCGGCATATGCAGCCGGAAGGCAGACTCTCCCTGCCCGAGTTCAATATCGGTCGCCCTCACGTCAGCGTCCCCGGACAGGCCAAAGCGAAGCAGCTTTCCTTTATATAGGGAGACGGCATCCATCAGGAACTCATCATCAGAGTTCACTGCCGCCGAATCCACGGCATCCAGAAGCTCCATCTTTGCCTGACGAACAGACGCAATATCCCTGAAACCCTCGATATGCGCATAACCGATGTTCGTAAGTATCCCGAAATCCGGTTTTGCAATGCTGCATAGCTCTCTTATGTCGCCAAGTGCGCTTGCGCCCATCTCAAGGACAGCGGCCTCATGGTTCTCATTCAGGTCCAGCATGCTAAGGGGCAACCCTATATGGTTGTTGAGGTTCCCGGAGTTCTTCAGTACGCTGAGCCTCGCCGAAAGGATGGCGGCTGACATTTCCTTTGTCGTGGTCTTGCCGTTTGTGCCTGTAATGCCCAGCACTTGGGGTGCGTACTTCATCCTTATATAGCGGGCAATTGCCTGCAATGCCCGAAGCGTGTTATCCACATGGATCACGGTCTTGTTCGACGGCGGCGAGACCGGGGGGATGCTCACGATGGCTCCGGCGCATTTCTTGAGCGCTTCGGCAACAAAGTCATGCCCGTCAAAGCGATCGCCCTTGAGGGCGACAAAGAAGTCCTTGCCGCCAATGGTGCGTGAGTCGATGGAGATACCCTCCACGCCATTGTGCCTGCCAAAGAGGACCTTTCCCCCCGTAGCCTCAAGCACTTCTTCAAAACTCAGACGCTGCATCAGTTCCCCTTCCCCACTGAATGGATGGCCTCGCGGGCTACCTTGATGTCGCTGAACTCCGTACGGACCCCGCCTGCCTCCTGATATTCCTCATGGCCCTTGCCCGCTATAAGGACAGTGTCCCCGGGAGAGGCTTCAGCCATGGCCGCATATATCGCTTTAGCGCGGTCCGGCTCTACCATGTAATTGCCGCTTACCGCACCGCTGACAATATCCTCGATGATCGCCTCCGGGCGCTCGCTGCGCGGGTTGTCCGAAGTGATTATGCTTAGATCGCTCAGCTGGGTTGCCGCAGCCCCCATTACAGGCCTCTTTGCCTTGTCCCTGTCCCCCCCACAGCCAAAGACCGTAATAACCTTGCCGCCCTTCCGGGTAAACTCCCGCGCGCTCTCAATGAGCCTCCGCAGAGCGTCCCCGGTGTGCGCGAAATCGATGATACAGAGGAACCCCTGGCCTTCCTCCACCTTCATGAACCTCCCGTTTACAGCATCGACCTTTGAGATCGCTGAGAGGGCCTCTCTCATATCAAAACCCAGGGATACGCAGGCACCGGCTGCAGCAAGGATGTTCCAGACATTGGGGCGTCCAAGCACAGAGGTACTGACCTCATGGCTCCGGCCCTCGAAAGATACGGTGAAGTGCAGCCCCTCATAACCACTGCGTATATCGCGTGCCACTATATCTGCATCCTCCGTGGTTGCGTAAGTGATGACAGTCCCCTCACATAACCGGGCAAGCTCGCGCCCATAGGGGTCGTCCACATTGATGACTGCCGGTCCATCAAGAAGCTCAAGGAAAAGCCTGCTCTTGGCCCTGAAGTACTCTTCCATCGTATGATGGAAATCCAGGTGCTCGCCGGTGAGGTTGGTGAACACCGCCGATGCGAACCTTGTTGAGTCAGTCCTCCTTTGGGCAAGGGCATGGCTGGACACCTCTGAGGCCACATGCGTGCATCCAGCGTCGAGCATCTCGGCCAGCAGGGCCTGGAACTCGGGTGCTTCAGGCGTTGTGAAGCGGGCCGGGAGGGTCTTGTCCCCAATGTGGTAATTGATCGTGCCCACCATGCCTACCTTCTTCCCTGCGGCCAAGAGGGCGGAGCGCACCATATATGCGGTGGTGGTTTTGCCGTTCGTGCCCGTGATCCCTACGATCTCCAGCCGCTCTGAGGGGT
>SDBV01001987.1_pt1 | contig 30634 bp, 24 predicted proteins | sample 2277081 | NCBI WGS metagenome assembly SDBV01 (sample SAMN10402039, study PRJNA504765) | marine sediment metagenome | isolation source: marine sediment core GS10_PC15, 223 cmbsf | place: Arctic Ocean: Southern Knipovich Ridge | collected 2010 | reverse complement strand
CCGTCGTACAAGCCGAGGGAGAGCCCCTCGAAGAGCGTGCGCCGCTCGAAGGACTTGCCAATGTCCCGGCAACTGAGGAGTATCGCCATCGGTGACCGCCCGAACGCTGCAGCGCCTGCCCGCTCCATCCTAGGCGACGGGGCGGGACCCCGCAACGGGAGGGGGAGCGGGGTGTCGGAAACGGTGTCCTGCGAAGCAGGAGGACGGCAAAGGCGAGAGACCACACTGATACAGCCTGTCAGTATCCGGTCCAACATAGCCTGCGTAAGGGAGCAACAAGGGTACGAGTACCAACTCACCGTGGAACACGAAACCTAATGCGTCCGAGTAGGGCAATGGCCACGCTGCGATCTTGGTGAGCCCAACCCGTTTCGCGCTGCCTCGGGGCGGGGTCTGTGGTAGAATAGCGAAACGAGAGGCATGGTCTCAATACCGGCCGCGCCATAGGTGACCTGAGCTCTGCAGTATGCTATGTCCGCGCACAGGCCGGGGCGCTCTGTGTCTCGGCGGTCACCGGGCCGTTCGTGGGGAGGAACAGGAGCTGGCCGTGAAGAACCCCGCTCGCAAGGCCCGCAAGGCCGGAGGCAAGCGTTCGTCCGGCTCGAGGCCCTCCGGCGGGACGGCGAAGCGCCCTTCCGGAAAAGGCGCCGGCCCTCGGAAACGCACCAAGCCCCGCAGCCGGGCCGCCAGGGCCACCGATGGCGGCAAGCCTGGGAAGCCGCCGCCCCCTGGCCGGAAGCCCGGCCACCTCACGGAGAAGAAGATAGCTGCGCTCAAGGCAGAAGCCGAGAAGGCTGCGGACATGTATTGCGGACTGTTGGACCGCCTTGGGATCATGGGCCATGACCGGTTCCATAGATCCTTTAGGACGGGGCTGGAGGACATCTTCCGCGCCTCTTTTGAAGAGGACGCGAGCCGCTCAGCGTATCTCGAACAACTGGCCATCGCCTTTGTCCTGGACGCCGCAGGAGTGCGCAGGCTTCGAGCCTCTGAATGGCGCGCACACCGCAATGCCAATGGAACATGGTCCCTGGCGAAACGTTTCCCTCGCGGCCAGTCCGAGCCGCCCGTGACTCCCCCCGAGCCCATGATGCAGACCATACTCAACGCCGTCCTTGAGCGCCCGCGCGACCTTGACGTGCTTCGACGTGTCATCGCCCCCGCCCTCAAGTCCGAGAAGAAGCTGGTCACCCTCTCCCAGTTCCTGCACGACAATCACGTGCCCCCGGCACGCATCAAGAGAACAAAGGAAAGATGGCGTCTCGCGAAACGCGATGGCCGGAAGGCGCTTCCTCCCCCCGCGAAGCGGGGAAAACGGGGACAGCCGGATCTCTACGATCCCGATACCCTCAATGCCGGCTGGCGCGCCTTCCAGAGTGAGGACATCTTGTAGGCGGTATCGTCCGCCCTTCCCACAGCATCGATGCAACTTCTCCGGTAGCTCAAGACCGCAAAAGTGCAAGAGCGCAAAAGCACTATCCGGCCCTGGCATATCTCCTCGCTGTGTGATAGACTTTCCTGGCCCGTGCGGAAGAGGCGCTGCGACGGGCCTCAGGAATGTGCAGGGAGGGCTAGATGAACATCGCCCGTGAATCCGAGGCGGACGAGCCCAAGCGCGGCGGCGGCGGCCCCAATACCCTCGAGGGCAAGGAGCGCTCGAGCGCGAACGCCCTTAAGGCAGGCTGCACGGCGGAGAAACACCTCGACAAGGTCATCGGCGACGAGGCCTGGGAGGCCGTGCGCGGGGAGTACGTGGGGGAGCTCAAGCCGATCGGGCCGCTCCAGAGCGTGCTCGTCGAGGGGATGGCACGGGCAGCCGTCAAGCTCAAGCTCACGTGGGACGTCCAGAGGGCTGTCATCAAGACGCTCGCCAGGTCCGCGGACGAGTTCGGGATCACCTCGGCACAGGGCCTGGACGCGGCGCTCGCCAAGATCGCGTCGAGCAGCGACCTCGCGAGGACCGAGGTCTACCACAGCCGCGCCCGGAACGCGTTCAAGGAGAACTACAGGGCCCTCGTAGAGCTCAGGGCCTCGCAGCCCCGCGAGGTCCAGGCCGAGGTTGTCGACCATGCGCTGCCCGCAGGCCCGCCGGCGGCGGCGGCCGAGGGCACGGACGGCGCGCCTGTAGCGCACGACGCGCCCGCGCCGCTCGATGAGCTCGCGCGCGCGATCGACACGCGCGGCTGCGCTGACGTCCTCTGGGACGTCCGCGCCGCGGCGTTCGGTGAGGCCGGATCCGAGCGCCCCGAGGACTGGCGCGAGCGGCTCGAAGAAAGACTCAAGGAGACGTACATCGGCCACACCAAGGTCGATCGCAGGAAGGCGCTCCTCGTGGGAGGAGCGATTACTGCAAACCGCGGGGTGCCCGTCGCGGACATTCGACGGATCAGCGGAATCCGCCGCAAGCAAACGGTACAACGGCTGCGCGAGCGGATACGGACCGGGGATGCTCAACGTGACTGGGTTCTTGCGGGGCTGGAGGTGTTACTAAGGGAGGATTAGATAAGAAGGGACCTATCATGTCTGGCAAGAACGAACTCCCCCCTGGGGGGAGCGAAGACGGGGACGGTGCGGCCGGCGGCGGCCGCCCGCACCGGGCGAGGTCGAAGACGGCGTCCGAGATTTCAGGTAACGCGGAGGAGGTCATAGCCCAGGTCGGCGCCGGGTTCATGGAGCCGGTGACGGGGAACACGATCCTGAGGGCCCTCGCGCTCCAGCGGAGCTGCTCGATCGATGCTCTCGCCCGGCCGGCCTCGTTCGCCGACGGCGGCGACGCGGACGGCGTGGCCTACATACAGGGAGCATCCTGACGCCCTCAAGGCGCTCGCCTCCTCCCTCGATCCCGCCGCGTTCCAGCGCATCTTTCAGGCCCTCAGAGATGACGAGAAGGAGGAGTAGCCGATGGACCTCATGCACCTGATCGCATCGATCGTCTGGGTGGCGGGGGCGCCGATCTCGTTCGAGGGCAGGGCATACCTCACCGACATCCTGAACTGCCGGCACGAGCGAGTCGTCATCAAAGCCGGCAGGCAGATCGAGAAGTCGACCGTCGTCGCGGCCATCTGCATCCTCGAGGCCATCACCAGGCCGGGGGTGAGCATACTCGTCGTGCTGCCGCGGAAGGACCAGATCACGATCTTCCGCGAGCAGCGGCTGCTCCCGATCCTCAGGGGAAGCCCGGCGCTGGCGAAGAGCGTTCTCGCAGGCTGCAGTATCAGAGGCCAGCAGATAACGTTCGCGAGCGGCTCGGTGATCTTCCTCAGGAGCGCCTATCTCAACGCCGACTCGGCGCGCGGTATCAGTGCCGATATTCTGGTTTTCGACGAGTTTCAGGACATCGCGGCGGACGGGTACGAGGTTCTCGAGGCGACGCTCTCGCACTCCGCGAGGAAGAGGATCTACTTCACGGGTACTCCTAAGAGCGAGGACAACAGGCTCGAGGAGGTCTTCAGACTGTCAACCCGCAACGTCTGGACCGTCGACTGCCCCGACTGCAGCGAGGCGAACATCCCGGAAGAAAAGGTCATCGGGCCGAGCTCGCCGGTCTGCGCTCACTGCGGCGCCGAGATCGACTTCACCGACGGCCGCTGGATCCCCGAAACTCCCGACGCCAAGTGGGGGGCAGGCTGCTGGATCAACCAGATCTCGGTGGGATGGATGTCCTGGGATGATATACTCATGCGGCAGATGTCTTACGACCCGGCGCGCTTCCAGAACGAAGTTCTCGGCCTGCCGTTCGACCTGTCGCTGATGGCCGTCACCCGCGAGGCCGTGGAGCTTTGCTGCAGAAGAGATCCCGCGCCCCTCACCCCAAAGACGTGGCGGCTCCTCGGCATCGAGGAGGAGACGATCACGGTCGGGATCGACTGGGGCGGGGGCGGGGCAGACGGGGTGAGCAGGACCGCCCTCTGCGTGGCCGGTATGACACACAGCGGATTCCTTCACGTCTTGCACCTCAGCAAGCTCCCTCCCGGCAGCCTGCCCGAGGACGCCATACCGGAGGCGCTCAAGCTGATCCATCAGGTCCCCTATGGTGTCCTGGCCGGTGACGCGGGCGCGGGCGGGGCCGGGCTAAACCGGTTGCTCGCTCGCCGGTCGCGCGGAGCAGTGAAGCGCGTCTACCACGTCCAGTACGGGAGCGCCCTGAGCTCTATCGCGGCGGAGAAGAAGCACGTCTTCCGCTGGGTGGTCAACAAGAGCAAGACCATAGGGGAAGTCATGGTGCGGATCAATGACTCGCTGATCGCTCTCCCCACCCTGGCGGAGTGCGGCCCCCTGCTCGAGGATATCTGGTCCCAGAAGGCCGAGCACGACAGGAAGACCCGCCTGATCAAGTACAAGCGCCCCGCCGGGGCGAGCGACGACTGCTTGCATGCGGTGGCGTACGCCTGCGCCGTCTCGACCAGGATGTGGAGCAAGGCTCACGAGCACGACTAGCGCAAGACCCTCTGCAACGGTCGCACGGATCCCCGCCGGGTCCTGCAGACGACAGGACCCGGCGGGATAACCATTCGGTGTCGGTCGCGCGGACCCGTGCGACAGGACATCGTCAGGTAAGCCTGTGTCATGCCGGTCGAGCCCGACGACCTCACGTCCGATCAATCGAGGTCCAGTTCGAGAAGGCCCGGCTCGCAAGCCGGGCCATAAGATCAGCGGCAAGGGCCTCACGGACGCTAATTGCCTCGCAGGAGCTGAAATCCACCCCCAATCCGCGTTAGTATACCATGATGAGCGTCCGTGCTCTCCGCACGGGCTCTTCGGGACCGTTTTCGTGCCCTGACGGCCGGGTCCCACTTCCCCCGCCAGACGACTGCCACGCGCCTCCCCCGACCACGTTTGCCCGCGCGCAGAGTCGCTCCCACCTCGCAAGTCGGACGAAGACCGCCCCGACGCACCTGCCATCCGGTCGTGTCCTCACTACGTGTCCGCCGCATGGGAGGGGCTGACTGCGACCAGCCTCTCCCCGCACCGGGAGTCGCGTGCGCCTGTTCCTTCATGGCATCGGGGGCGTGGGCCCCCGGGGGATACGGTCCGCGCGGGCTCCGAAGAACGAAGGAGCCCCACGATGACACCGCCACCGTTTGAAGTCCTTGTGTCCGAGATCGAGGCGCGTTCGCGCCGCCACTACAATCAGTGCCCTGCCGAGCGCCGCGAGGAAGCCGTCCATGAGTCCGTCTGCCACGCCTACGGCCTCTACAAGTCTGCCATCGCCCGACGGAACTACAGATTCACGCCGTGCACGCTCGCGTGGTATGCGAACAAGAGCGTCGACGAGGGCCGGAAGTTCGGAGGCGGGACGATCCGCGCCGACGCCCTCGACCGGAGCCACGTCGGCCTGGACGACCTCGACGCGGACGGCCGGTCGCGCATCGCCGAGGCGCTTGTCCAGCGGCAGACACCGGTGTTCGACCAGGCACGCATATTGATCGACTGGCCGGAATTCCTCCGGCTCGAGCTCACCGAGCGCGAAAGGGACATGGTCACGAAGCTCGCGGAGGGCTGGCGCCGGATCGAGATCGCACGACATCTCGGCCTCTCGCCCGGACGTGTGACGCAGATCATGGAGGGCGTCGCCGATGCCTACATCGCATATCTTGGCTTGCCGGGCTTCGAGTACCGCGCCCGCAGGCAGGAGAAACACAGGCCGGGACGGCAGGCTGGGAAGCGACGGGACGCAGCATGATCGACACGTCCGCACCGCCGCTGAAAGACGCTCCGAATCCGCGTTACCATAACCTGGTCAGGCTGACTGCTGTCCGTGATGCCCCGGAACGCCGTCTTCCGCCCTGAGGTCCCCGCCTCGTGAAGCTGTTTGAGCTTCCGCACAACTGCAGAGCCGGAGCGCCCGCCTGCGACCGGGCGCTCCGGTGTGCCGGGAGCTTCGCGGAACCGTTCTTCGCGCAAAGGAGGCACATTGCCATGGGAAGAAGGAAGATCAGGCTGCATGTAGACTGCGACGATCCCTGGATAGACATCCGCAGGTCGAGCCCGACTTCGCAAGGCGACCCCGACACCGACTGGACCGTCGCAGTCGTGGGCGTGCTTCTATTCATAGTCTTCGTCGCGTGGCTGTTCTCTTGAACACGTGTCCCCGCAGGTGAACGCGAGAACATGGAACCGCCGCCGCGCCCCATCTTCTGGATCGTGGTGGTCACAACCGTGCTTGCGCTCATCTCCCAGCGCAGGCCGTAGAACGGAGGACCGACATGACCAGGATCTGCGTAGGAAGGTCAAGGAAGCTCCCTGGGTCGGAGCCGTACTCATCGGAGGGCTTCACGGTCTCGGTCGAAGTAGAGACCGAGATCGTTACATCAAAGGAGTTCCGCATGAAGGCACGCGCCCTCTTCGATGAGGTCAATGCCACGCTCGAGACCGAGGTGGCCGGGAGCAAGCTCCCCCCCGGCCGGGGGGGAGGCTCTGAACCTGCCGGGCGCGACGCTTCCGTATGGGGGCCGGCGAGCAACGGCGCCCAGGAGGACGCCGGTGCAGGCAACGGCAATCAGGCGGCGACTGGCAGGCAGATATCATATCTGTTGTCGATCGGGGTGAGAAATGACATAGCGACGCGGGACAAGCTCGAGAGGTACATACGCGATGATCTGCGGTTCGGCTGCGGGTTGAAGGAGCTCACGAGGACCCAGGCGAGCTCCGCCATCGACGCGCTCGTCGCGCTGGGCAACGGGAAGCACGAGGGGTGAAGGCGCCGGACCATCTCTCATGCGGCCGCCACAGGGACCTCATGGGCTGACCCTCAAGTTCAGGCTCTCCCGAATCGACCAGCTGCTTTCCCGACGCAGGCCTGGGCCGTGACGGATCTCATTCCTGCAACTACGTCTGCTTTGAAGCCCAAGGGGGGACGTCGAACGCATCTCGAATCGCGAGACTGCCGTCGAACGAAGTCTGTTACCGTCGCCGCGCCCCGGGAGGGGCGCGGCGACGGGCGCCTTTTTCTTGCTACCCGAAGCCAGCGCGGGGTGCAGTTGTGACTACTCGATGCAGGCTTCGATTGCCTTCCGACGTAGAAGATGTCATACGCGTCCTTGAACCGACGGCAGGCGTTCTTGTGCAGCAGCAGCGGCGTCGTGTAGAATCACACGCTCTCAGGCAGCCGACTGACCGCGGGGTCGCCTCTGCGTCGCTGCATGACACACCATGGCCGAAGTCGAAGGACGGAGAGTCTCTGATGGTCGAAAGAGAGAAGGTCCGCCTCAGGGAACTGGCCTGCAAGTACGCCGAGTACGCTTGCGGAGAACCCATGGCCCAGCGGCGTGAGAAGTGGCGGGTCCACAATCGTCTGCAGGAGAAGACCTATCCGTTCCACATAGAAGACAACGGCTCGTATCTGGGTGACCTGATGCCCGCCCTCGAATGCGAAGACAAGGCGTGCCGCTCGCTCGAGGGACGGTTGCTGCGGGCGATCGTCGCGTACGAGACGATCGACGACGACCGGATCATTCCGGATCGATTCGTCGTCGACTGGCGCACGCCGATGACAGAGGTGTGTGAGGAGCTGGCCTTCACGCGCGCGGACAACGGCCGCGGAAGCTCGCTGGGCTTCAGGACCAACCGGCCCATCAAGGACGTCGACGCCGACTTCGGCAAGCTGAAGAAGCGGACCATATCTCTCGACCGCGAGGCCACCGTATGTCACGCACAGCTGGCCAAGGAGATATTCAGCGGGCTGCTGCCGGTGGAGATCGGTCGGCCGAGTACGCTGTACTCCAATGGCATTACCAACAAGGCCGTCCTCCTGATGGGGATGCAGGAGCTCTATCTTCAGATGGCGATGAATCCCGATGCGGTCACGCGGCTACTCGCATTCCTGACCGAGGACAACATGGCCCTGGGTCAGTGGGAGGAGGAACAGAACCTGCTGACGCTGAACAACGACGGCAACCAGGGCTATTGCTCTGGCAGCTCGCACTACTCAGACGAGACCGCCTCCGCGTCAGGCGACCGCGTCATGTCGGGCGACCGCTATGGCTATCTTGAGTCGCAGGAGTCCGCAGGCGTCTCGGCTGACATGTTCGAGCAGTTCCTGATGCCGCACTTCGCGCGGATCGCCAGCAAGTTCAAGTTCTTCATGTTCGGTTGCTGCGAGCCGGTGCACAACCTGATGCCCGCTCTCCAGCGCCTGAGCGGACTGCGCAAGGTCAGCGTCACGCCGTGGTGTGATCTCAAGAAGCTCACGGAGACCTGCCGCCAGGACGTGATCTGGTGTCGCAAGCCGGTTCCTCTGAAGCTCTGCGGCGAGACGTTCTCTCCAGGGGATCTGCGCGCGCACCTGCAAGAGACGCTCGACATCGGCCAGGACTACTTCGTCGAGTTCGTGTACCGCGACACCAATCTTCTGACCGGGAAGATGGTCGACCGGGTCGCATCGACGTGCGAAATGATACGGGAGCTGACCGGGCATCGGGAGGGCAGCCGGATCTGAGATGCGAGGCGCCCGCAGGGCATCCGACACGAAGACGTTGTTCACAGCTTGCGTGTCAACTGATGCCCCGATCAGCGGCCTGCGCCCTCAGCGTAAGCAGGCTGACAGCCGAGCGGTCGCTCTTCGCGCTGCCGGAAGGCCGTCAGGGCGGTCCTGGTGGTTGGCCAAATGGGGTACCCCGGATGAAAGGGCTTCCACATGCGCACCAAACAGTGGGTCCTCGTCGTTCTTCTCGGGCTCCTTCCTACGGGCACGGTCTATGCCAGAAGACCGTCCGCCGACCAGCCCCTGCCGAAGTACCAGGTCGGCATCACCGGTCTGTACGTGAGACCTCAGCGCGGGGCGCCGCACGTGGTGGTCGATTCGGTCGAACCGGGCACGCCTGCCGCCGCTAGGTTCATGGCCGGGGATGTGATCGTCGCGCCAACGGCACGCCGCTCGGCCCGCCCGACTCGCGTATCCAACTGGGTAACGCCATCACCGAAGCCGAAGCCAAGACCGGCAAGTTGACGTTCACCGTGAAGCGCGGCAGCGCCACGCGCCGGGTCGTTGTCAACCTTCCTGTGCTCGGATCCTACAGCGACACTTGGCCGATCGATTGCGCCAAGTCGAAGAAGATCGTCGCTGACGCCGCCGCACACATCGTGGCGCAGTTCAAGTCCGGCAAGTTGAAGTTACCCGGCCGCGCCGGGCCGCTCGGCGTGCTCTTCCTGCTGTCCACCGGCGACGATCGGTATCTGCCCGTCTGTCGCTCCGTCGTTCAGGAATACGCCAGGAATGTCGAAAGCGTGCGCAGCCACACCTGGAACAACGGCTTCCTGTCCATCGCTCTGGGCGAGTACTACCTGCGCACCGGTGACCGGTCGGTCCTCAAGCCCCTGCAGATGATCGCTGACGATTCCTACGGCCGCATGACCTTCGGCGGATGGGGGCACTGGGACTATCCGACACCAGAATACACGCGCAGTGGTTTGGTCAACGCCGCGGGAGGAAAGCTGTTCGTCGGCATGATGCTGGCGCGCGAGTGCGGTATCACCATCAAGGACACCGACCTGAAGAGAAACGTCCGCTACTTCTACCGCTTCGTCGGATTCGGCGGCGTGCCTTACGGCGACCATCGCCCGGGCGGTGGAGCGGCCACCAACGGCAAGAGCGGCATGGCCGGCGTGGGCCTGGGCCTGCTGCCCGATGCCTGTTACCAGGCCGCAGCCAGGCAGTGGGCCGTAGAACAGGCTGACTCCTACTTCGGCTTCGAGGGCGGTCACACCGGCAACATGACCAATGTTCTTTGGCGCAATCTCTGCATCCCCCTCGTTCCCGAAGACATGCAGCGCCACTACCGCGAGCACATGGACGCCCTGCGCTGGTACTACGAACTCTGTCGCCATTCCAAGGGCGGCTTCCGCATGCTTCCGACGAAGGGCGGCGAGAGCCGCTACTCCGCCGAGGAGTGGGGCCTGTGCGTGGGACTGGGATACACAGCAGGCTGGAAGAATCTGCGCATGACCGGGGCGCCGCCGACTCGCTTCAGCAGGATCAAGCCCGTCGGCATCGTGATGAAGAAGCACGACGCCTTCGTCATCCCCAAACATGCCGAGGGCCTCAAGGAATCTGCCTTCGAGAACCTGGAGACCATCCTGGGCAAGTTCGTATGGGGCGCTCGGCATGCCTATACCCCCGGCGGCAAGGGGCCGGAACTGCCTTCCATCGCATACACCGCCAAGCACTTCCGCCACTACAATCCCACCGTGCGCACGCAGGCCGCGGCCGCGATCGGTTACCACGGCGACGCCGCGATCCCCGAAATCAGCAAAGCCCTGAACAGCGATGATCCGCGCGTCCGTCGCGCCGCGCTCGACGGGCTGACCGGGTACCAGAGCTTCTTCATGGAGCACTCGCCCTTCACCTACACCGCCGCGGGCGTGGCGAAGGTGGTGCCGCAGATCGTAGGGATTCTGAAGAACCCCAACTCCGATATGTGGGAGATTGAAGGGGCACTGTGGGCGATCAGCGCCGCGGACAAGAAGGCCGTCGCGCCGCTTCTGCCGATGCTTACCAGGTACCTGTCGCACGAGGAATGGTGGGTGCAGTCGGCGGCGTTCGTGGCCGTGTCCGCGGCCGAGGACAAGGCGGGTCCTGCCATGGGCGACCTCGTCGTAACCTTCGCTTCGCATTCACACGTCGCTTCGCGCAACGACTTCATCAAGCGCCTGAACAAGCTCATCACCAAACACAAGGTGCCCATGACCCCTACCGTCCGCAAGCGCGCCGTTCAGTTGCTCGGCGAAGACCTGGTAGACCTGACCGACCGAGAACGCAGCTACGTCAAGAAAGGCACCGGTTACTACGACATCAGCAACATTCGCGTGCTCCTGCTCTTTGAACCGCAAGAGCTGGCAATGATCTCCGACTACATCAATCAGGAACTGGCTCGCATCGGTGATCCGAACGTGCGGATCGAACGCCGGACCAACTACCAGAACCTGGCCAAGCTGCTGCTCGGCGACAAGGGCGCCAAAGGCCACATTCCCCCCCAGCCCGGACTGATGAGCTCCATCGAAAGCATGACCCCCGCAGACCGGGCGAAGCTGATGCCCGGACTCAAGGCGCTGCTGGCCGGCGGCCTCAAGAAACGATTTACATCCAAGCGCAAGGGCAAGGAATGGGTACCCCAACTCGAAGAGCTGAGAACCAAAGTCCAGCAGATGATCACCGAGCACGAGCGCAAGCACGGTAGGGTGCGCCCGTATCCGGTTCCCAAGACAGGGACATGATCCCGGAAACACATTGGGAAGGTGACCGATGAATCCCCGATTATATGCGGGTCCAGGCTAACGGGGCCCGCTCGGTCGTGCGGATGGTAAGGCGGGTATCCGCACAGAGACTTCATGCGGATAGCTTAGGCCGAACTTGAAGCGGCAATACTACAATCCGCCTGGTCTCCAAGCGGGTTGTGTATCAGGAACAGGCCGTCACGCCCGGTACTATCTTCTGCGCGGCGCGCTTCGGCCGCTGTCACGGTAGGCACGCAACCGCGCACGCAGCTCTTCGACTATCTCCGGATGCTCGTAGAAGAGGTTGGTCGTCTCACCTGGGCCAGGGCAAGTGGAACAGGACGCGACGCGTCAGCATCCCTCAGTCCATAGCGGCGACGCGTCTTGCGAGCGTGCTCTTGGGGAAACGCGCCCTGATGTTTCTCAGGACGGAGCCGCTCATCCTCCGGCTCTTCGCAAGGTGGTACATCGCGAAGGCCTGCGACTCCTCTCTGTAGACGGCGTCCTTCTTGAGGCCCTTGATGGCGTCCGCGATCTCCTTCGGCAACTCCTTCTTCCGGTTCGCGGCCATCCGGGCGAGCCAGTAGCAGCATTCGCGGCGGTCGGGGGCGGCCTCGTCGCGCGCCTTCGCCAGGAGCGCGTTCGCGACGTCCTGGAGCCGCGCGGCGTCGGTGGGCTCCAGGGGTTCGGCCCCGGAGAACCACTCGCGGTCCATCCAGCGCATGGCGCGGGCGTGGTCCTCGTTACGGCCGCCCGTGTGCCCGCCAGGGTGTATCACGAGCTCGGTCTCGATGCCCTGGGTCATAAGGCGCCTGTAGAGGGCGCAGACCTCCCCCTTGTTGTAGTCGGTCTTGCCCGTGATGAGGAACTCGGGTTCGCTGGCATAGCCGTCTGTCCCGCCGAGCCCCGCGGCGATGCCGATCACGCCCGCGCACAGGTCGTGGAACTGGCGCGCCGTGTCGTGCGCTACGCGCGAGCCGCCCGAGACCCCCGCGAAGTAGACGCGCCTGGGGTGGATATCCATGCGCGAGGCGAGGTGGAAGAGCGTCGCCGCCCGGTCGCGGCTGCCGGGGCCCACGGGGCCGTTCTTCGATTCCGTCAGCCCTACCGACACCCAGCCGAGCTCGTTGGCCACGTCCGGCATGAGGGGATGCGCGTTCCCGGAGGGCGAGTGGTAGACGAGCAGGGGCGTCGGCACGGCCGGGTCGAAGGACTTCGGCAGGTGTACCTTGAAGTGGTAGTCAGGATGCGTCCAGCACGTGACGGACTGCCTGCCGCTTCTGGGGAGGTCGAATGGCTTCTTCTTCGCCGGCGGGTCGACGCGCGTGAGCCACACGAGTCCCTCTGACCCGGCGGCGTCCCGCGTCGTCCCGTAGAGGTAGCCGTCCGGGTCGAGCGTGCAGGTGAAGCCATCGGCGTTATAGCCTCTGCTTCTTATCTTCTTCAAGCCCGCGTTCGCGAAGACGAACCCGCCGTCGGAGGCTGACACGCGGTACTGTTGGAAGACGACAATGGCCGAGCGCATCGCTTCCGACGAGGGTCGCCTGCCGCCGCGGAGCCCCGCGAGCCCCTTTGCATCGGCCAGGCCCACGAGACAGTACGTGAGGTCAGTCGCCACGTGCAACCTTCCGCGCTTCTTCACGGTGATTTCGTGCCAGAAGGTGCCGCCGTCGACGTGACAGCCGCGCCACTTCCCGCCCAGAGGGTCCGCCTCGCCGCCGGGGGACGCCGCGGCGCGCGTCAGAACCAGCACGCACAGGACGCTCAGCATTCTCTTCATGAGCGGGATGCTACACTGACTACGCATGGTGGTCAAGGCGGGCGGTTCCGGCACTCGTTCGCTATGGGCGTACTCATATATAGGCCTTTCGCTTTGCCCCGCTGCCTGAATGAGGGTGCAGCATCCAGCATGGCCCTGCCACTTGACCCTGGCAGGGCGCTGCCGATACCCTATCAGGCCGAGCAGTCGGTCTCCCAAGGGGCGGTGAGTATGTGCCAAGCGCGGCGAGTACTGGTCAGTGCAGGAGTGATCCTTGCCATCTCGTGCGCCGTGGGCGCCCTGGCGGGCGAGGAACGGAGCGTCCTCGAACTCCGGGAGATCCGGGACGGGCGCCTTTCCGAGACGGGTAATCCCATCACTGGCGACGCCGTGCGCGTATTCGTATACGAGGGCGAGCCCCGGAGCGTGCGTGTGACCGAGGGGCACATCGCCATCTCCTACGGCGACCACGCGTACGACGGCAACAGCGGTGTTGTTTTCGATCGGGCAACCGGCAACCCGGCAAGGCGTCTCACCGTCGCCGAGGGCTGGCCCAAGGAAAGACCCGGCTTTGCGCCGCCCCGGCGGCGTTGGTCCAGGAGGAAGCTCGTCGGCCCGGGGGTGGCGGACCACTTCTGGGACCGCGAGCGCAGGGGCGGACGCGGCGGGGACGCGACCGAAACGCAGGCCGTCACGTCCGCCGAATTCCAGGGCGCCACCTTTCGGGCGATGCAGGTCCCTGTGGAAAGCGTGCTTCGAGGCATCGACTGGCGGACGAGGCGTGAGCGTTTCGGAAGCTGGACTTCGATCCTCGGGCGCGTCCACGGGGCAGGCTATGTGGAAGAGACGGCTCCGGGCGGCAAGACAACCCGGTTCACCGCGAGGCACGGTCTCGCCGGTAACATAGTATCTCACCTCGTAGTGGCGCAGGGGTCGTTGTGGGCTGCGTGTGTTGACATCTACGATCCGAAAACGAAGCAGTGGAACTTCGGCGGGCTCTGCCGGTTCGATCCGGCACGCGCACGCTGGGAGCATATCAAGAAGATCGAAGGCCGCCCCGTCCGCTGGGTCACGCTTCTTCAGGCAGTAGGCGACGAGCTATGGGTCGGTTTTCGCGTGGGGGAGGGAGTCGCCGGGGACAGAGTCATCTACGGCATGGGGCTCTATCCGGGCGAATACCGCCCGAAGGCGACGGCGCTCGTCCTCGCGCGTCTCAAGGACGGCGAGCGGCGGAGCTGGTCGCGAGACCTTCTACCGGAGTCGGCGCCGCGGCGGGCGCCGCGCGGCGAGAAGATGGAACGCCCCCCGCCTACAGAGAAGCCGTGGAGGCTCGCGCGGACGGGCAGCCGCGTCATCCTCTTCTCTCAGCTTCCCCGCCGCGCCACCGGGAATTGGCACGTTGACACGAGCGGGCGCGTTTCGCTTGTCGACCTCGAGACCGGGCGATGGCGGCACTTCCGCACGCGCGAGGACTTCGGCGCCCACTGGCTCCAGGACATCGTCGCCGAGAACGGCGAGATCATCGTGACGAGCAACAGGGGGGCGCACAGGTGGGACGCCCGCTCCGAATCATGGCGCTTTCTCCAAACCGGATGCCGGCTCAGGAACCCAATGCTGAGCGTGGCGACCCCAGTCGGCGACGAGCTCTGGATCGGCTACACGAATCAGGGCTTCGGCTTCGTCGGAGAGCAGGGGATCAGCCGCTACGACGAAGTCGCGGGCGTGTGGACCTACACGGCGCCCGACGAGATCGGCACGACGTGTCCCGTGAGGAAGATCATCGCTCGCTCTCCCGGCGACGTGTGGCTGCTCTTCCAGCCGCGGCCATGGCACGGTGCGGCGAGGGAACCCATCCGTGTTCCCGCGGAAAGCCGGGGGATAGGGCGCTTCAGAGATGCCAGGTGGGAATTCCCCGCGAAGCTCGATGGTGTGCCGATGTCCGAGGAGGGCGAATACGAGGGGAAGCGTTGGAAGCGCCCTCTGCCGGTCGAACACCTCGTCGCCATCGGCGACAAGCTCTTCGTGGCCACGGGGAGGGGAGTCTACGCCGGACTCGGCTTTCTGGCGAGTACCGGCGAAGCCGCCGCGCTGCGCCCGACCCTTCGGGGACGCAAGCTGCCCGTAGAGTGGAAAGAGATCGCCACGGGCGACTGGATACGCTCCATCAGCAGGTCGGACGACGGCAAGGCGCTCGTGATCTTGCGCGAGCAGCGCGGCAGGCGCTCTCGTGTCGTGCAAAAGGGACGGTACGACTTTGCGACGGGGAAGCTCGATTTCAGGGACGTGAAACCGGGCTCCGGTGAAATGGCGGTCTTCTCCCGCACCGGCGACCTGCTGGAGTTCGCTCACAACGAACGCTGGACAGTGGAGTGGGTCCGCATTCCGACTGCGCGAGAGGGCGAGTGGGCCGTCGGGCCACTGGGCTGCTACCCCCACAGGGTCGTCGAGACGAAGCACGCCATCTGGATCGCCACGCGCGGCGAGCTGATCCGCCTGGATCGCGGTAAGCTCTCCGAATGGATCGGGAAGTAGCTTGGCCGACGACTCGAAGGCGCTGAATGTCTACTACCTCCTCGTGAGCTTCGTGACGGGTGCGGTCGTCCTAGGCCTGGAGGTGCTCGCTGCGCGGACCATGGCCCCCGTACTGGGCAGCGGGCCGGTTGCGTGGTCGGCGCTGCTCGCCGTCGCGCTCGGGTCACTCGCGGTCGGGAACCTCCTCGGCGGCGTGCTCGCCGAGCGCGCGCGGCCACGCCCAATCATCTGCTGGGCGCTCGTCGCTGGGTCGCTCGCCCTCATGCTACTCTCGCAGGCGTACTCCCCCGCGATCAGGTGGGCGGCGAGCTTGCCTCTGTTGCTGGGCGCCCTGGCCGCGGCGATGGAGACGCAGCTCGTCCCGATGGTCCTCCTCGGGACCCTCGCGCCGGTGATCCTTCGGACCTGCCGAATGGAGGAACGGAGAGGCCGCTGGGCGGGGATGGTGCTGGCAAGCGGAAGCGCGGGCGGGATCGCTGGCGCGCTCGTCGTAGGGCTTGCGCTCCTGCCGGGGCTGGGGATCGCAAGGTCCTATCTCCTGGCGGCAATCCTCCTGGCGGGCACGGCAACCCCGGGAGCCGTGAGCGAGCGACGCTGGTACGCCGCCTCGGTTAGCGCCGCCTCCATAATTCTCGCCGCGCTGCTCCTTTGTTTTGTGGGAGAGAAGGGCGTGGTCCAGTCCCGGCACGGCCAGATCGAGGTGCGGATCACGGAAGGCGGCCGAGCGCTCCTGATCGACGGCGTGCCCCAGACCGGCCTCGCGGGCGATGTCGCCCCTTGGACCGGCCTCCGCCATGGATATCTGCTTGAGGTCGCGCTCCTATTGCGCCCGCAGCCCAAGAAGGCCCTCGTGATCGGCCTCGGTGCCGGGCTTGCGACGCGGCTCTTGGAATCTCACGGCATAGAGTGCGAGTCGGTCGAGATCGACTCACACGTCGTCGAGGTCGCCCGCGAGGAGTTCGATTTCCGCGGGACGGTCCACGTTGCGGACGGCAGGTCCTTCCTGCGCCGCTCTCGGCGCGAGTGGGACCTGATCGTACTCGACGTGTGCACTTCCGATAGGCTCGCGTTCCATCTGTTCACTGTCGAGGCACTTGAGATGGCCGGCGAGCGTCTGGCACCAGGCGGGATTCTTGCGATCCAGTTCATAGGCGACGACGGGCCATGGTCGGCGAGCGTTGCCCGGACGGTGAGGGAGGCCTTCGGGAGCGCCATCGTGATCGCGCCGCGGCTTCAGACCGGGCCGGTCGGTCCACGGTGGGTGCTTGCGAGCCAGACTCCTATTCCTCCACCCCCGAGGGAGCTTGGAGGGCCCGGCGCCGACATGCCGTGGCGCGTGGTGGACGTCGAAGGCGGCAGGGCGTTTCTCACCGACGACCACTTCCCGGCCGAGCTCGACTGGGCCCGCACCGCGGCCCTGTGGCGTCGGCGTGTTGCGCCTGGCGCATCCCGGTGACACGCCGCCTAGCGATTCGGATACACCGCGGAGGAGGTCCGGTGAAGTGGACGGGCCATTTGCCCAGTTCAGGATACGCATCAGACGCGAATTCACGTTGCCGAAAGCGCGCATCTGAGGCGTATTCTCGACCGGACAAGTCGCTCGACCACTACACTCTTGGGCCTAACGATGCGGATCGGGCGTCCCGACCACGCTGCCTGACGGCGGGTATCGGGATCGACTGCATCCGGCCTGTTCGGTTATCTGGTTGCCGAGAGGACCCCGCGCCACTCCTCCCGGCCTCACGGACCTCCTGCAGTCTCTCGGCGATGGCAGCCGCCCGGCCAGTGTCTTCAGCATCGACTCCAAACACGATTCTTGTCCCTTTGGGGAACTGGGATGGCCAGGACTCGGGTGCCCCGTCTGGGGACCAGCCGCACGGCATCTGGGCGATCTTGGCTCCGTAGAAGCGCAGGGAATCCAGGATGTACTCACTGTCCTCGCGTTTGGGCGGGGGGAAGTGGTTCATCAGCCTGAGGCCGGGAATGTTACGGAAGTTGCCCCATTGATGGCGAGCGTCGGCACAGCAGTGTATGCCGAGACCACCGAAATGGTCAGAGAGTGCGATCAGTTCGTCTCGGAAGAACTGACGGAACATGTCCTCGCTGATCGCGCCGACTTCATCCACAGACATCGAGAGACCGTGCTGCATTACGTAGTCGGGACAGTGGGCTACGAAGGTCGTCCCATAGCGTCCGAACCACTCGTCAAAGAAGGCGACTACCAGCTTTCTCACTTTCTCCGCCAAGGCCTGTACGGCGTTCGGATCCTTGACCATTGCAATGAACAGATCCGATTTGTCCCAGATGAGCGCGACGATATCCATCGGGCTTTGGACATCGACTAGCTGCATCACCGCACCCGGACCACCGCGCCGGTAGAGTTCGTCGCCAATCTCAAACAGGTAGGCGAGTGAGGACGTGCTCAGTTCGGGTATCTTCAACCCCTCCGCTTCGGCGGCCGTATGGATCAACGGAAGGGCAAATGGGTTGTTGTCGTCCGGACGGTGAACTCTGCATCCGAATGCCTCGGCGAAGATCTCGGTGCCCGTCACGTTGCTGAGGTAGGGAACTCGGTCGTCGTCAACCAGTTTCGCCTTATGACACCTCAGCTCGTACTCCGCCCATTGCCGCTCGATACGTTGCTTCGCCTTGTCCGGCCAGAGCGGTGGCCAGGGAGGCAACTGGGCCTCACGTTCGGGCAAAGAAAAGTTCACGTAGAACATAAACCCGGAGGAAATCTCATGGTCCATGAACGAGGACCACCTTTCCAGCCGTTTCTTGGTACTCGACACGCCCGCTGTCATCTTGAAATGCGGTCTCCTCTTCCCTTTGCTGTCGAACGGCGTGAGCGGCACCCGGGCCCGTTCCGAGGCGCGCCTCAGGCCTCCCGCCCACAGCATACGCTCCAAGCGTCGAGCGTCAACTGGCGGAGGGTGCCCGATCAACGCTCGTGTTATGCCCCTTCGTCTCTTTCTCGGAACTTCCTCCGCTCTCTCAGCCAGAGCCGAAGCGCAACGGTGAACACGAACACGCCCATCGCGCCGACGACGAGACCGGCGATGGAGGCGCCCGTGAAGCGAGAAGCATCGGTGTCGATCCTGACACTGACCTCGGATAGCACCCCGCTGTCTAGCAGATCATCGTACACGGAGGGACCGCCGCCTGTCTTCGGCCACGGGTAGGAGACCAGCCGCTCCCGGGCGCTGACGCGAACGCGCCCCGTTCGGATCGATGCAGGCAGGTCGCGGGGCTCATCCGTCGTGAACGTGAGACCGTTTCTCGTCTCCTCGTACTGCATGAACTCGCGTGAAGTGGACTCCCGCCACACATCCACCACACGCAGCAGCGGCGTCCCGTGAACAATCGCGCCTTCGGCGCCCACGCGAGGAGTCGATCTCGCGTCGTGGGGAAGGACGCGCACATATGACTCCGCTGGCCAGCCCGTGTACTCCCGTTCGAAGGCCCGGATATCACAGGGCAGGGCGGCTATCAGCTCGGACATGTTGGTGCCCCCAGCAATACGAATACCTCATCCACGTCCACCCGGCCGCCCCGAGGCACGCTGCGCAGAGGAGAGCGGCGACGTAGGGGAATCGCGGAGGCTTGCGGTCGGGCGCGGCGGGCGTTTCGGGCATGACACGGTAGGATAGCCCGTGTAGATTGGCGGCGCAAGGGCGGGCCATCATGCGCGCGATCAAGAGCTTCGATGTTCGAGACGTTACTCGCCTGAGAGAGCGCGCGACAGAATCTGCCCGAGTGCCGCTCGAAGGCACTGACGGCTGGACCAAGAGCGCCACCGACCCCATGAAGCTGCTCAGGGCGTTCGAGCCGCTCAGGCTCAAAGACGGCTTCGTGCTCCGCGCATATCAGTACCGGAGCGGCGGGAACGGAAACGGGCTCGTCTTCGCCACGCCCGTCGGTCGCCCGTTCCCCGCCCCGGATGAGTGCAGGCCAGAGCCGCCCGAGCATTCCGAGGACTATGAGCCCGTTCCTTTCCCGGCGGCGGCGGAGCGGGACGTGATGCGACTCATCGAAGGCGACGGCGAGGCGTGGTCATACGTCCTCGCCTCGCTTCTTGCGAGGGAGCTACAGGAATTCGGGGCGCTCTGGCACGGGAGCAGTTGGAGCACCCACACGATTCTTGGAGAGCATCCACTGGGATCCGGTCGAGAAAGCGGAAGAGGGTACCCCGATGATGGGCCTCGCGGTGACCCGAACGATTGGGCGTGGGCGGAAAGGAAGCCTCGCCGGTGGAAACCGACAGTAGGCAAGGACTCGGGGCGCGTGGCAGTCCGATTCTACACCTTCTCGGGACTCGGCCAGGAGACGATCTACAGGCACCTCGACGCCCACGAGCCCGGCGGCTACGCCTTCGAGACGGAGCGCACCGTCATCGCAGAGGGGCGAGGCGGGTACGTGTTCTGAGTCGCGCCAAAGGTAGGGAGTTACAGGCACTCGTCGAGGTGGGCGAGATAGCGCCAAGCGTTCGTCCTGTTGACTCGCTCAAGATGCGACATCCACTCCGCCAGATGACTCTACTTCAATCCTTCGGCAATTCATATAGAGAGCCCGACTCCATCAGCCTCCCCTGCTTGACAAGTTCATCCCAGACAGCCTGAGAGAATTGACTGGGAGGTCTGATTGCGACAACGCCTGAGACTTTTCCACCACTAAGTGCGCCCCGGGTATTGCTGCTTTCGTCGTCCAAACGGATCAGTTTCAAACGTTTACGGAACGCCTTCAGGGCTCTCTTGAGTACGGTCTTGTCAGTTGGATCCTGCATTTCATCTTCCATGGATTGTTTCACTCCCATAGGACCAGACCCATGCGCACCTCAAAGGCCCACACTACGGATGTGATCGTAGTCTTCTGCACGGGTCGCGCAAGTACGAGTTATCCGAGTTGTCGGCGAGGACGGATAAGCCCTGCGTCGATGTCCGTGGACGTCCCGCCGTCGTTGCGATAGATTCTGTTGACGATAGCTAGATCAAGGTCGTTGTCATAGTCGGTGGATTCCCGAAGGTGAGCGCCTGATTTGACGGCTGCGCTTTCATCAGTCAGGCTGCTGCCTGATAGGAAGCCTACATGCTGACATCCAAGCAGATCGGTGCGACGATGGAGGCCCTCAGAAAAGGGCTCGGGATGACCACCACCGTCCTCGGCAGGAAGGTCGGAATCACGGGGCCGCATGTCCGGCAACTCGAAACAGGCCGCACTGGCTTCTACTCGGCAACGATGGTGAAGATAGCTAAGGCCCTGAAGGTGCCCCCGTTCCGCTTGCTGATGACGGAAAGGGAATGGGCGAAGTGGTCGAAGCGGCGTAAGCGGTAGCCTGCTGCCCCCTTCCGCCCTTCCCGTGATTTGGGGATGCAGCCTGACCCCGGATGAGCACCAGATACTACCAGTGTGGGATGCTACATCCGGGAATTTCTACGAGCCCCCCACATTAGATATCAAAGAAAAGTGGTTGGGGGGGGGCCTCGGCGCAATCATTCCCAGCTCACGGGCCAGCGCATGGAATCCCCTACCTGGCCCCCCAACCACGCGTACCCTTCTGCGTCGGCTTCCAGGCTCCCGTAGGACATGCTGAAGGCGACTGGCGATGAAAGTGCGGCCAGAGTCACGGTACCGGTGACCTGCCCCCGGACCTGACACCACTTCCCCCTCCCATTGCATTCAGCCAAGGCGCAGTCTACGATGCGGGTCGTCGGGGGAGGGCCTGCACCATCGCCTGAACCGTTGCACGCAGCGCCACGACCGGCCTTCTACATCTGTCGAGGTTTTCGGCAGCGATGTGGTGAATATGAGCGCATACGAGATTCTGTTATTGCTGGGCCCGCCCTCCTCCTGTCCGGCCCCGCTGTCGGGTCGCTCCACCCAGAGGGCCCTGCATGCCGCACCGCTGCAGACAGGGACCTGCGGCCCACCGCCTGCCGCGTGGCCCGAAGGGCCGATCACGGGCTATGTCGCCGCGCCAGGATACGAGAAGGAGCTCGTAGCCGAACTCCGCGACGCGGGGACGGGTGAGCCCGTGGCGGTCTGCGGCCGACTCGTCCTGGCGAGGGGCGAAGTGAAGCCGATGGCCTGGGCGCACAACGTCTGGCTCGCGCCGGAACAGATCAAGGTCCGGTCGATCTCCGACGCGGCCAGGAAGCTCAGGGAACGCGGCAGGCGTTGGGCGCTCCTGCCGCACGCGCTCTTCAGGCGCTCGACGCTAATTGCAGGGAAGCTCCCGCGCGCTAAGACCGAGCCTCTCCACTTCCCTGCGCCGCTCCCCGAGCGACCACTCGGCAGCTTCATGCTCCTCGACGCAACCACGGTCGTCGCGAGCGCCCGCTGCTCGCGCACGACGCCGAACGGCGAGATCAGCTTCGTCGAAGACCACCAGGGACCGCCGAGCCGGGCGTACCTCAAGCTCTGGGAAGCGTTCACGCTCTTCGGTGTCCGCCCGGGGCCGGGCGAGCGGTGCGCGGACCTGGGGGCGAGCCCGGGGGGGTGGACCTCGGTCATCGCAAACCTCGGGGCGGAAGTTCTGAGCGTCGACAAGGCCTTCCTCGACCCTGGGGTAGCGGGGATGAAGAACGTGACCTTCGCCAAGGAGAGCGCATTTGGCGTGGACCTCCGGGCCGAGGGACCGTTCGACTGGGTCTTCTGGGATGTCATCTGCTACCCGGAAAAGCTCTACCGCCTAATCGCCGGCTGGTTGGAGAGAGGCGTCTCGGAACGTTTCGTATGCACCGTCAAGTTCCAGGGCGAGACAGACATGGTAGCCGTCCGCAGGTTCAAGGAGCTGCCCGGCTCCGCGCTCGTCCACCTGAACCATAATCAGCACGAACTCACTTGGGTGAAGCTGCCGTAGCCTGGTAGGGTCGAGGGCTGGCGCGGTGGCGGCAGGTGAGCCTATCTGTTGCTCCCCGTTTCCGTTGGGAGTGCCTCACTAGCATCACCATGACTCCGTCTCCAGCCCCCGCCTCTTCAAACGCAGCGTGCGGATTTCCCGCACTACGCTTTCCTGTCCACTTCACACCAAAGGTTATGCGACCTATCGGCATGGGAGCGCTTTCAGCGAGCGGCGACGTACCTGATCCGGTAGAGGTGGAGTAAGCAGTGGCTGTGCGACCGGACCGGTGTCTACAACGACTCCTGTTTGCGGCTTCCAATTCGACAGTGGAATGCAGCGCCAGAGTAGAAGACCTGGAGCGCCCAGGGATTCCGCAACCTATGGACTGCCCGCCGCTTGCAGCGGTTTGGATGAGATTCGCGCGTGCTGAAACGGCGAGCTTGCCCGAGAACGCATGCACGGCGCACGAATCCGCCTCCGCGACTTTCCGGACAGTACGGGATACTCCGGCTCACCGGCGGCAGAAGTAGAGAGCTCCCGCCTTTAGCGCCCGACGCTACCAGGCGCTCCATACCTATCGCACTACGAAGGCCCTCGGGGCAAAGGCGGCGGCCGTCAGGCACCTCGAGACGGCCGCCGAGCACTGGGACGCACTGGTCGCGCTCACGCGTCCGATCTACCGCGAAGTGCCGCTGGTGCACCTGCGCAAAGGGACCTTTCACTGGCACAAGTACAGCGCGCAGGTGCAGCGCGACTTGGATATCGCCCGCAATGCTGAATAACGACATCTACCACCAAGACACCAAGCACGCTAAGGGGAACGACGGACAGCGGAACCTCTTTGTGACCTTGGTGCCTTGGTGGTGAGATCGAATACGGGCCATACGACTTCGCCCCGTCGTTGTGCTTCTTCGCTTCTGTAAGCGCCGAGCTCATTGGAATTGCAGTCGAGCCACAACGTTATGCGGCGACGTTCCTCCTTGGACAGTTTCACACCATGGTGAGACTTCTTCAGATGCTTCAAGAGCGGGGCGCCGTAAGCGCCATGTTTCCCGGGCACGCTCCGGGAACCGCCGTGGCGGGGTATCGTCAGCCAGCGTCCGGAAGTGGGCTTGCCACCTACAAGGTAGAACGCGTACTTCTGAAGGCTCTTGTAGCTCATATCTGGAGCCTTGCCTTTGCCCTTCTTCCTGTGGCATGGCGCGCATTTCTTCACGAGGACCGGCTTGACCAGCCTGTGGAAGTTGATCGGCTCCAGCCCCCCCACATCGGGCTTGATGTCCGAGGGCGGCCTCCGTAAGGCAAGGGGTCTTGCGGCGACCGACGGAGCGTCCCACTTGGATTCGTGGCACCCCGTGCAGGTCAGCTGTTCGCCGGGATGCAAGTACGTCACCGACCTCATGGCTTGCACGGCTATCCCCTCTTCATCGAGGAGCTGGAAGCTGATGGCCTTGCCCACGGGCGCCTTGAAGTAGACGCTGCCGTCCTTCTCCACGGGGACCGTGCCGAGCACCATCCTGGCCAGGCTCTGCTCCGCGTAGCCGATCCTCGGGTCGAAGAGCTGCTGAGTGGACTTCGGGAAGTACTGGATGATTCTAAGCTCTTTCAGCTTCGTCCCTTCGGGCCAGGGGAGATCGGACACGTAGGCGTTCATCACGGCGACGGTGGCACTGCGCGCATCGGATGTCGCGCTCCCGCCCCGGCGCATTTGGTATGAGTCGCGGAGCTCGATACCGCTCCGCTCTCGCCCCGCTCCATAGGGCGCCTCGCCACACGAGAGCGGAGCGTCTTCGAGTGCGGCGCTTGTAACAACGCGCGCGGCCTGTCGCGTCCGAACGGGGATCGCCCGAGGCCTGGTCCTGGGCCTGACAGGGAAGGGCTCGATGGGTCTCAGCGCCCGGTTGGCCCCCTTGCAGATCAGCTCCAAGTTGCCGAACTTATCCAGAAGGTATAGACCGCTCCGGTAGTTCACGAGGTAGAAGTCCTGCGAGAGCGGCCACGGCGTCCCGTATTCCCACGATGCCTTTGAGTTCGTCTCGGATTCGGGGAATCTGTTGGGCGTGATGCGCTTGGCCTGCGACATCAATCCGTCATCCTCAATGCTCACATCGATCAGCACCAGCGCCCCGAAAGGTTCGCCATGGTGCGGACCCGCCGTCGCAACGTACTTGGAGGACCCCGAGTAGTCCGAAGACACGGGGACCGCCCGGATGTGCCATTCCGTGCAGGGACGCGTGGTGAAGACCCCGGGCCCGAACTTCGAGCCTTCCATTGTGGAGAAGGGATGGACGTAGTTGCCGTGAGGTGCGCGAGGGTCGCGCCCGTCCGGGTAGCAGGTCCACAGGTGCTGGGCCGCGTTCGAGTTCCGGTCCACGTAGTCCCAGCGCGTATAGACGATCATGCCGTCGTTGTTGACGCTCGGCTGCCACTCGTCAGTCTCATGGTAGCTGAGCGGGATGATGTCGCCGCCATCGGCCGCCATCGAATGGAGGAAGAACTGCGCCGGGCATCTGCCCTTGAAGCACCTCGCGTAGACCCACCCCTTCCCCCTTGTGGTGGTACGGGTCGAGATGAAGGCTATTCGGCCTCCGGGGAGATAGCACGGGTCGAAATCATTGTAGTTCCCGTCGGTGAGCTGAACGAGATTCGAACCGTCGATGTTGACGCAAAAGATATGGAAGCTGTTCTCCTCCGTATACTCCCACACCCTCTTCCTGCCTGCATAGACAGGTTGTGCATAGGCGAAGAGGATGGTCTTGCCGTCAAAAGAGAGCTCGGGCGACATGAAGGCGCCGCCGTCGAGCTGGGTGTGACCGAAAGAGGCAGTGGTCATGTGCCCGCCGTCCCAGTTGCTCTTCCCGACACACTTACGCTCTGCAAAGAGAATGTCGTCGAAGTCCAGAAGAGGATTGGAGAATGCCGCCTGACGCGCGACCTCTCTGACCTCCATGTAGAGGTTCTTCCGCCGCTCGGCACTGGTGCCCGGCCCGGCACGTTGTCGGGCCCCGGCGGAGCCGGACGCAAGCGGCCCGGCACGTTGTCGGGCCCCGGCGGAGCCGGACGCAAGCGGCCCGGAAAGGTCGGTTCCGGATTCCCGACTCCTGATCTCGTTCAAGCGCTTCTCGAGTTCGCCGATTCCAGGCGTACCGGAGATTGCATCGAGCTCCTTCAGGAGGGCCTCGGTGCGGCGGAGGGCCACATCCAACGGGTCCCTATCCGAATCCAAGATGAGAATGTTGCGATCCAGCACCTGGGATGCCGGCACCTGCTTCCCGGTGCCCGCCCGGATCTGCTGTTCCGTTCGGCGGTACTGATCCCTCCAATCCTCTATTATCTCACTTCGGATCGCAGCAATTGCCGAGGATGACATGCACAGGACGACCGAAAGAGATGAAAGCGATGCGGTTGTTCTGGTCATTGCTCTCCCAGCCCTGGCGCGGCAAAGCCGCAACCAGAGGCATTCCGGACATCAGGCGCCGAGTGTCGAACGTAGCCATCCGGCTACCACGCACGGATGTCAGGTTCCGCCCGAAGGACCGTACCGTACCTGGCCGCCACCATAGTCTGCCTTCCACGCAGATGTCAAGATCATCGCGGCGTTCACCATCTTTGACCTTGCCGGTCGTGGCAAGACCGAGGGTCACAAACGTGTGACCCTTCCATCATGGAAAGGAATCGCTATGCCTTCCAGCACCGTCTCCGCCGGGATGTCGGTGAAGCGCCCCGGTCAGGAGCATTACTCGTCGGACGGTTACCGATGTCCGACTTCAGCTGCTTCACGGTGCAGTGAGGGCCTGTCGGCTTGCCGGCGCGCACTTCCTTCCCGTGATTGACCCTGAACTCTATGACCTTGCGGACCGTCTCGATGTACCCGTTGCTGAGCACTGCTGGCAGCGGCCGTACGGTCGCAGGAAGCGGAACGCCTCCATTCCGAGGTGGGACGCTCTGGCCAGGCCGTCACCGTCGCGCCCCGCGGTCACTTCGCCTTGACATCGTAGGCGAAGAGCCTGTCGGCGTGGCGGACGTAGAGCCTGCCGCCGCAGACGACCGGGTGGGACCAGTGCTTCCCCCGGCCTCCGCTCGGGACCTGGAAGGAGCTGACGACTCGGCGCCCCTCGGGCGTCGCCTCGACGAGCGACATGGCCCCGTTCTCCTCCAGGCAGTAGAGCATCCCGTCGGCCCAGGTGAGCGAGCCCTTTCCGTCGGCGCGGTGCTTCTGCTCGCCGGTGAGGAAGTCCAGGCAGAACCAGCCCCTCGACTCGTGGCCTGAGCCATAGAGGTGGCCGGCCGCGAGCACCACCCCGCCGTGGTGGTTGTCGAGCAGCTCGCTCGTCCAGACCTTCTCGGCGCGGATGCCGCCGCCCGCGGCGGTGAGCTTCACGAGGACGCTTCCGCCGCCGTAGCCGGTCGAGGCGTAGACATGGCCGTCGGAGCAGATCGGGTCGGTGCAGGAGTTGTTGCGCTTGTTGCTGTGCGGCACGCGCCAGAGCAGCTTGCCGGTCTCCGCTCCCACCCCGAAGAGGGCCTCCGCGCTCATCGTCACGATCTGACGGATGCCGCCCAGCTCCGCGACCACCGCCGAGCAGTAGCCGACGCCGTCCGAGATGTCGGTGTTGGCCCAGAGGGTCTTCCCCGTCTTCCTGTCGAGCGCCACCATGTAGCCCCTGGCGCCGCCGGGGGAGCAAATGAGCTTCTCCCCGTCGATTAGCACCGACTCGCAGAGCCCGTAGCTGGGCCGCTTGGCCTCGAAGCGCTCCAGGACGTTCGCCGACCAGGCCTCCCTGCCGGTCTTCGCCTCGAACGCGGCCAGCCGGCCGAGCTCCCCCAGGTGGTAGACGACCCCGTCGCTCACCGTCGGCGTGCCGCGCGAGCCGTCGTAGCGGACCGCCCACCGCATACGCGGCGCCGCCTGCCACGCCTCGCCGTTGGCTGCGCGCCACCTGGGCTTGCCGCTCATGTCAAAGGCGAAGACGTGGGTGCTCCTCTCGATCTTGCCGGCCGTGTAGATCATACCGCCCGCGACCGCGACGGAGGTGTACCCCTTGCCGAGGCCCTCGGCCGTCCAGAGGAGCCTCGGCCCCCCCTCGGGCCAGGATCTCATGAGCCCCGTCTCGTCGGACCTGTTGTCGCGCCTGGGGCCGTGGAACTGGGGCCAATCGCCTACGCGCGCCTCCGACGTCAGTGCGACGAGAGCCAGCACGGCGGTTGTCATCGCCCTCGATCGTCCGGTCATCTGCGGTCCTCCCCTCGTGGGCGACCCGGCGCCCGCCCGTGCCGCGCATGATACCCAAGATCGGCAGCCCCGTGTAGCGGACCCGGCGATGGTGCACGCCCCGAGCGGCCGCCCGAAGACGGTGGATCGACCTCGCTGGCATTGTCGGGCTGCGTCGGTGGTGTTCGCTTGCGCCCTACCCGATACGTGTTACCCTCCGAGGCTCCATCCTGACCACGGGAGCCACTTCATGATCCATTCTGATGTGCCGGACGCGGGCTGTCCAGGGAAGTGGCCGCGACCGCTGCGGCCTGAAGCAAGCAGCGGGCGTGGAATGCTCCAGATACGAGCATTCTGTTCAGTGGTGGACTCCTGTTTGAACTGCCCCACTGAGTCCAATACTTCTCACCAGGTAAATTGGGGAAGGTCTGCCCATCCCCTCAAGCGGCTTCGGCCCTGCGCTTTCGCGTTGACCTCCAGACGATCTGGCGTACCATCGCCCAATGGTGCTCGCCCGCGCCAGCCTCGGCGCGCACTCGAACTGGAGGATCGTATGAGGCCAATCCCCTGTGGACGCGCGTCGTTGCCGGCCTGCCTGGTCGTGCTCGCGGCGGGATGCGGCGGCGGCGTGGGGGACGACCGGTCCGCTTCCGCTGCAAGGCGACCGCCTTCCAGAGTCGAGGTCGACTTCGAGACCGACGCAGCCGGCCACGCTCCGACGGGCTTCATGTTTGCGCGAACGGGCTCCGGGGCGATCGGTGAGTGGCAGGTCATCCACAACCAAAATGAGGACGACACGCCATCGGGAACGAAGGTCCTTGCGCAGCTCAGCGACGACAGGACCGGCAGGCGCTACCCAGTGGCGATCCGCGAGGGATTCGCCGCGAAAGACGTCCGCGTTTCCGTCAGGATCAAGCCGATCTCGGGCCGGAAGGACCAGGCGGGCGGCATCGTCCTGCGCTACCAGGACGAAGGTAACTACTACGTCGTCAGGACGAACGCGCTGGAGAACAACGTCCAGTTCCATCTCACGAAGGACGGCGTCCGCAAGCACGAGTTCGCCGCCAGACCCGCGCGGATAGAGCGCGGCGAGTGGCACACGCTCGTCGTCGAGCTGGTGGCTGACACCTTCAGAGTCTACGTCGACGGGCGCCTCCTCGGCCCCGAGGTCGTTGAGGGCACGATCGCCGCCGCCGGGTCCGCGGGATTGTGGACGAAGGCCGACAGCGTGACGTGGTTCGACGACCTCGCCATCGAGAGCCTCGACCGGGAGTAGCCTAGCGGCCCAGCGGCTTGTGCACACCACATCTGGCCGCCTCTCAGCGGCTCACGAAAGCTCTCGCCAAGCGTGCCCGGCCTCTACCGTGTCATCTTGACTCGTCCCCGATAGCTGCTACCTTCCCAGGCTCCTCAAGGGGGGAGCCTCGACATGCCCGATTGTGACACCGTGAGCATCAAGCGTCCAGGAACTTGGCCCCGCAGAGCTCGACTCGCAGTCGAGGCCATCGTCACCGTCATGACGAACGCCTACATGATGGCCCGAAGCCGGGCCGCCGGCAGCCCGTCCAGGGCCGTATCCCTGATGGCCGAAAGGGGCGATGCTCTCTGGCGCGCCGCCCTCGCGGAGCCCGTCGATGGAGCGGGCCCGTCTGTTCGATTAGACCGCGGCGCCTTCGGACAGGCGGTAGACTCGCGCCTCGCGCTGCCAATGCGAATCAGCTTGATGGCATGAACGGAGGTGGTATACTCCCGTGCGGTTGGCAGGCAGGCTCCACCCGCCATGAGGCGTTGCCGGGTCACGTGGCCCAGATGTGCTGCCCGCCGGATCGGGGCGTGGCTCCTGCCGGGGAGGCACCCCGTGACCAGGCACATGACGATTTGCGCCGGGCGGGACCTCCTTCAAGGGGGCATGGCGAAAGCTGGTCGAGCAGCACCCGGTCCTTGCTGTCGGCGACAAGGAGCTGGTCCGTTGCCTGCCCTGGCCTCTCATAGATTGGGCGCGGCGCAGGTGGACGCCGCAGCCTCCCCGCTCACTCCACCGAGGTAGCCTGGGCCATCGGGGATGTTATGGCGAAGAAGAAAAGGCCAAAGAAGGCAGCCAAGAAGAGGAGGAAGGGAAGCAAGGCAGCCTCGCACCTTTACAAGGACTACGTGATCAGGCTGCGGGCACAGGCCGAAGCCGACGCGGAGCTGTACGTCGGCATGCTCAAGCGGACCGGTTCGCCAGGCGTGGATAGACTGTCGAAAGCGCTGCTGACCGCGCTCGACGGTCTGCTTCGCGAATCGTTCGCCGAAGATGCACGATACTGTCGCCGCCTGGCCGATCTTGCCGTCGCGCTGGCCCTCGACCCCGCGGGTGTGCGCCGTATCGACGCCAGGCAGTGGAAGGCCGTACGGTCCGGGTCGGGGCAATGGGCGCTCCAGCCTCGATCGGCGCTATTGCCCGACCTTCCCCCTCCAACTGAGATTCCCGAGCCACTCATTCAAGAGATCGTGAAAGCCGTCTTCTCGGACCCGCGTGACCTCGACCGTCTCCGTCGTGTGATCTTGGAGGTGCTGCCTCGTCGCGAACGTCCGGTGACACTCAGGGAGTTCCTGAAGACGAAGGGCATCGCGGACAAGGACATCACGGCAACCAAGGACCGCTGGCGCAAGGCGAAGGTCGACGTCGGCGCCACCGGGATGCCCGGTCCCGCGGAGCGTGGTCGCAGCGGCCAATCCCACAAGTACCACCTCCACGAGCTCGAAGCATCCTGGCGCAGATTCCGGTCAACAGACTCACAGTAGGCCATCCGTCGTGCGGCGCGTCACGCTTTCCATGGTTCCCAGGACTATGTTGGGAAAGTGCGGAAAGCGCGCCTACTTCCCGGTACCCTCCTGGATCGCTGGTACCCTTGTGTTATTCTAGTAGTGCCCGACGTCTGTGCCGCTCGCAGCAAAGGGTGACCCGCGTAGCGGCCGGGAATGTGCAGGGAGGGCCGGATGAGCACCGTCCCTACATCCGAGGCGCACGAGCCCAAGGGCGACGGTGACTCCCAGAACGCCGAGGGAGAGGCCGCGCAGAAGGACGTCGACGCCG